>ENA-UOOM01001704-UOOM01001704.1-fermentation-metagenome-genome-assembly--contig:-NODE-1704-length-20212-cov-10.046336_pt1 | contig 20212 bp, 26 predicted proteins | sample MGYA00245781_ERZ724031 | MGnify/ENA primary metagenome ERZ724031 (study PRJEB28704, sample SAMN03018317) | fermentation metagenome | biome: anthropogenic terrestrial biome; feature: soil... | reverse complement strand
CAAGCTTTCTCCTGCCTACGCTGTCGAAAATTCGCATGGCTGAACTGTTACAACAAATTCTGACGCAGTATCTCACTGCTCTCAAAACTATATTTTTCATCAGCAAGATAAACGGAGAAGGAGGGATTTGAACCCTCGCGCCGCTATTAACGACCTACTCCCTTTCCAGGGGAGCCCCTTCGGCCAGCTTGGGTACTTCTCCAAAATGTCCGTTATTAACTATACACGAACCTTAAGCTCTTGTCCAGTCCTTTTTCCCGTTTTCTTATTTTTCCTTCTCTTTTTACTTTTCCTTTCAGCTTTCAGACATTTATTTTGTAATTATTCAGAGCCAAGCAGAGAGAAAATCATATATTTTTGAGCTTGGTTCTAAATAGCTACACTATTTTTTCGTATGGTATAAGACAAAAAAGCCGACTCCATTTTGTTTAGGGATCGACTTGTTTTATCAAAATATTAACGGAGAGGGTGGGATTCGAACCCACGCGCCCTTGCGGACAAACGGTTTTCAAGACCGCCTCGTTATGACCACTTCGATACCTCTCCAGCTTTTCTTGTCTACTCTCGCGACAATGGCTATTCTAACATATAATAGAAATATATGTCAATATATTTTTAAATTTCTCCTAAGAAAGATTTCCGCCATTTCCAGATCTTCGGGGGTTGTTATTTTAATGTTTTGGTAGGAGCCGCAGACAAGTTTGATGGGGAGCTCAAGCATCTGCTCCACCACCATCGCATCATCCGTCACATTGATATAGCTTTCCCTCATCAGCATCGAATATGCGCCTTTAACAATATCATTTTCAAATACCTGGGGTGTCTGTATCATCCAAAGCCGCCTTCTGTCCGGAGTGTTTTTTACAAAATCCCGGCCATCTGCAATCTTAATTGTATCTTTTACAGGCATACCAACCACACATGCCTTGTTTTCACAAACTGCGTCAAAAGCCCTTTTTATGATGTCTCCATCCACAAACGGGCGTGCGCCGTCATGGATGAATACATAACCGCCATTCTCCAGCTCCTGAAGCCCATTCCAGACAGAAAGGTAGCGCTGTGCTCCTCCGGACAGTATTTTCGTCACTTTGGTAAAATGATACTTGTCTACAATCGTCTGCCGGCAATAGTTTTCTTCCCCTACCCCGGTTACAAGATATATCTCATCTATAATCTCTGAATCTTGAAACTCTTTCAGAGAATAATATAAGACAGGCTTTCCTCCCAGCATCAAATACTGTTTATGCACCTTTGTTCCCATTCTTCTGCCCTGACCTGCTGACAGAACAATTGCCGTACAATATGTTTTTCCCATACAGACATTCTCCTATCGTTCCCCCAACTTGAGATTGGGAACTGCATTTAAATCCCAGCCATGTCTGGTTCCTGCCAAATATTCATAATAAGCTGCTGTTCCTATCATAGCTGCATTATCTGTACAGTAAATCGGAGAAGGACAATAAAATTTAATCTTTTTCTCCCCACACGCCATTTCCATTTCACTTCGAAGTGCACTGTTAGATGCAACTCCTCCCGCAATGGCAAATTTATTCATAGCATATTCTTCTGCAGCATTCATGGATTTCTCTACCAGAACATCTACCACCGCTTTTTGAAAGGCTGCTGCTATATCAGCCGGATTATAGCTTTTTTTCTTCATGCGGCATCCATTGATATAATTCAATACAGAAGATTTTACCCCACTGAAGCTAAAATCATAAGGTGCCCCTTCAATATTCGCTTTGGGAAACAAGATGGCATCCGGGTCACCTTCCTTTGCAAGCCTGTCAATTTTGGGACCACCGGGATATCCAAGACCGACAGCACGGGCAACCTTATCATATGCCTCACCTGCAGCATCATCCCTGGTTCGTCCTAAAATTTCATAATCACCATAATCTTTCACACAGACCAGATGAGTGTGTCCGCCTGAAACAACCAGACACAAGAATGGAGGTTCCAGATCGGGATGCTCAATGTAATTGGCAGAAATATGCCCTTCAATATGATGCACACCTACCAAAGGTATTTTTTTTGCATAGGCGATTGCTTTTGCTTCTGCGACCCCAACCAGCAGGGCACCTACCAGGCCTGGACCATATGTTACCCCTACAGCATTTATATCATCCAGAGTCATCTTTGCTTCTTTCAAAGCTTCTTCAATCACCTGATTTATCTTTTCAATATGCTTTCTTGATGCTATTTCCGGAACCACACCACCATACAGCTTATGAAGTTCAATCTGTGATGAAATAATATTTGAAAATATCTCCCGCCCATTATGAACAACTGCAGCAGAAGTCTCATCACAGGAACTTTCAATTGCCAGTATGTTAATATTTTCAATCTCCCGCATATATATTCTCCGTTTCTACTCAAATACCAGTTCCGTCGACATTCTGTCTTTTCCTGCCTTCGCCTCTGGAAAAATCTTGCGTACTTCGTCCATATATTCTTCCGGCCTTGTAAGAGAAGGGCTATAGTGCGTCAGCCACATTTCCTTTACTTGAGCTTCTTTTGCGAGCTGTGCGGCCTCGTAAAAGGTCATATGCTTATACTCCACAGCTTTGGCAGCTTTGTCCTTTTCCCCGTACATGCCTTCACATATAAACAAGTCGGAGCCTTTTGCATTTTCACGTATAGAATCCGTGGGCCTCGTATCTGTTGTATAAGTAAGCTTAATTCCCTTTCTGGGAGGACCTAAGACCATGTCAGGTGTCAGAATCCGTCCCTTAACCTCCACTGATTCCCCTTTTTGAAGAGGATTCCAGTATTTCTGTGGAATTTCCTGTTCCCTAGCTCTCTCTACATCAAATTTCCCCACACGGTCAATTTCTAAGGTATATCCATAACACAGCACATTGTGGTTTACCCGGAATGCTTTCAGACGATATCCGTTCATCTCAAATATCTGCTGTGCCCCTTCTATTTCTAAAAAATAAATTGAAAAAGGGAGCTCCGGCGCTATCACTCTCAATGAATTTACCACCCGCTCCAAACCTTTGGGACCGATCAAAGTAAGGGGTTCCCTGCGGTCTGCATTCCCCATGGTGAGGAGCAGACCCGGAAGCCCGCTGATATGATCTCCATGATAATGGGTAAAGCAAATAACATCGATAGGTTTAAAGCTCCACCCCTTTTCCTTAATTGCTATTTGTGTTCCTTCTCCACAGTCTATCAACAGACTGCTGCCACCTGTTCTTGCCATCAGCGCCGTCAGCCACCGATAGGGCAGCGGCATCATTCCGCCGCTTCCAAGCAAACATACATCTAACATATTACTCCTCTATCTCCACCGGTATTTTGAAAGAGACAAGCATTTTATTATAACAGGATTCACACAAATCAAAGGAATGTTTTTCTCCATCCTTTTCAGAAAAGTATCCCCATGTGTAATCTACACTAAAAACACCTTCCTCTGCACGCCCGTTCACAACCGGTATTTCTTTTCCGCATTTATTGCAGATAATTTTTTTTACTTCTTTTGTTTCTTTTAATTGATACTGGCGCATACAAATTCCTCCTGTGTTATTCTAACTTCACCTTTGCTACGCCTTCATTATACCGAATTTAGTCATGTTTTCCTACTGGGAAGTGCTTCCTCAATTACAGGCTGTTTTCCAGCAGGACAATAAAACATGCTATTTTCCCGATTCTCTGCTCATCAGAACAGCATCTTCCTTAGGGCCATCATAAAAGTTTTGCCGGATACCATCCTCCCGGAACCCCTTCTCCCGATAGAATGTCCGAGCCGCCTCATTACTTTGCCGTACATCAAGAAGTATTTTTCGTATATCCCTCTCTTCACATATTTCTTCCAATTTCAGCATCAGGCTTTTGCCCACTCCCTGCCGCCGTGATTCCTTCTCCACTGCGATGCGGGCAATCTCTGCCTCTCCTGCCACGTCGTAGGCAAGTACATACCCTGCAAGCCTTCCCGATTTTTCTGCTCCTATGCAGATAGACTCAGGCTGATTAATAGTGTCCAGTACACTTCTCTCACTCCAAAAATCAGTAAATATCTGAAATTCCAACCCTGAAACTGCCGCGGCATCCTCAGGACTTAAAGGCCTGACAATCAATTCTGCTTCCTTCTCCCGCTGTGCACGTTCGCGTTCGGCCTGTGACACCCGCAGATAATCCGGCTTATGCTCCATGGCTGTTTCTATTTTCCCTGCTTTATAGTACTGTATACTCAGGGCCCCTACTGCTGCAGCTCTCTGGCGGTTCATATGGGGCGGTGCAAAAGAGTATGGAACCTGGAGCTTTTCTTCAATAAAGTCCTTAAATACCGGAACACCATCTCCAAGAAATATCACCGGTCTTCTATATACATTCAAATGCCGCGTCAGTTCCTCGATAGATACCGCCATCTGCATTTTCAAAACCTGAAACACCGGTTCTGCTTCATAGGAATATTCCTTTTCCCCAGCCCGTCTTGAAAAGGTGTACAACCCTGTATACACCTGGCTTCTTCTGGCATCCATAATGGGACATATAATATCCTCGCATCCGTAAACCTGATATGCCAGGGCATCCACAGTCGGGATATGGATCAGAGGTTTTTTCAAAGCCAGTCCCAGCCCCTTTGCAGTAGCTGAACCTATCCGCAGCCCGGTAAACGACCCCGGCCCCCCCGCTACAGCAATAGCATCTATCGTTGTCAGATCCAGTTCGACCATCTTTACCACTTCATCTATCATGGGCAGCAACGTCTGTGAATGCGTTTTTTTATAATCAATGGTGTATTCTGCCAGGGTCCTGTCCTCCTCTACGACTGCCACGGTCGCTGTAAGCCCGGAACTGTCAATTGCCAATACCCGCATATTATTATACTTCCTCTCTATATCTCTTCGATTGTGATTCTTCTGTATTCAAATCCCTGCTCCAAATCTTTTTCAATCGTAATCTCCGTACGTTTCTCTGGGAGAATTTCTTCAATAAGATCTGCCCATTCGATAAGACTCACTCCCTCACCTAGTATATAGTCCTCATATCCCACCTCATCCATCTCCTCCACATCTCCGATACGGTAGACGTCAAAATGATAGAACGGCAGGCGCCCGTCATCATAGACTTGTACAATCGTAAACGTTGGACTGCTGACAGGTTCTTCTATGCCAAGTCCCACTGCAAACCCTTTAGTGAACAGCGTCTTTCCAACTCCAAGATCACCATTTAGTGTATAGACCTGCCCGGATTTTGCCTTTTCTCCAAGAATCTTTCCAATTTGAAAAGTCTGCTCAGGGCTCCTCGTTTCTAAAACCATATGAATGCACCTTCCTGTTGTAAGATAATAAGGAAGTTCCCTTCTCTAAGCTCGATAAAACCTCGCTAAGCTCAGGGAACGACCTACGTGCTAGGCTCGTAAGAACCTCGCCAATCACTATCGGGCAAGGAAGTTCCCTTCTCTAAGCTCGATAAAACCTCGCTAAGCTCAGGGAACGACCTACGTGCTAGGCTCGTAAGAACCTCGCCAATCACTATCGGTCAATGATGAAATAAGCGGAGGCCGGTAAATGCCATGGCTATTTGATGTTTGTTGCAGGCTGTGATGACATCGTCATCCCGTACTGAGCCACCCGGCTGTGCCACGTATTTTACACCGCTTTTGTATGCACGCTCAATGTTGTCGCCAAATGGGAAAAATGCATCAGAGCCAAGAGAAACGTCAGTCATCTTATCCAGCCAGACACGTTTTTCTTCCCGGGTAAATACTTCCGGCTTTTTCTCAAATATACTTTCCCACACACCTTCTGAAAGGACATCCATATATTCCTCTCCGATATATAAGTCAATTGCATTGTCCCTGTCTGCTCTGCCAAGACCTGGCTTAAACTGAAGTTCAAGTACCCTTGGACTCTGACGAAGCCACCAGTTATCGGCTTTCTGCCCGGCAAGTCTTGTACAGTGAATACGGGACTGCTGTCCTGCTCCGATGCCGATAGCCTGTCCGCCTTTTACATAGCATACGGAATTGGACTGGGTATACTTCAATGTCACCATGGCAATAGCAAGATCCATCCTGGCTGATTCGGGAATGTTTTTATTTTCCGTCACCACGTTGGAAAAGAACTTATCATTAATCTCAAATTCATTACGCCCCTGCTCAAAGGTAACACCAAAAACTTCTTTGTGCTCCAGATGTGCCGGTACATAATCCTTGTTCATCTGAATCACGTTATATCTGCCCTTCTTTTTCTGTTTCAGCAACTCAAGGGCTTCCGCCTCGTAACCGGGAGCAATAACACCGTCAGAAACTTCTCTTTTAATAAGCCTTGCAGTATCCAAGTCACATACATCGGACAGACAGATAAAATCCCCGAAAGAAGACATCCTGTCTGCTCCTCTCGCTCTGGCATAAGCACAGGCAAGGGATGAAAGTTCTTCCAAATCGTCTACCCAGTAAATCCTGGCAAGTGTCTCAGTTAAAGGGAGCCCCACAGCAGCTCCTGCCGGGGATACATGTTTAAATGAGGCTGCCGCAGGAAGACCTGTGGCTTTTTTTAGTTCTGTCACCAGCTGCCAGCCATTGAAAGCATCCAGAAAGTTAATATAGCCTGGCCGCCCGCATAACACCTGTACAGGCAGCTCACTTCCATCCTGCATGTAGATTCTGGATGGTTTCTGATTCGGGTTACAGCCATATTTTAATTCCAATTCCTTCATTTTTCTCTGCTCCTTACCTGTTTTTATTCACAATCCGTGTCTCATATGTACCTGTTTCAATATCTATATAGCGTACAAACAGTGAAACCTTGTTGTCCTCATTCAAACTGTTCCACAAAAGCCCGGTAAAACTGTCTATGTCACCGCTCACAGAAATCCACTTTGGTTCTCCTTCAAAGCTTGGCAGTGGTTCACCATCACACATATAGGTATGAATAAGGTGACCTTCACCTGCCGCAGGATTCTCATAGGCAAAGGTGTAACGGCTGCAGCCTTTCGGGCTGCCGTTATTACTTTTCAGAATGGACATGGCATAGTTATAGCTTCCATTTTCTATATGCAGGATTCCCGAAATACGGGGTGTATAATTAGGGCCATCCGGTTCAAACTCTCTTAGGCGCAGGCTTTGTTCAAAGGTCAACTGCTTGTCCATATTTTCATATATAGTATCTGTCTGATCTCCATTTGTCACAATTGTCTTGTTTCCCAGCACACGGACTGGAGCATAAATAATGAGGCTCGGGTCTGTCAGCCTGTCAGGGTCAAAGGCCTGGGTCCTGATCCCCTCCCCGTCCTCCACAAATATCCGATTGCGGCTGTTCTCGCTTCGCCCCATAATAAAATAAGCTGTTATGGCTGTTTTGCCGTCCTTACTCCTGCCGATGATAATACCTCTGCCCGGATAAGCGTTACTCTGTAATTCCTGCTCAATGGATAACATTTTCATAAGATGACTCTCCTTTGATTCCACGGTAGTTTACTAAATACAGACTTATTATACCTGTGAAATTGTGTAAGTTCAATAACTAAGACGAGATTTTTCTCATGATTATCTTCGTAATACGATTTCCCTTTACCTCTTCAATCGTAAATTCTAAATCATCCGCCAGTATAGTCTCCCGGCATTCTTTCCCGGGTATATATCCCAGTTTCTCAATTAAATAGCCTGACAGGGTATCATAATTCTCGGTCACCAGCTTTAACCCCATCTCCTCATTCAAGTCATCAATCAGGATTCCTCCATCCAGCAAGTATTCCCCCTCGCCCAACACAACAATTTCCTGGACTACCTCTTCATATTCCTCACTGATTTCTCCCATAATCTCTTCTACAAGGTCTTCTATCGTAACGATTCCGGAAAATCCACCATATTCATCCACGAGAACAGCCATATGCCTTCTTTGCTTCTGAAGTTCCCGGAACAAATCATCCGCGTCTCTGCTGTCAGGAACGAAAAATGGCTTTCTCAGCAGTTTTCTGATGTTCAGAGGTTCTAAACCATGCTTTCTCACTGCAATCATAACATCTTTCATGTGCAGTATACCAATGATATTATCTATGTTTCCTTCATAGACAGGAATCCTGGAGTGTCTGGATTCCAGGATTTCATCTACCAGAGCATCAAAAGGCTTCTCCACATCCAGTACGTACACATCGCGTCTGGGGACCATAACCTCTCTGGCACTTCTGTCATCAAATGAGAAAACAGAATTTATCATCTCCCGCTCATCATCATCAAATGTGCCGTTCTCATTTCCCATCTTCATAAGAGCTCTAATTTCCTCTTCTGTAACGGCTTCTTCCTGATCTTCGGTTTTCAGCCCGAGCAGTTTAAGTACACCTTTTGTCGATACTGACAAAAGCTTAATGAACGGAGAAAGTACCTTTGAAATATAGTGGATTGGCATTACCGTTATCATGCAAAAGGTTTCTGCTTTCTGCAGCGCAACTCTTTTAGGTACAAGCTCTCCAAACACAAGATTAAAGAACATCAAAAGTAATGTCACCCCGTTGCTGGCAATGGCATCACTGTAAGGCACATGTATGCTCTTCATCCAATCCGCAAGAACCGGTGCAATTCCCGCCGCTGCAGATGCACTGGAATAAAATCCCGCAAATGTTATGGCTACCTGAATCGTTGAAAGAAACTTCGTTGAATCCTCAAAGAGGCTTTGAATGACGACTGCTTTTTTATTGCCTTCCTCCGCCATGCTGCGGATTCTGGTTTTATTCACAGAAACCACAGCCATCTCGGCTCCGGCAAAAAAAGCATTCATGAGTGTAAAAAACAATAAGAGTACCAATCGAAATAAAATAGTGTTCCCGTCAGGGTCCGCGTCCATAAAAAAATAAAACCTCCTAATAGAAATATAGATTACGCCTATGGCGTTTTTGCTCGGCGGAAAAAATCCCCGCCGACAAATGTTTTAGGTGAAGTATAGCATGAAGAGAAGCATATGGCAAGTCTAAATCTTGGCATGTGCCTTCATGCACCTATTCCGCCCCGGCAGCTAATTCAGGGAGTCTCTCAGCAAGCTTCCGGTACCAGGATTCAGTCTGTCCCTTTTTCTCGCTATTTATGAGCACCGTGTATCCCGGCAAATCTATCTTCAACACTGGAAAACAGTCTTTATAGACATACATCCTATAATCCCCGGTTTCTTTTTCCTGAAACTTTCCGACAAGCTGCCTGTCATCTGCAAGACCATTTGTTCTTGTGAAATTGCCTTCCGGCATTTTTCCCAACAATTCAAAGCCCTTTACATCCTTAAGCTCAAAAGTAATTGGAGACATCGGGGATGATATTTGGGCAGCATTCCCCCTTAGCTCCAGATACCTCGGTGTAAAGTCTGCCCTGAGAAATACTACAAAAAGTATAAGCAGAAGAACCATAGTTCCTCCAAGAAGCCCAAATGTAAATATCTTTCCTGCTGGTTTTGCCATGTTAGTCGAATAATTTGAAGGAAAAAATCTATCTGGTACCCAAAGTCTTTTATCGTTTGGATTATTGTACCATCCATTTTTCCAGTATACATCATCATCCTCGGATATCTGCTTTGCATCTGCCTGCCAGCCCCTATCCATTTTTAAAACATAGAGCTTTTTGTGGGTGCCATGCAGAAGCCAAATAGCTCCTCCGCACAGCTCCACAAGCCAAAGACTCCATGCTATCAGAAAGATAGAAAAGTACCAGAAATTTAAAAAACAGATTGCTGCAGAGATGAGAAAATTTATGAAATAAAACCATTTCGTTCTTTTACTATACGTTTCCATTAAAGCATCAACATCCGCATCCCGTGCAGCATAATCGGGAATATGCACACCTAAAAGCATCCCCTCGCTGTAAGACTGCTTTCCTCCATATACCGCCATAAAAACACCTGTAACAAATACATTTACAAAAAGAAAAATAATGAAAATTACCATTCCCCAGCCCCCTATTTATTTTCATACACTGTAATCCGGTTGTTTTTATTCGTATTTTAACACGATCCCCTTCGAAAATATAGAAACCTTGACCTTGAAAGGCATGATTTTTCATTTTGCTGTCCTGCCTGTTACCTATTCGTCAAGAATTCCGATTGCCGTCCATAACATCATAATTTTCAAATTTTTGTGCCAAAAATCTGTATGCTCATTTCAACTGTCCTTTTTTAATCTGTAGATTCGATCTCTATTTCTGCCGATTCTTTCAACATCGCTCATCTCTGCGAGAAGCACTCTGATTCGTTCCGCGCTCAAGCCAATAAAATCTGCTATATCACTTGTTTTGGCTTCTCCATTCTCCTGCAAATACAATCTGATTTTCTTTATATTTTCAGCAGTTTTTTCACTTGCTTTTTTCCATCTCTCAGCTTCGCACCTTCCCGGTTCAGATTCCAGTTCAGCGACAAACGGCTGTTTTCATCCGCTTTCAACCGTTTATAGTCCTTAATAATATAAAGTTTAAACTCTGGTGAAAGCCATGAGGCAAATTCTAATGCGATGTCAGAATATCCATAAACGCCACCCCCGTACCGCCCTGATTTTGTTATAAGTCCGATTGCACCCAATTCTTCATTCCATTTTTTGATAGAAAAGGTAAATGCATTACTTCCTGCATCTTTTTTAAACGTATCGAATTCGATACGTTTAAAATCAGGATTGTGGAGTGCCTCCCATAGTCCCAGAAATTCTACTATATCCCGACCACGCAGCCAGCTGTGAATAGTAATTCTTGGGTCTGCACTTCTGTATCTTGCTATATCTGTAAGCGAAATAAATTTCTTGCATCTTGAAGTTGACCATCTTTTCTCCCCAAAGATTGAAACATACTTAGAGCCTTCTAGACGGATTTTATTTGCCTAAATCTGCTGGTTATAGTTTACCACTTACGCGTGGTTTTTTACAAGGTAGTGTTTAGCCACTTCGCCATACGGGATCCAGATTCCGGCAGCTTCAATCCGGGCATAGACTGCATCCACAACATCCGTATCATGATGTTGCTCTGGCATTTTCCGGTCTTTTCATAATAACGTTTTGTCTCTTCAACATAATATATAAATATCATAAGTAAAACAACGGTGATGCTTTCAGGCTCTGCACTGCTGTCCAAATGCTTTGTTTACAATGCCGGAAAGTATCTCTGGTTTATTATACTTGACCTTCGCATAGATGTCCATAGTTACCTTACTGTTCTCATGCCCTGCCAGATACTGCACTGTTTTGGGATCCACAGAAGCATAAATGAGATTCGTAATGTAGGTGTGACGCAGATTCACCGTTCACATACTTGTAACGGGTTCTTTCCTTAACGCTGCGCACTTTGATATACTGCCATACTCTTTGAAACTGAGAATAAGTGAGCGGTTCTCCTTTGCTGTCTGCAATTACAAAATTAGAAATAGTATTTTCCTTCACTTCTTTCAGGCACTCAACCAGACATTTGGGAATCGGAATATTCCTTCTGGCCGCCGGGGTCTTTAGCATCGCAGAAATCACAGGTCTGTTTTTCTCTGTTCTCCATGCTTTCCGCACAGAAATGTACGGTGTTTTCTTATCCAGGAACACACAGTCCCACTGAAGTGCAAGAATTTCTTCCCGCCTGAGTCCTGCGAACAACCCAAGCATGACAAAGGGATAGGGTGGAAGTTCTTTAACCGTATCGAGCAGACACTTTACCTGTTCATCCGTCAAGGCATCCTTTTCTTTCTTAGCAATTCCCCCCCTTGGCAGAAATCTTTACCAACGGATTATACTCAATGATCCGGCTTCTCTCTGCAGAATAGAAAATACACTTGATCAGCATATTGACCTGACTGTACGTTGCCGCAGACATCTTAGCCAAAGGAACCAGTGCCATCCGAATATCATCCGTGGTCACTTCCGACATATACATTTCACCTAAGGGTTTAATGATATGATTTTCAACCGCATGTGTATAATTTCTTAATGTTGCCGGTGTAATCTTTGTGGACTGCATCAGCAGCCATTTTCTGCTGTACTCTGCGACTGTAGGATTTTCCTTACGGAACACGGCATCTATAACCTGTTCCCTGGCCTCCATTTTTTTGCGATACAATTCCTCTGGGGTCTTTGCATACAATGCAACTCTTTTACCGTCCGCATCCTCAATGCGGGTTCTGTAATACGGGATCCCAGCACGCATAGTCACCGCATAATCCGGGATGCAATTGTTCTTATTCGTCATAATCTACCCTCCCTCGTGGTATTGTTTTAACACCCTCTTTTTATCATCAAGGCAGAAAAACCTCAAGGATGCCGGTTATGTACAAATGAAGAGCGAGGATCTCTCCCCGTTCTCACTGAAACTTCCTTATTATATGCCAGCTATTTTTAGACGGACTCCCAGAGTGTAAATGCACCATCCAGTGCTCCTGCAAGTTCATCAGGTTTATTGTATTTCACCTTAGCATAGATATCCATGGTAATCTTACTGCTTTCATGTCCAGCCAGGTATTGCACTGTCTTCGGATCTACCGAAGAATGGATCAGATTCGTAATGTAAGTATGCCGCAGCTGATGCGGTGTCACATCGAAATCCAGACTGTAAACGACTTTGCTGTTGTGGATCGCTTTTTCTCCCAACACCGGAGTGACTGTGTGCTTCACCCGTTTTCCGTTTTCATATCTATAATAAGATTGCTCCTTTGCCGTTCTGGTGACGATGTACTGCCAAATTCTCTTGAACTGCGTATAAGACAGCGGTTCTCCATCACTATTGGAAACCACATATTCCGACTTTGAATTTGCTTTCGCTTCTTTCAAGCACTCTTCCAAGCATACAGGAAGCGGAATATTTCTGTTTGCTGCCGGTGTCGGATCACCGGTCTGTTGCCTTCTGTATGCCAGGCTCTCCGTACCGTCAGATAGGGAGCATCCGAATCCAGATAAACCGAATCCCATTTTAAGGCGAGTATTTCCTCTCGACGAAGGCCTGCATTTAACCCCAGCATGACAAATACATAAGGAGGAAGTCCTTTTACTGTTTCCAGTAATCTCTCTGCCTGCTCATCCGTCAGTGCCTGTTTATCTTTTTGCGGCACTCCACCGCCTTTAGCGGTCAGATAAACCGTCGGATCATATACAATCACTCTGCTTTCCTTTGCCGATTTAAAAATAGACCTGAGCAGGATAACAACTGACTTATACACAGATGTCGACTTTTTGAGACCGGAACCATTGCAAGTTGAATATCGTCCGGTGTAACATCTCCCATGTGCATATGTCCTAATTCTTTTATGATATGCCTGCGCACCTTAGAAGTATAGTCCGTCATCGTCGTTGTGCGAATATGTACCGATTGCATCATCAGCCACTTCTCACAGTATTCGGCTACCGTAGGTGTCATTTTGCACTGAAACGTATTATTTGCAATTTGCTCCTCCGAGTCCAATGCCTTATCATATAACTCTTCCTGAGTCTTTCTGTAAAGGACAACCCGCTTCCCGTCTCCATCCTCTACAAATGTTCTGTAGTAGGGGAATCCGTTGATCTCAATGATACTGTATTGAGGAATTTTCTTTCTTCTGGCCAATTCCATCATCTCCTAATTTTATATTCAGCGCTGTAATTCTTTTTTACCAGACATCCCGTAATCTCTCAAGGATGCCGATTTATCTGCCAACAGCATCTCTCCGCTTCCGATATGTCGAACCAGATTCTTTCGGTTTTGCACGATGGGTGGATCTTGCTATATATTCCTGAATTCCAACCTCGGTAAAATAAACACAGCCATTGTTTGCATACTGCACATATGAAATTAAGCCATCATTTCGTGCTGCATCAAGCGTTGCAAGACTGATTCCCAACAACTCAGCTGCCTCTTTTCTGGTAATCAGTTTCTCCAAAGTTCTTCACCACCTTTTTTAATAGATAAAGGTCATGTATTAACCTTTCCTATGATTCTCAGACTTCCTATGTTCTGCTCGCTCTGGAATATAATAGCCAAGCTGCACTTTGACAGCTTCATCAATTCCCCGCATTTGCCCTTGGCTGACTTTACCTAAATACCGAATAATGCTTTTCTTATCGTATGTTCCCATCTGCTCCATGTGAGCCTCCAATCTCCATAGCACCTGTCTTCAAGTGTTTGTATGGATAAAACGCTGGCGTATTAAATCTGATACATTCTTTTTCCGTCAGCATTTTCTTATAATATGGTTCCTCCGCATTTTGCCCCGCTACCCCGGAAGTTAAGGATTTCATCAGACAGCAGCCTGCGAAGCTGCTTCATAGGACTTTAACCTTCCCGCCTTCTTTGTGGCCGGACCGCGAATTACGGAAGTATCATTGTACCTGCATGGAGTCGTGACCGCCGCCAGTTGCTATCCGGCTTTTGCTCCAGCAAACCGCTTCGTCCCTTTCGGACATCATGGCGCGCTGGCGAAGGCTCGTCCATACAGAATGTTTCTGATGAATGGGTATTCAGTTGTTCTTTGTAAGCGGTACAAGCACCGCTTACAAGTATGATTCTATATGGATTTGTGGTTTCCTACTGCTCCTGATAGGAGTAGTAGCTGCTTCTGATAGAGGGGGTTATGGTTTCACAGCAAATCAATCGAAGCTGGAGAAGGATAGCATAAGGGGGGGGATGCAGCTTCACTTGCTAATCTTGTGTTTTAGATGAAATTTATTATCAGAGCAATGGCTATTGACAAACCAGCTATTGCGTGTTACTATATAGCAGTAGTAAGTAATACATGATACCAGTCATGCAGAATACCAAAGGAGGAATATGTTGGAGAACCTAACGGAAATGCTCAAAGGCGTGCTTGAGGGCTGCGTCCTTGAAATTATAAGTCGCAAAGAAACCTACGGCTACGAAATTACACGGCAGCTGAACGCCCTCGGTTTCACAGATGTTGTGGATGGAACGGTATACACCATCCTGGTACGGCTTGAAAAAAACAAATTGGTGGAGATCACCAGGAAGCCCTCCGACATGGGGCCATTGCGTAAGTTTTTCGCGCTTAACGATTCGGGGCGTGAGGAATTGCGGAAGTTCTGGGAAAAATGGGAATTTGTCGCGTCAAAAATCAACCAATTAAAGGAGGAACAATAATGAATTTTTGGGATAAAATCACAGGCAACGACATGACTAAAGAATTGAAAGCTTTTAATTCGCGAGTAAAAAAGCTTCCGGCTGATTATCAGGAGGCATGGGACAAAATCGGTTTGAATCTTTGGGCGCACGCGGATTTTACAGGTCGCAACCTCATGCCGATTCTCGACGGCATACTTGGCCTGCTTGAAGAATCGGCGGCGGACGGTCAGAGTATTGGGGAGGTTTTAGGCGACGATATCAAAGGCTTCTGTGCCGCGCTGGCCGGCGAAGAAGGGGCAAAGTCTTACCGCGATAAGTGGCGCGAGCAGCTCAACAATACTGTCGCTAAAAAATTAGGGAAATAGGAGGATAACATGAGTATACAAGATATCATCGAAGGCAAAAAAGAGTGGCGGGCGCACATGGCGCGTGTGAAAGCACTCCCGCAGGATTATCAGCTTGTTTATAAAGAGATTCAAAAATATCTCTTTAAGGTGGGCCCCGCCCAGCTAACCGAAGAGACGGGTCTGCTATCGGGGATTGTCGATCTTTTTGAAGAAGGCGCGGCTTCGGGGAAAGGTGTGCTCGAAGTGACAGGCAGCGACGTAGCGGCTTTCTGCGACGGTCTGATCAAAGATTCAAAAACCTACGCTGACGACTATCAGGAATCCGTTAACCGGGAAGTTTACAAGGCCATAAAAAAGGATACGGATCGGAAGGGGGGAGACCGGGATGGAAAAAGCAATTGAAGTGAAAGGTCTGCAGAAGTCCTTCAAACAGCTTCATGTCCTGAAGGGTGTGGATTTCGAGGTGGAAAAAGGCAGTATTTTCGCCCTGCTCGGCTCCAACGGCGCGGGCAAGACAACGATTGTCAGAATCCTTACCACGCTGCTAAAATTGGATGGTGGGAATGCCTCCGTCAACGGCTTTGACATTACATCAAAGCCTGATCATGTACGGCAGTCAATCAGCCTGACCGGGCAATTCGCCGCCGTGGACGAAATTTTGACCGGGCGGGAAAACCTCATCATGATCGCCAAGCTGCGGCACCTTGCCAATCCGCGTCAAGCGGCTGATGATCTGCTGAAACGCTTTGGCCTGATTGATGCCGCCGGCCGCAGGGTTTCCACCTATTCGGGCGGTATGCGCCGCAGGCTCGACATTGCCATGAGCCTTGTAGGAAAGCCGCAGCTTATCTTCCTCGACGAGCCGACAACCGGGCTTGACCCCGAAGGACGCATCGAGGTTTGGAATACCGTAAGAGAACTTGCTGATAATGGCACAACGGTATTCCTGACCACGCAATATTTGGACGAAGCCGAACAGCTTGCGGATCAAATCGCCATTCTGCATGAGGGGGAAATTATCGCGAACGGCACCCTTGATGAACTGAAAAAGCTGTTTCCGCCCGCCAGAGTGGAGTATGTGGAAAAACAGCCGACACTCGAGGAAATATTCCTCGCAATCATTGGCAAGAAGGAGGAAAAGTAAATGGAAACTGTAAAGAAACACTTTTTCAGCGATTTGAGCGTTATGCTTGGGCGTTCCATGCGCCATATTTTCCGCAGCATGGATACCATTATCACGGTCTGCATCACTCCGATTGCGATGATGCTGTTGTTTGTATATGTGTTGGGCGGCGCAATTCAGACCGGTACGGAAAATTATGTGAATTATCTGCTCCCCGGCATTTTGCTGATTGCGATTGCAAGCGGCATCTCCTATACAGCTTACCGCCTGTTTATGGATATGAAAAGCGGCATATTCGAGCGGTTCCACTCCATGCCGATCGCACGTTCGGCCGCGCTGTGGGGGCATGTGCTGACTTCGCTGGTATCCAACGCTATTTCGGTTGTCGTTATCATTCTCGTGGCGTTGATTATGGGCTTCCGTTCGTCGGCGGGAGTGTTGTCATGGCTTGCCGTGGCCGGTATACTCGCACTGTTTACGCTGGCCTTGACCTGGATCGCGGCGATTGCCGGACTTTCCGCAAAATCGGTGGACGGCGCAGGTGCCTTTTCCTACCCGCTTATATTCCTGCCATTTATCAGCTCGGCATTTGTGCCCACCGATTCGATGCCGCCGATTGTCCGTGCCTTTGCTGAAAACCAGCCAGTTACTTCGATAGTGGATGCTATCCGTTCCCTGCTTGCGAGGCAGTCTGTCGGTAATGATATTTGGATTGCGCTCGCATGGTGCTTGGGTATTCTTATTGTTGCGTATATTTTCGCAATGCGGGCTTATAAACGAAAAGCAGCTTAATGTTTGCAGGGATTAAAATAATAGTGGTTAACAAAACATCAGGTAAAGGGGATGGTAAAGTGTGTAAATACGAGTGGATTGAGTACCATTAGACAGGTAACATATGCCTGCTGTATCCAAATATTTCATTATATTGAACCTGAATTCTATCAAAACAGGCTTGCATAGTATTTTTACTTAAGCCAGATAATGCTGCTTCCACGTCATTCGCAAAATCTTTTGGGATATATACTTCTTTTTGCTTTAGCAATCGCTCCAGACTGCCTTTTTCATTAAGCATATACATCCCATTTATGGCATACAGAACTTGTAATAAGCTAACTGCACACCGAAACAGCGAACCGGCGGCATATAGAACATCTCCTTTTCCGATTGCCTTCTTCCCGCACTGCCCAGAAAACGCACATTCCCACAGGAATTTTTCTATGGTAGCTTTCTGATAGTTTTTAGGTAATTTTATAAGCCTTTTTTCTGTTCTGTAATAAGGCTGTTATTACTGCACAAAATTTTGCAATACGCGACCTCACCCATATAAATAGAGTTCACTAACCCAAATGGATGTCCACAGCAATGCCATCAATTTCCAACCATCCTCCGCCGTTAATCCACGGGCCCCATTTGCCGGGATCGGTTATTATATTTTTTCGGTGTTCATCATCAAGTGAAACAGTCTTTTGTCTGAATGATGAAAGGTCAAATGACGCCCCATCATAATAGATTCCTATATCTATATCAGAATCCTTATTTGCAGTACCCGTAGCGCGGGAAACGCCCAAAACGATAGCATCAATATCTGCAATCTCATTAAAACTATTTATAATTTTTGACAATATATTTTCCGTTTTATCAACCATTTCATTTTCTCCTGTCTATTACTTTTCAAAATGTAACAAAATATCCTCAATAGATTGTTCTGGGGACTGTTCCGAGGTATCCAGCCAAAAGCCGATTTTCGGAGTCTCCTTCATGAAATCCGCATACAAAGCCTCTACTGTAAAGCCAGTATAACCGACCTTTCCCCGCATCTTTTCACGTTTTTTTACAGTCTCCACATTCGGGCAGAGTACTATTATTTGAATAGGATGGTCCTTCAACATATCCAATATGAGGGATATTTCTTCTCCGTAGTAGTTGTCCTGCAAAATAACGGAAAATCCGTTGTCATAATATGTTTTTGCCGCATCTGTAGCTAAGCGATAACGCAGATGCAACTGTCGGATAGCCTCATCGGACGGCTGTGCGGACATCTCGGCACGTCCTGATACAATCATTCGGCGAAACACATCGCCGCGCAGATGCACACCCTTTTCCATTTTTGAGGCAAGCAGTTCCGCAACTGTTGATTTTCCAGACGCCATAACACCAGTGATTAAATATATTGCTCTTTCCAACATAGAGCACCTCCTGATTAATAAATTTCAAGATATCTTCTCTTCGTCCCAGTTCCACCATTGAAGCTTTAATAAGAACTCAACTTTTTCATCACTGAAACGCCTCTTAATGTATTTGGCCGGGTTACCTCCATAAATTGCATAAGGTTCAATATTTTTAACTACAGTTGAGTTGGCAGCAATAATCGCACCATCACCAACTTTGACACCCGGCATGATAGTAACATTTTGGCCTATCCAAACATCATTGCTGATCACTGTGTCTCCCTTAAAAGGGAGCTGTTCTATTGCAGGGGTAACCTTTTCCCACCCACATCCAAAGATATTAAACGGATAGGTTGTAAATCCGTCCATCCTGTGGTTTGCTCCATTCATGATAAACTTGACACCCTCGGCTATTGCACAGAACCTGCCTATTATGAGTTTATCCCCCAGGAATTCGTAGTGGTGCTCTATATTATCATAAAATTTCTCCGGGGAATTTTTATTATCGCTATAATAGGTATATTCTCCAATCTCAACATTGGGTCTTTTAGGCAGGTTACTTATATAGCAAACTGTCTTTATATTTTCATTCGGATAAAGTTTTTTCTTGTCTGGTCCGGTCATAGAATGATTCCTCCTTTTTCAAATCTTATAAATGCAGATAAATCAGTTTAGATGATTAAGTTCAATCTCTTATCTTTGATTTCATAAATCACATCAGCCACATTATCAAGCAGCCGTTTGTCATGGGTGATAAACACTATAGTTCCGGCATACCCCTTCATCAGTATTTCCAAAGCCTCCAGACTTGACAGGTCAAGAAAGTTGCCCGGCTCGTCCATTAACAGGATATTATACTTGCCCATAAGCATTTTAGCCAGCAACAATTTGATAATTTCGCCGCCACTTAAAACAGATAAGCTTTTACCAATATCATTTTGTACAAAACCCATCGAGACCAGCACGGAACGAATTTCTGATACATTGTAATCACAATCCTCCTGCATAAATTCCATGACCGCTTGATTGCGGTTGTACTTATAACCATTTTGGGCAAAGTAACCTATTTCAGCCTTTGGAGAGACTGAAATACCATCTTCACGGTTTAAGATCATTTGTATTAATGTTGTTTTTCCTACACCGTTACCTCCTGTTAGTGCTACTTTCGCCCCAAGCGGGATGCCAAAAGATGCGTTTTCAAATAATACCTTATCGCCAAACCTTTTATTGATTTCTGTGCCGATAATCGGATACGGATTATGCAGTTCCAGTGCCTTACTCTGCCGGAAACGGATTGTGCGAATGTTCTCTGGAGCTTCCACGTCACCCAAAGCAGCAATTCTATGTTCCATAGACTTGGCAGCATTATGCAATTGTTTTTGTTTACTTCCCATTGTTTTCTGATGTGCCAGTCGCCCACCGCTTTCAGAATTGTCTTTCTTAGCCGTACCTTTTGCTTTCTGTTCTATTTTACGTGCTTGTTTTCGCTTCTCTTCGGCAGCTTGTTCCAGTCGGTCCCGTTCTGCAATAAATTGTTCATATTTATATTCCGCCTTTCTGCGAAAGGCACCCATGGGGT
>ENA-UOOM01001698-UOOM01001698.1-fermentation-metagenome-genome-assembly--contig:-NODE-1698-length-20269-cov-20.719947_pt1 | contig 20269 bp, 11 predicted proteins | sample MGYA00245781_ERZ724031 | MGnify/ENA primary metagenome ERZ724031 (study PRJEB28704, sample SAMN03018317) | fermentation metagenome | biome: anthropogenic terrestrial biome; feature: soil... | reverse complement strand
CAGGGCGGGATTTGAGCTGCTAAGACGAAAGGTAGTGCTTTCCAACTCAGGATAACCTGCACCAAATTTGACGAAGAACCACTTTTGGGGTGAAATAAACACGTCAACGTGTCGTTCGCTGATGTATCCCGTTAAAGGGGAGCGTACCACCGTGTAACTCAATTCCAACTCGGCCTGAGCCAAATCGGCCTTGCTCATCGCGACACTGGCCTCGGCCATCTCCTTCGCTGCCACCGCGTTATCCAGATCCAGCCTGCTCGCCGCGTTCTGTTGATACAGCGGGCGTAGCCTCTCCTCGTCCCTCTCCGCTTTAGCGGCCATGGCCTCATCTTTCTTCAGCTGTGCCCGGGCTCTTTCCACGCGGGCCTTATACACATCGTTGTTTATATAAAAGAGGGGCTCTCCTTTCTCGATCCTTTTTCCCTCCTCGAACGTCATCTTTTCCAAGAACCCTTCTACCCTCGCGTGTATCTCCACGTTCCTGTAGGCCCGGATGGAACCTACATAATAGCCATGAATCTCGATGTTGTCCCGCGAAACATCTTCTATCTCCACGACAGGATATACTTCCGCGGTCTCTTTACAAGAATAAAATGAAAGAAGTGAGCACAAAAGAATCCCTCCCAGGGAGAATCGTTTTTGTAGTATGAACATAAATTTCTGTAGTTTGTCTTCGACATCCGAAAGGCTGAGGTTGACGCTCCGGGCAGGCTGTACCTACCCGGATCAAACATCCACGAACGTGATCGGATGCATCTTTTTTCTTTTTTATATTTAAAAAGGGAAGCCTCCCTTTCAAAGGTCGGCGACAAAGGTACAAATATTTTTATTTCAAGTGTTAAACACGACACACCTTATACAGCTAACAAAGAGGGGATTGGCGTTTTTTAACAAATAAGCAGTAACTACTCAGGTCTCGATTCGAGTTTTATTTTTCTGCTCGTTAACTCGATTTCCTCGTGACGAGCCTGAAAAAGTGGCTTTGATTTCATTTATCGCGCTCACGGGGGCTTAAAAAAACAAATGTCATTATTATTTTCGTTTTTGTTGATAACTCGCTGTATGATTGATAATAACTTTCGAGAGAAACGTGCTCCCCGATTCATTTATAGTATGGACCTTTGTAAAAAATAACAGATGGTGGCATTTACAAGAAAACAACTCGAGGCGAAGGACAAGGATGAGCTGATAGACATCATCCTGTCCCTGCAGTCCATGGTTGAGAGCCTGGCGTCCATGGTCGTTACCCTCGAGGCCAAGGTTGCCTCGCTGGAAAAGGAGGTCGTCTCGCTGGAGAAGAGGTTGGACGCCTGAAGAAGCCTACAACGAGCCGTAACAGTTCCCTGCCCCCGTCAAAGGATTTGACCGGCGGGAGGTATCCCAAGGGCGGGAGTGGCAACAAGGGCAAGAGCGGGGGCCAACTCGGGCACCGTGGCAGCACGTTGGAGATGTCGGCCACCCCGGATATCGTCCGGGATCACTTCCCCGGCCTGGATTGCCCCGGTTGCAGTAAAGTGTTCAGCCCCTCCGAGTTCCGGGTGCTGGAAAGGCGCCAGGTGGTGGATATCCCTCCCATCGAGGCGATCGTCACGGAACACCGCGCTTACGGCGCGCGATGCGGTTGCGGCTATTGCCACAAGGGCACCTTCCCGTTCACGGTGAAGGCCCCGGTGCAGTACGGCAACAACCTCTGCTCGCTGGTATGCTACCTTAGCACCCGGCAGTTCATCCCCATGGCCAGGCTCACGGAACTGCTGGAGGGCATCGCCGGCATAACCATGAGCCAGGGTATCGTGGCGAACATGCTCGACCGTTCCGCCCGCTTGCTGGATCCCCTGTACTCGGGAATAAGGGACGCGGTGGCGGCCTCGGGCGTTGTCGGGGGAGATGAAACCGGTTTAAGGGTGAACGGCCGCAAGCGTCGGCGTGATGGGAATCAACATTCAACCCCGGGGACTGGTCGCGGCGGAACATTATAAAGGGATGAAATTTCTGGATCCGGTAAAAACCGCCAACGAGATGGCGTTAATGCTACGTGAGAAGCACCGGTGCGATGTAGTAATCTGCCTCTCGCACCTGGGCTACGGGCCGGACAGGAAGCTGGCGGAATCATCGCGCCATATCGACCTGATCATTGGTGGGCACAGCCACACCCACATGAAGGAGCCGGTTATCCTGAAAGACCTGGACGACAAAGAGGTAGTGGTCTTTCAAACAAACGGGCGGGGTGTACACGTGGGCAGGCTGGACGTACAACTGCAACGAACGAAGAAGTAAAACGAGGGGAGGCCACTGTCACACGAAACGCCGAAAGCAAAGGCGACGGATAAAATCGCGAGAAGGAGATAGGAGAGCAATGAGAAAAACGATTATCAAGAGAATTTTATTAGTACACGTGCTGGGAGTGTCCTGCTTGTTCTTACGAGCACAGGTGCCAACCTCTCTCTACAATCAAGCGGACAAAGCAACCATGGATCGATGGGTGGACTCGGTGTATGCCGGCATGTCCATCGACCAGAAGGTGGGGCAGCTCTTTATGCCGATCGTGGAACCGAAGAGCAGCTGGAAAAACAGGATCGCCGGCTACGTTCAGCAACAGAAGGTAGGTGGCCTGTTATTCTCCAGGGGAACGCTGGCCCAGCAGGCTGAAGTAACGAATTACGCGCAGGAGCTGGCCGACGTGCCTCTCCTGATCTCGCTTGACGGCGAATGGGGCCTCTCCATGCGGTTAACCGACGCGCCTCCCTATCCCCGCAACCTGATCGTGGGAGCCATCCAGGATACTGAAATACTGAGGCAATACGGCCGGGAGGTGGCACGGCAGTGCCGGGAGATGGGGATTCACGTGAACTTCGCCCCGGCGGTGGATGTGCATAGCAACCCCGACAATCCGGTTATCGGTACCCGGTCGTACGGCGAGAACCCGAAACGCGTGGCATTCCAGGGAGTTGCCTACGCGCGAGGGCTCGAGGAGAACGGCGTGATGGCCGTGGCCAAGCACTTCCCGGGGCACGGCGACACCTCCGAAGATTCACACCTCACCCTGCCTACCATCCGCCACGGCAGAGCACGCCTGGATACAATCGAGCTGCTCCCTTTCCGCTCATACATTCAAGCCGGTTTGTCGGGAATGATGATCGGCCACCTGAACGTGCCGGCTTTGCAGACCGACGGGATGCCGGCATCGCTTTCACCGAATATCGGGGTACGCCTCCTGAAAGAGGAGATGGGCTTCACCGGCCTCACCTTCACCGACGGAATGGCAATGAAAGGGGTTTCCAGCTACCCCGACGCGAGCGTGAAGGCCTTATTGGCAGGGAACGACGTGATCCTGGGCTCAGTCAACCAGAAAAAAGAGTTCGACCTGGTGAAAAACGCGGTCGAGGCGGGCACGATCCCGGCCTCTCTCCTTGAAGAGAAGGTGCGAAAAATACTCACCTATAAATACATCCTGGATACACACCGGTTTACCCCCATAAACACGGGTACCATCCACGGCCGGATCCATTCGCCATCGGCCGAATGGACGCGACGAAAGATATACGACGGGGCGATGACGCTGGTGAAGAACGAAGGCGACATACTCCCGCTGAAAGAACTGGATAAAACACGCGTCGCTTCGGTAGCAATCGGTGCTCCCGCGTCCAACCCCTTTCAACTCCACCTGAAAAAGTACGGCGACGTGGCCCTTTTCCAGGCCGAATCGACAGCCGGGATCGCCGGGATAAGCATGCTGAAAACATTCGATCTGGTGATCCTATCCATCCATTCCCCCAAAGCAGTTGATGCCGTCGCGGTACAACAACTGGCAGAAGAGACGAATGTCGTTTTGGTACTGTTCACCTCACCCTATCGCCTCGGCAACTTCAAGTCGGCTACCCAAGCCGCCACTGCGGTAGTCGTGGGCTACGACGCGACCAATTTCGCGCAAGCGAGCGCGGCGCAAGGCATTTTCGGCGGGATAGTGATGACGGGGCGCCTGCCGGTCACGGCCGGAAACTTCAAAGAAGGCGCCGGCATCGATATCCGGAAAACACGCTTGAGTTACTCCATGCCCGAAGAGGTTGGGCTCAACTCGGAGCATTTCGACCACATCGAGCATATCGCGCTGGAAGGGATCCGTCAACGGGCCTATCCCGGGTGCCAGATCCTGGTGGCCAAGGATGGCGTGATCATCTACGAGAGGGAGTTCGGCCAGATCGACTACGCTCAAAGCCCCGAAGTGACCGACGAGACGGTGTACGACCTGGCATCGATAACCAAAGCATCGGCCACGCTCCCCGCGGTAATGAAACTATACAACGAAAAAAGATTGGCTCTCCAGGATCCTATTGACAAGTTTGTCCCGCGAACAAAGGGAAGCGATAAGGCCGGCATTTCGATTCGCTCCCTCCTTTTGCACGAGTCGGGGATTGTCTCTCTCATCCCTTATTATGCCACGGCCATCGATAAAAACAGTTACTCGGGCGCGCTGTTCGGTTCCCGCTCTGCGACGTACCACGCGCACTACGCGGGAGCATGGGCACGCACCGACTACCGGTTCCTGCCCCTTCTGATCTCCTCCACGCCCTCCGAACGGTTCTATCTCCCGGTGGCAAAAAACCTGTATGCCAGCGACGAGATGCACGACGCGCTGCTGGAAGACGTGATCGCTACCCCGCTACGAGGAAAGGGACGGTATACCTACAGTTGCCTCAATTTCATGCTGCTTAAAGAGGCTGTGGAAAATGTTGCAGGGAAAGATATGGACACCTACCTCAAAGAGCATTTTTATCATAAGCTGGGCGCGACCACCACCACGTTCCGCCCCCTCGAACATAATATACCTGTGGGCCGCATCTCACCCACGGAAAACGATCCCTTCTTCCGCAAGCAGCACCTGCGGGGATACGTGCACGACGAGGGAGCCGCCCTGTTCGGGGGGATCTCCGGGAACGCCGGCCTCTTCTCGAATGCCAACGACCTCGCGAAACTATGCCAGATGTGGCTCAACGGGGGCGAGTACGGGGGGGAGCGCTTTTTGAGCAAGGAGACGGTGAAGGTATTCACCGCCACGAAAAGCAATGTGAGCCGCCGCGGGCTGGGATTCGACAAACCGGATCCCAGGAACACCCGGTCGAACCCGACCAGCCCCGGCGCACCCATCGAGGTATATGGGCATACCGGGTTCACGGGCACCAGTTTCTGGGTGGATCCCACCCACGACATGATTTATATTTTTCTATCAAACCGGGTTACCCCCTCCCGGTCGCCCAACCGGCTATCTTCGTTAAAGATACGCGAGCGGATCCAGGAAGAACTTTATAACGCCCTGGACAACCGCGGAAGGCACGACTAACGAGATCTGTTTGACACTGCCCGCTGAGCGGCACACACTCGTCAATTTAAATGAATATGATACAACAGGTAATAAAATGCAGCAGGTTAACTGCAGATGTAGAAAAGACGATACAGGCTATTCACCACGATAAACTCTTCATGCTCGTGGATGAACATACCCGTGTTCATTGCCTTTCGCTGTTAAAAGAGGTCTCCGCCATGCAGGAGGCTACAGTGATCGCTATCCCGGCGGGCGACACGAACAAGACCCTCGACAACCTGGGTTGGGTGTGGAAGCAGCTGACCAAGAACGGTGCTACCCGCCACTCCCTTTTGATAAACCTGGGAGGGGGCATGGTGACCGATCTGGGAGGCTTTGCCGCGGCCACCTTCAAGCGAGGCATCGCCTACATCAACATCCCCACCACGCTGCTGGGCGCCGTGGATGCAGCGGTGGGGGGCAAGACGGGAATCAACTTCGAAGGATACAAAAACGAGATTGGCGCCTTCTACCCGGCCGAACGGGTACTCATCTCCTCTGATTTTTTTCACAGTCTCGATCACCCGGCCATCCTTTCGGGGTATGCCGAGATGGTGAAACACGCGCTGATCCACTCGGCCGCGGATTGGGAGAAACTCCTTGCCTTCCCGCTTCACGAAATCGATTACCAACAGCTGAACGAGCTGGTATTTCGATCCGTGGGGATCAAACGGGCCATCGTGGAGAAGGACCCGTATGAAAAGAATATCCGCAAAGCCCTGAACCTGGGACACACCACGGCTCACGCGTTCGAAAGCTTTGCCATCGGCCGCGACAACCCGGTCCCCCACGGGTACGCGGTGGCCTGGGGAATGATCGTGGAACTCTGGCTATCTCACCGGATATGCGGCTTCCCAAAAGAGAAGCTGCAGAAAACGGTCCGGTTCATCCAACAACACTACGGGGCATTCCCCGTCTCGTGCGACGATTACGAAGCCCTGTATGAAATTGCCATGCACGACAAGAAGAACGTGGGCGGCACCATTAACTTCACCCTGTTATCGGAAATCGGGAACGTGCAGATCGATCAGACCGCGGATAAGAACCTGATCTTTGACGCCTTCGATTTTTACAGGGATTCGGTGGGGCTGTGAGATAAAGACCGGACCCGTGCTGTAATTCAACACACACCTTCATCTTCATAAAAACACACAAGACCTTTTACATCCAACAAGCCGTTCCAGCGTTCCCCGGAATGACTTGTTGGGCGCAGAATGTTAAAAATAAAATTTTAATAATACTTTTTCACACCTTTTGTGTTACCTTTAAGGTACCTTTCCGAAAAAGAATCATATGAAAAACAAAGAGAACAGGTTGATAAAAAAATTAAAGGCCGGTAATGAAGGTGCCTTTAAAAGGATATTCTACCTCTATAGTGACAGGCTTTTCGTCTGGGCATATCAGATAACCGGTGATTCCTTAGCATCGGCAGATATCGTACAGGATTTTTTTATCCGTTGTTGGGAAAAGAGGGATATACTGCCTGATAACTGTTTTTTTAAAGGCTACGCTTATAAATCCGTTTACAACGCATCATTGAACTATATCAGGGATAATAAACGTTTCGTGCGTGGTTATGAAATTACAATAGATCTGATTGACGACGATGTCCGCGATGAAGACCTTGAAGAATTAAAACGGTTGCTCCTGAAGGCCATTGACGAATTACCCGACAGGTGTAAGAAAATATTTGTAATGACAACCCTGGAGAAGAAGAAATACACCGAAGTCGCCGACTTGTTGGGCATATCCGTCAACACTGTCAAAGTGCAGGTATCCAAAGCTTATCGGATTTTAAAAGAAAAAATAGGATAAATATCCGGCATTTGAATAATACTTTTTCAAAATCGTTGTGTTATCATATGAACAAACATGCAATATGCTAAAGATAGAAAAAAATATCACTGATAAATGGAACCTGTTGTTAAAGGTATTAAGTGACGAAATACCTGAAGTTGACAGCCATTTTCAACATTGGCTTAATGAAGATATAGAAAATAGAAAACTTTATCAGTCTTTAAAAGAGGGAGGACAACATAACGGATTACTATTTGATAAAGATGAGCTTTTCAATAATATTTCCGCTAAGCTCAGCCTGGATACCGAAAGAAAAACGCCTTTGTATCGAAAAAAATGGTTTAAGTACTCCATTTCTTCTGTGGCAGTCATTGCCCTGTCTATTATTATAACACTAAATTATTTCACCTTTCATGAAAACACAATTCCCGAAAAAGTAGAAAAGAATATTTTTGATCCGGGCTCTAAAAAAGCCTATCTTCTTTCAATGAAAGGTGAGAAGATCGACCTCTCCGAATCTTTTGAAGTAAAAAAAGAGGATGGTACAGTTATTTCAAATAAAAGCGAGGGAGTGATAAGTTTTGAAAAGACAACACCTGTTAAGAAAATAATAGAACAACAGACCATCTATGTACCCAAATCCGGTGAATATGAACTGGTACTTGCCGATGGCTCCAGAGTTTTTCTTAATTCGGAATCACAATTGGCATTCCCTTCCTATTTTGAAGGAGATACCCGCCGTGTGGAGTTGACCGGAGAAGCTTATTTTGAAGTAAAAAAAGACGGAAGACCGTTTATTATCCAGACTCCGGATCTTAGTATCGAAGTGTTGGGAACCTCATTTAATGTCAATGCATACCAGACAAATCCTTATGTCAATGCCACTTTGGTGGAAGGGAGCATCCGCATTCGACTACCCGAAAAGCAGGAGAGTTTTCTGTTACAACCTGATCACAATTTCCGGTTGGATAAATTATCGGAAGAAATATCCGTTCAGCAGGTAAATACAGATATTTATACAGCCTGGGTAAAAGGAGAGTTCATGTTCCGGAACCAGCCTTTGGCTGAAATATTTGCCCAGTTGGAGAAATGGTATGACTTCAAAATCGTATATGAAAGTCCGGATATAGCGAAAATGAGATTTACCGGAAGCGCCGAAAAAGCAAGGGCGCTTAATTATTTATTGGATCAGATACAAGCGGTTACCGACATCCGATACAGACCCGAAGAAGATAAAATAATCCTGTACAAATAAATATAGAAGGCTGCCCGAAAGGCCTAATTTCGGGCAGCCTGATGCATTAAAAGACTGTTACCATTTTTCTTACTTAACAATTAACAATCAGTTTAAAAGCACTCAAAGTTATGAAAAAAAAGAAACTTAAACAAAAGTTCCTCTCACGGGAACTAAAAAAACTGTTTTGTATCATGAAACTCATTTTCGTATTCTTGCTTTTGAGTTCCAACTTAGTATTGGGGAGTCAGACCTATGCTCAGATCACATCGTTGAATCTGAACCTTACGAATGTGGAACTGGAAGAAGTATTCGACGCTATCCGCCGGCAAAGCGAATTTGAATTCTTCTACAACAACGATCAGGTAAATACCTCGGTAAAAGTAAGTGTAAAAGCAAAAGATACTGATATTTATACAATATTGGAACAAACGCTCCCTGATATCTATGAATATAAAATCAATGACCGGTATATTCTGATCAGTAAACGGAAAGAAGTTGCTCCTGTGCTGTCGCCTGAGCCACAACCACAACAAGCAAAAAAGACAATTACCGGAACAATTACTGATAAAGATGGCGAAGCAGTCATTGGGGTGAATATCGTAGAAAAAGGTACTACCAATGGTACTGTAACGGATGTGGGCGGAAGATTTTCATTAAACGTTGAAAACGATGCCGTCATCCTTATTTCGTATATCGGTTATCTTACACAAGAAGTTAGCACTGTGGGTAAAACTGTAATTGATATTGTTTTACAGGAGGATACACAGGCATTAGATGAATTGGTTGTTGTAGGATATGGCACGATGAGAAAAAGTGATTTGACCGGAGCTGTGACCAGGGCTAATATGGATTTTTTTAAGGACGCACCGAATGTTAATTTGCTTCAATCACTACAAGGATCTGTGCCTGGATTGAACGTGGGCAGTGTTACCAGATCAGGATCAAGCCCTTCTATCAGTATAAGAGGATCAACAAATTTTGGACAAAATGATACTCCTTTAATTGTTATTGATGGTATTATTTATAGAGGAGATATTGTTGATCTTAATCCAAATGATATTGAATCAATAGATATTTTGAAAGATGCAAGTTCAACAGCAATATATGGCTCGGAATCTGCTAACGGTGTGATTATCATTACTACACAGAAAGGAAAACAGGCAAAACCAAGTATCCAATTTAACTCCTCTTACACATTTCAATCTCCTTCAAATTTAGTTGAACCGGGTGATGCCGCTTGGAGTGTAAAATCTATTGCCGACTCTTATTGGGAATTGAGTAGAATCGGCCCTGACTATTTAGAACCAAACCCTGAATTTGATCCGGCCATTTATTTCAAAACCGAGGATTACCGAAATGGATATTATCAATGGTTAGAGAGTGGTTTAGAACATGACTGGTGGGATTTGCTTACAGATAATGCCTACATTATGGAGAACAATATAAGTGTTGGCGGAGCAACGGACAGACTAAATTATTATTATTCTGCCGGTTATACAAATCAGAGTGGAATGATACGTAATGATGATTATAAACGATACTCTTTCAAAATCAATTTATCAACTGATATTACAGATTGGTTAAATATAGGTATAAACTCCTCTTATTCTTTAAATGATTTTTCAGGAGCTTCTGTAAATATGGGAGAATTGTTTGAATATCACCCATTATTATCTCCCTATGACAATAATGGCGAATTAATAGTAAGACCTGATGGAACTCGTTTGAATCCGCTAAAGATAGAAAAGATAGATAATCTTGATAAACGAGAAAATCTTTTAGGAATTTTTCACACAGATATAAAACTTCCTTTTTTGAAAGGTTTTAACTATAGAATGAATTACAGTTTAAATAAACGTATATCTAGAAATTATCAATTTGATGAGTGGGCCTATAATCTACTTGGTGAGGGCTATAAAAATTATTCTAATAATTTAGATTGGACATTAGACAATATATTTTCTTATATAAGATCATTTGATAAACATAATCTCAATCTAACCTTTGTTTATGGAGTGGAAAAGCGACAGGCTGATTTTACAAATACATTAGGAAGGGATTACACGGATAAAACACTTGGATATCATTCTTTAGGATTAGGAAATGCCACTTTGTCACAAATAGGAAGCAATTCATGGGAGGAATCCAGTCTTTACTCAATGGGGAGAGCTGTATATAATTTTGATGATAAATATTTGCTAACCGGTACAATAAGAAGAGATGGATTTTCAGGATTTGGAAAAAATAATAAATTCGGAGTATTTCCATCAGTTGCATTAGGATGGATTATGACCAATGAAAGCTTCATGGAGAATAGCTCTGATTGGTTGAGTTTATTAAAGATTCGTCTATCTTATGGAACAACCGGGAGAAGGGCATTGAATAGGTACCAGACCTTAGCTCGGGTGAGCACAGGCTATAGTTATATTTTTGGTGATGGCGGTTCACCCGTAATTGGAAAATGGATGTCGTCCTTATCAAACGATGATTTAAAATGGGAAACAACAACAGGTATCAATTTAGGTTTCGATTATGGACTATTTAAAAATCGGTTAAGTGGTAGTTTTGAATATTATAATACGACATCGAAAAATATTTTATACGATATCTCACTTCCCAGATTAACCGGGTTCAACAGTATCTCAACCAATATTGGTCAAATTAACAATCATGGATTTGAGTTTGCTTTAAATGGAATTATATTTAATGGTAAAGATTTTTCATGGGATGGTACCTTAAATTTTTCATTAAATAGAGATAAAATAAAATCTATAATTGGTGCTGATAATGATAATGATGGAATAGAGGATGATCTTATAGCAGATGGTCTGTTTATAAATGAGCCACTGAACGTTATTTATGGGTTTGAGAATATAGGTATGTGGCAAATTAGTGATCAAAAAGCGGGGTTGATTCCCCAAGGTTTTTTCCCCGGTACCTATAAAGTAAGAGATTTAAACAATGATGGAGAAATTACAACTGACAAGGATAGAAAAATCTTAGCATACAGAGATCCAAGCTACCGAATAAGCTTTGCGACCACTTTTAATTATAAAAATCTACGTCTTCAAATGTTTTTTAACTCGATACAAGGGGGTAAAAATCACTATTATTCAACAGCGTATAATCCACCTGGAGGTAATGGAGATAATTGGGATAATCGAAATAAACCGGCTCAAAAATATTATGATTATTGGCTGCCAGAGAATCCTGATGCTAAATACAGTAGACTTGACAAAGGTTCAAGTTTTAATACACCGCTTTTGCACCAACGCAATTTTATACGTTTGCAGGATATCTCCCTATCATATTTTATACCATCTGATGTAATTAACACAATTAATATTCAAAGTTTGAGAATATTTATTAGTGGAAAAAATCTATTCACATGGGCTCCACAGTGGAAACATGGGTGGGATCCGGAAACAGGGGAAGCATTTAATGTGAATGGTTCGCCTCTTATGAAAGGGATTACATTAGGTATGAATTTAGAATTTTAAAAATATTACATCATGAAAACAGTTGAATTTATTGTATTTATTTCGCTTTTATTAGTGTTTCATTCATGTAATGAAGATAAATGGTTAGAGGAAATTCCGTACTCATTACTAACTGAAAAAAATGCATTTACAAAACCTTCTGATGTTGAAGGAGGATTGGCAAGAATATATTATTTAACAAGTAATAATATCTATCAGGCAAACCAGTGGTTACCGGCAATATGGTTTACCGGGACTGATATTGCGACCAGGGGAGGAGAAAACATTGCAAGTAGAGAGCTTAACAACTATCGGGATAATTTAATTCCCACTAACAATGATTATGTTGGAAGGCTCTGGAATAATAGTTATGATATTATTAATCAATCTAATACCATGTTAGACGTAATAGACAATGGTACTATTGAATTTGACTCAGAAACTCAAAAAAATCAATTAAGAGCAAACGCGGTATTTTTCAGAGCTTTTGGTTATAGACTTTTGGTTTACATATATGGAGGTGTCCCAATAATAACTGAAAAGATTACCACTCCTAAAAGAGACTTCACAAGAGCTTCCCAAGAGGAGGTGTTGGCACAAATGATTACAGATTTAGAGTTTGCCGCAGATAATCTTCCTGATGTAAATGAGAGAAAAAGTGATGGCTGGCTTCATAAGGCAGTAGCTCATCACCTACTGGCTGAAACCTATATATCTACTGGTGAATATGATAAATCAATCGCTTCAGCTACGTGGGTTATTGATAATCCCAATTTTGAGTTAATGACACAAAGGTTTGGTAGTAGAAAAGATGAACCCGGAGATGTTTATTGGGATCTTTTCAGACGTGGTAATCAGAACAGATCAAGCGGAAACAAAGAAGCCCTGTGGGTTTCGCAATACGAATACCAAGTGGCTGGTGGTGGAAATTCCAGCCAACTGGAACGATTTGTAGGGCCACAATATTATCTGATTCAAGGTCCTGATGGAAATGGACTCTTTGTTGGTCCAACAGCTCAGCATGGCGGGAGGGGCATTTCTTGGACGGGATTATTAAGTTATGCTGATACACTAATTTGGGAAAGTGATTGGAATAATGATATTAGAAATTCTGAATATAACATTCTTCGTGACATGGTAGCAGATAACCCTCAATCTCAATACTATGGTATGAAGGTAATTGAGAATGATTTAATAGCACCAAGTTACATTGCAATGGAGACATGGAACTCCACTTATACAAAAAACTCACCTATGGGTGACCAACCGGAAGAAGCCTTTCTTGATAAATCAATAGGATTGTTATCATCTCCCGGAGCAGGAAGATCCTATACAGATGTTTATATCTTTCGCCTTGCTGAGACTTATTTACTTAGGGCTGAGGCGTATCTGTTAAATAACAAAGCTGATTTAGCCGCAGCTGATATAAATGTGGTTAGAATGAGAGCAAATGCAACCCCGGTAGATCCTGCTGACGTAGATATGGACTATATCCTTGATGAAAGGTGTAGGGAGTTAATTTGGGAAGAGCTAAGAAGATTAACTTTACATAGAACAGGTACAATTGTTGAAAGAGTACGAAAGTATAATCGAATTGCGGGTCCCTCTATTGATGGCCACCACAAGTTATGGCCTATTCCTTTTTCTGAAATAGAAAGAAATACAGAAGCTGAACTAAGACAAAATGAAGGATATACAAATTAATGCTATTGATTCTAAAAGCAATCAAAGCTTAAAAATATCAATAATTCTTATAATGACTCTTTTCTTTTATAATCCTTTTGAAGGATATAAAATAAACGGGCAGAATAGTTTCTCAGGAATTGAAAATACTATAAAAAAAACTTATTGTGATCCTCATCGTAATGATTGGGGTGGTATGGAAGTCGCGGTAAATTATAGTAACGGTAAGTGGATTATCAAAGGAAAAAAACAGGAAGTGATTCTGGATGAATCAGATCTTTCTTTAAGTATTAATACCGATTCATCTGATTGGTCGATGTTCCCTTCTCAAGAGAATGACATGTTAGTGCAAAGGGGGAATGATATATTTGAATTTCAGCTAATCAGTGCAGACTCAATAAATATTCAAAGATACGATGTTGGGTATAAGACAGGAATAAAAATTGTGATGAGTGGATGGAAAGATCAAGATTTTCGACTTTTTTTAACATTATGTTTGGAGGGTGAAGATGAAGATCTGGTTTTTTATGTTTCTGCGGAAGAAGGAGAGAGCTCCTTAAAACAACTCAATTGGCCTACTGCACTTTTACCGGAGGGTGTTGACCACACTGTACTCAGCAATTGGAGGGGTGTACTTCTACCTTCTAATTGGCCGAAAGCGTATAATCCTATAAGAACTTCTGAGAAAGATGAATCGCTAATTTCATCTGACAGCAGTGAAATAGAGAGTTACATTATTGAATGTTGGAGCATGTCTTGGTGGGGGTTTCAAAAAGCTGAATCAGCAATGATGGTAATAATTGAAACACCTGATGATGCAGCTTATCAATTTAGCCATCCAATCGGTGGGCCGACAATTATCGGACCTCGTTGGAGAGAATCTCTGGGTAAATTTAGATACCCTAGATCTGGACGATTCTGCTTTATTGAGAATGGAAACTATGTGAACATGGCTAAACGGTATAGGAAGTATGCCAAAGACAAAGGTACTTTTGTTTCTTTAAAAGATAAAATCAGTAGTAGACCTATTGTTCAGTCGCTGATAGGGACACCACTGATTAGATCAAATATACTTAGAAACTATAAAGAGGATGGTGCCAGATGGAAATTAGATACAGCAAACCGATATAAGTTAACAACCTTTGATCAAAAAAGCGAAGTGTTACGTCACCTCAAAGAAAGTGGTATTGATAAATTACATGTCGTACTTACTGGCTGGCCTAATCTGGGGTATGACAGGCAGCACCCTGATGTATTACCCGTATCTCCTATCGCAGGAGGATACACAGGTATGAAACGATTATTAGAAACATGTAACGAACTGGGGTATCTTTTATCCCTACATGATCAATACCGCGATTTTTATGTGGATGCACCTTCTTTTAATACAGAATTTGCCATTCATGAAGAAAATAGCGAAGATGCTCCCATGATTTTTCCTGGTACTCGATTTGGCTCTTATAAGGAGGGGCGAGTTCCATTCATGGATTATTGGGACGGGGGTAAAATGACATATTTGAATAGTCGTTTTATGCTTGGTCATCTTAAGAAAAATTATAGAAGACTATTTGAAAACAATATTTTCCCTGTTGGATCTTATCTTGATGTTTTTGGATACGTACCTCCGGATCAGGATTTCAACTCCGTTCATTACACAACGCGCTCAGAATCCATTTCAGCAAGAATAGATTGTTATCAATGGGTTAAAAATAATTTAGGTTTGGTCGGGACTGAAGCAGCTTGTGACTGGACTGTTCCCTATGTTGATTATTCTTCTCCATTAAATATCAGGGACGGAATTGAGATTCCTTTATGGGAGCTCGTGTACCACGATGCCATATTTACAACGTTTAATCCAATGGATCTAAGAGGCACGCTATATGGTGGAATGCCACAAATTAATAGCTCACAAGAAATTGATAAAAAATTACTTGACAATCTCAATCGTATGATTACTTTACAAAAGGAGGTTGCTTTATTGGAAATGGTAAACCATGAATTTTTAGATGATAGTTATCGAAGAGAACGTACAACTTTTTCAAATGGGACAAAAGTAATTGTCGATTGGGACAGCATGAACGTTAGCATAGAGAAAAAATGAAACTATTTGATGTACTATCGTTTATCACTCAACGATTGTTTAATAGATAATATTTTTCAAAACTCATAATTAAAAAAAAATGAAACATATAATTCTTTTAGTTTTTACTCATTGTTATTTTTTCATTATATTAGGCCAGCAACTAGCAAAACCCACTCCTGTTAATTACAGAATGCTGGTTTCAAGTGCAGATCTGGTATATAACAAACCAGTAACGAGAAGTGAGGCCGGACAGCCTATAGGCAATGGAAAAATGGGCACCTTGATCTGGACAACACCTCAATCACTTCGTTTTCAAATAAACAGAGTCGATATTTTTGGCAATGGATCAGGAACAAATAATTTTTTTCAACGACATACTGATTATTGTGGGGGAGCTGGCTTTGTTGATATAGATTTTCAAGGTATTGAGCCCATCTTCACAGAGAAGACATTTAATCAACATCTTTCCTGTTATGACGGTATTGTAACAACTGAAGGAGACGATGTTATAACAACTACCCTTATATCTAATGAAGCAGATGTAATGGCGATAAAGATCATGGATTTCAGAAATAACAAAACTCCAATAGTAGGTAAATTAAGGACATTGAGACATCCTGAAATGCATAGAGGGGATCATTCCGCCATTTCAAAAGTGAAAATAATAGGTGAGAAAATAATTTTAACTCAAGAATTCCGTGAAGGGGAATACTACAATAGTTCAGCAGTAGTACTTTCAATGGCTGGAAGCAAAGTTGATGCTTGGATTGAAAACGATACCGAAGTTAAACTTTCAACAAATGAAGTCAAGCAAGAATATTTCATATATGTCGCTAGTGCTTCCTCTTTTGATCCTGACGAAGATATTGTAGAAAAAGCGCTCGATCAACTAAGAATAATAGAATCAAAAACATATCAAGAAACTGAGATTGAATGTAAAAAATGGTGGCATTCATATTGGGAGCGTTCATATGTGGATCTTAGCAGCGCAGACGGAAAAGCCGACTTCATTGAGAAATATTATATATATTACCTATACCTTATGGGAGCTACTTCAAGGGGTGATTTTCCAGTTAAGTTTAATGGAATGTTGTGGACAACTGGTGGTGATAAAAGACAGTGGGGAGGTATGTATTGGGGAGCGAATCAAAGTTGTTTATATGATGCTTTATTAACTGCAAATAGGATGGACTTAATGGATCCAATGTTTAATATGTATTATAACATGAGAGAATCATTTGAAAAGGCATCATCTAAAATCTTTAAAAGCGAAGGTATATGGATTCCTGAAACAATCGGTTTCGACGGATTACCTGATATTCCTGATGACATAGCTACACAGATGAGTCAACTATTTCTGCAAAATAGTCCATTAATTTCTTCTACAAAAGAATTTAATGATTTTCTTAGTTATGCATCATCAAAAATCCCCCATCACAGTTTCTGGAATTGGAAGGCTGACATTGGTTGGAAAGAAGGTAAATGGAATTTTAAGGATAAAGGACATGGATTTACCGGCCATGTTGTACATATATTTTCCAGAGGTGCTAAACTAGCATATCTTTATTGGATGAAATATGAACATACACAAGACGAAGAGTGGTTGAAACAGTATGCTTACCCTATGATTAAAGGGATCGCTGAATTCTACAGAAACTATCCGAATATCAGAGAAGGAAGTAATGGTAAATATAACATTTACCATGTAAATGATAATGAATCTGTCTGGGGAGGAATAAATACTGCAGAAGAGATGTCTGCAATGAAAGGAATATTTCCAGTAGCAATAAAAGCCTCGGAAATTTTAGATTTAGATTCAGAACTAAGAACGTATTGGAAAGATTTTCTAAAGAAATTAGCTCCATTATCATTGAGTAGTGACCATCAGGAAATGGGAATGCAACCTACTACTTTTGTTCGTTCCCTAAAGCCTGTGCTAAATGGACCAGCGACAGGAAGACCCGATAGTAACACGATGCCGCAATGGTGTTTCGACTTCATTACTTTAGAATCACAGGACGAAGAGCTAATGCAAATTGCAAATAATACATATGAAGCATACTTTTCTCAAGGAATAAATGATTCTACAAATATTGGTACTTTATCCATGTTACCTGTGGCAGGTACTCTACTCGGCAAAAAGGAAGTTACAGAATTTTTAATTCCAAACCAGATTCGTATGGGTGGGAATGGAGAAATGGAAAACCGGATGCATCTCAGAGAGGGTCCACAGACAACCACAGCACAACGCTTAGGAAGGGCTGCCCATGCTCTTCATAATGCTTTATGTCAGAGTATACCCTCGGCGCCAGGGGAACAAAGCACCATTCATGTTTTTCCTGCTTGGCCTGTGCATTGGAATGCGCAGTTTAAACTCCATGCTCGAGGAAATTTCCTGGTAACGTCTTCTTTTCAAAATGGTGAAGTTGAGTATGTAGAGATTGAATCCCGTTCGGGTGTCTTATGTAGAATCCATAATCCATGGAAAGGAAATGTAATTTTATATGTAGACGGAAGGAAAGAACAAATACTGAATGGAAGTTTATTAAAATTTTCTACAAAAGCAGGAAGTAAGTATTTAATTATAAAAGAAAAATAAGGTTTTAAATAAGAACTCAATTTACCCGAATATTATGAAGCAGAAAATCGTCTCGTTACTTATCATCTATTTCTTTATTAACATAATAGCTATAGGGCAAAATAAAAAAAACGTAATCAGCAAAAAAAACCCGAACGAAGAACATCCTAATATTGAATGGTTCAAAGATGCAAAATTTGGACTATTTATACATTGGGGGTTATACTCGAAACTGGGTGGCGTATGGAATGAAAAAAAATACTATGGTAGTGGAGAATGGCTTATGAATGTTGTTAAAGCCAGCGTTGATGAATATGCAAAGCAAGCTTCTGATATGGATTTAACGGATTATGATCCTGCATACTGGGCCGATATAGCAAAACAGGCAGGAGTTAAATATATAGTAGTCACTGCTAAACATCACGAGGGCTTTGCCATGTATGATTCGAAAGTAAGTGATTACAATATTGTTAAATCTACAAAATATGGAAAAGATCCAATGAAACCTCTAGCCGATGAAATGCGTAAACGAGGCATTCAGTTCGGATTTTACTATTCTCAGTTTCTTGATTGGTACGAACCTAACGGAGGGGGAAATAATTGGGATTTTGACAAAAATGAAAAAATATATCAGAAATATTATTCAGAAAAGGCTATTCCGCAATTGAAAGAGTTACTTAATAATTATGGACCTTTGGGTATTTTATGGTTTGATATGGCTGGGGGATTAACTTACCTAGAAACAAAACAATTGGTTGATAGTCTCCATTTAATACAACCCAATTGTTTATTTAGCAGTCGTGTAGGACAAGGTCTTGGTGATTATCGAGATTTCGGTGATTCTGAAATTCCAGCACGACCAATTCATGAAGCTTGGGAATCAATTTACACACACAATGACTCTTGGGGGTTTATTTATCATGATAGGAATTTCAAAACTCCAAAAGAGATTATCCGTCTTTTGACAGAAGTTGCATCAAAAGGAGGTAATTTAATGCTTAATGTAGGACCTGATGGAAAAGGTGCTCTACCAAAATATTCAGTAAAATATCTCTTGGAAGTGGGAGAATGGTTGAATAAGTTCGGAGATGGAATATATGGAACAACTTACGGACAAATTCCTAAACAACCATGGGGAGTGACTACTAGTAAACCCGGAAAATTATTTCTTCATGTTTTTGATCTACCCAAAAACAACAAAATATTTGTTCCGGGAATGGATGTAACTATTAAAAAAGTATATCAAATTGACAACCAAAATGAAATGGATTGGGAGTTGAATGGCGAAGATCTTTTTATTGATCTTCCAGAACTTTCAGATAGTAGAAATTCCGTTTTGGTTGTAGAATATACCGGAGAATTAACGGATAAATACGATAAAATTCCAGTTACTATATCTTCTCATTATGAAACAAATCTAATTTCAGCTTCAGATGCTATGGTTGAGGGAAAAACAAAAATTGAATCGATAACACATAGTGATTATTTCGGTAACTGGAAACATGCAACCTGCATCACGGAGATGGATAATCCAAATGACAAGGCTGTTTTTAACTTTCGCTTTATGGATCCTGGTGATTATAAAATTATATTGGAGTACAATTGTGAAAGTGAGAATAGCCGACAAGAAGGGATTGTTGAGTTTAATGATCAGAAATATTCATTTCAGACGGTTCGAACAGGCGGTTCCTACACTAATAAAGAGCCTCTGATGTTCTATACACACAAACTAATCAATATAACTATAGAAGAACCTGGTATATATTCTATGAAGATATATCCCTTTAAAGAAGGGAAAAAACTCTTCAATTTAAGAACGGTCTTAATAGAGCCAGTAGAATAATTTCACCTCAAAATACGACAAAAAAAGAATCATAAATAATTAAGGTCTGCTGAAAAACTCTTATAAGTTTATCTATCAGTAGATTGTCGTCATAAATGTTTGCAAAAGTGCAAACATTTCATTAAATTCGTGGCAAAATCCTTGCATTTATGTTCAAATTGTATTAGCCCGTAATAACCGAGCACATTAATTGTATTTAATCTTTTTTAT
>ENA-UOOM01001697-UOOM01001697.1-fermentation-metagenome-genome-assembly--contig:-NODE-1697-length-20270-cov-3.868662_pt1 | contig 20270 bp, 26 predicted proteins | sample MGYA00245781_ERZ724031 | MGnify/ENA primary metagenome ERZ724031 (study PRJEB28704, sample SAMN03018317) | fermentation metagenome | biome: anthropogenic terrestrial biome; feature: soil; material... | reverse complement strand
GACGAACAGGGTCGGGAATAATCGGCTCCCACTCGCTGCCGTTCCAATATGCCATGACTGTTCGATCAAAGCTCTCGGCATCGGGAAGGTTTTTTTCATCCAGCTTCATGGTGATTTTCACCGGCTGGTTGAGTCGGACATGCTCTTTTCCTTCGACACTAATCTCGATAGGCTTAGTGAGCAAGTCTCCATCCGCAGATGCTTTTTCCACGGTCACATTTCCATCATTGTCAAAAGTTCCTGCGGGGATGGAAATCGTCCATCCGTCCTTTTTCAGGTTTCCTATTTCCGCTTCTTTATCCGCCGTTATTTCAGTAGAACCAAATCCGCTTTTTCCGCAGCCGGACAATCCTGCCGACAAGGGGAGAAGCATAGTGATTATAAGTAAAATAGACCATATTCTTTGCTTCATTACAATCTCCTTTCATGCACTAATCAGCATTAAATCCAAAAATGATATCCGGTGGTACATTGACAAATCCAGAATAATAATGCATGGTAACCTTTGTTTTATTCATCGGACGAGGATATATCATCCAGCCGCTTGTTGATTCACCCGGTGCAAGCTCGGAATATGCATCATATAAACCCTCTTTTTTCCCCGGATAAACATCAGCCGAACTCTCGTCTGATGTCATTTTTCCGTAACTATCCGGATCATCTTCATCATAAACGATACAGATTGCCTGTCTTTTAGGAGTTTGTATTGTTACATCCGAGATATTCTTAAAAGTAAAATAGACCTGAATATAAGTAAAACCTTCTTTTGGCCCGTATATAAACATATCCGCATCGGGCGTTACGACCTTGTCGATAGTGATGGAAAGCTCTTTTGCTTCCGCAGCTTCACCGATTCCATATACCTTTGTTTCGGTATTATTCGAATAATCGGATGTCGTGTTGTCTTTAGGTACACTGCTTTCGGATTTGGGCTCACCATTGCAAGCGGAAAGAGAGATCATCATCACAAGCATTAAAAATAGAACAATTACCTTTTTCATTTTTTTCCTCCATACTTAATGTTTTTTTTACCAGCCGCAGATACTTGCAGCAACGCCGGTTTCGTGTAAGAATTTTTGTTTTACATCAATTATCTGTTCTTTTTCGGTCATACCGTGGAGCAGTTCAATCCGTATTGTTCGAAATGTATCTCCGAATATCAGGATCATCCTCTGACGGTTAATCTCTATGCTGCTCAAACGCACACCGTGAACACCGTCAAGACCCCATCGGTAGATTTTCTCCCCGATCATTATACCAAAAGTAGAAACTACGGTTTCTTCTGTATGCTTTTGCCCTGTGCCGTCTGTTGCAGAGATAAGAGCTGATGGAACAGCAAAAATACAATTATCACGGATGAGTGCAGCGTAATTATGCAAACGATTTTTCCTGATAAAAAGAATAAACCAGACGATACTGACTGCTCCAGAAGCGATGGCAAGCTCTGTTTTTGCTACAGCTCCGAGCAATATTGCAACAATCCCGCTGAGTACTGAAAACGAAGCATAAAAGTTTCGCTGCATACGGATTGCTTTTACTTGCACCATATCACCTCCAAGTTAATTATAATTAAAACAAACAGATAAAACATCACCCCAATGGGTGAGTTTCGTCAAAAACCCCTCATACTTTGTATGAGAGGCAAAAAATAATGTTTATATCATTCAGCTGTCTGATTTTTCAGAAGAGTGCTTATAAGTTCGGCACGGCTTGAAACGTCGTATTTTGAAAAAATATTTTTGATGTGTGTCTTAACGGTATTCTCGCTTATAAACAGTATAGCTGAAATTTCGCGATTGGATTTAGCTGATAAAATAAGCTGTAATACCTGCTGTTCTCGTACTGTAAGCGGATCAAGGGTTTTTGTTTGGAGAATTATATCTGTTTTCCGTGACGGGCTCATATTGTCATAAACCGTTAAATAAGTATGACTTTTTAATAACAGCACCAATTTACGGTTAAGGGACGGCAACAGAACCAGCGTAATGCATACTATGCATAATGCAATAACGGCGATTTCAGCGCTGGGCATCCCTGCGGAAGTGACTGCTATTCCAATCACATCGCCGCAAAGAACACCTAAAACATTTGCAGAAAGTCCGATTCCGAAAATCTTTGCAGGATTATTTGTATACTCCAGCATTTCGCCTAAAATACTCCACCAGAATAGATCAAATATACCGCAGGCACCGAGCATTAGTGTGTCAACGATAAGGTAGTCTACTCCTCCGCGTCCGAGAAGCATAAAGGAAATAAAAGCTGCCATTATCATCCCCATGCCGATATACAAAACAGGTGACCGTTTTCTGTCAAGGGGCAAAAAGCGGAGAATAACCAGTGCCAAAATATACGGCACCGCCCAATACCAGCTTACTAAACCTGTCAAGTGTTCAAACGCCGGGTTTATCACCTGATACATAAGCCCGGAATTGATGGTGATGATGAAAATAAATAAAAACAAAATCCACAAAGGATGATCACGCTTGAGCGGTTTTTCATACCGTGTGGTAGCTTCACTCGTCGGATTGAAGTTCAGGGGAAGCAAAAAAATAAAAAAGAAACCCAAAGGAATGCAGGTCAGCGCAAAGCTAAGAGCCGCAAAGGGCGACCATATTTCGGATGTAACATTTATCGCAATCATCAGAATATTTGAAAGAATAAGAACATCTGCACATGAGCGTAAACGTTCATTTTTTGGTGTAAACGCTTTGAGAAAGTATCCCCATGCAGCTACCCCGCAGCCTGAAGCATAACCTGAAGCAATCAGTCCGATCGCCCATAACAGAGAGGGAGCAAAATAAAACGGAATGGAAAAAAGCACACATAACCCCATGGCAAAAACCATAACCTTACGTGCGGAAGTTATATCAGTAGAGAATAAGCCGCCGGTAAACAGTCCTGCGAAATGAGCCGCAATCGCTCCGGTTATGTAAAGTGAAGAATCGGCATTGAAATATTCCAAAAGACCGTATAAAACCTGTCCCTCAAAAAGAAAGGAGAGCAGAAACGCAAATAGGAGAGCGAAACCCGCATTCGAATATATTCGGTAAGCCTTGGGCGTAGTGAGCTTCACTTTATGTCACTCCTTTTCTTTAATCAGGCAAAACAAATTATATGTACTTACACAAACTTATTATATCACAAAAATAATAATAATGTAATGCCTGCTATACAAACGGGAAAAATTTTTATTCACTTGATTCTGATAACCTTTCTATTTGATAAAGAAAAGTACGCGGCTCGGATGTGTTTTTTGTATTTAACAAAATCTGCAGCCCGCCTGTCTTCATTATTTATAAATTGCAATTCAAATAAAAAATCAAGTATTTCCGGCAAAATCAGAAAAAGCTGTTAGTCGATGATTTCAAACACTTTACCTTTGTTATTTCCACATCACGACAAATTCCAATTTTCAAGCTCCCTTAACTACAGTGACATAAAAGTCAATTAATTTATATATCCAATCATACAGACAACTGAATTTATAACCGATAGATTCAGCTAAAACCGTATTAATGCTATATTCTGGTACACCGTTATAAGGTGCATTATCGCCGTTTGGGGAAATAATCGCTTTTATATTGCACTTTATTTCCACATAATTCAATATTTCTCCAAGAGAAATCGTACCACCCGAGCACCCATTTATCGCTCCGGTAAAATCGCTTGACGCAAGATATGCAATAAATTCTCCGGCTTCCACGGAATCAATATAACTCATCTGGCAGTCAATATTATCAATATGCATAGGCAATCTTTTTATAATATGCTCTATATAAAACAACAGTCTTTTTGTATAATCATCTTTTCCTAAAACAAAAGGATAACGTACCGATATAGCGTTTTGTTTTGTATATTCTTGAAAAAGTGCGTTTTCCGCTTGTCGTTTTACTATTCTATATGGAAAATCATTTCGTTTACACCATTTTAATTCTTCGGAAATAGGGTTGTAATCACTTTCAACAGTGTTCAAATGTTTTGGTTTATATACATCCGTAGATGACATATATATGTATTTTTCACAGTTTAAAACATCAAGTGCGTATTTTATTTCATTTGAACAATATGCTATTTTATCAATAGCTACATCAAAACACTTATCTCGAAAAGCCTTTTTCATACTGTCAGGATCAGTTCGTTCAATAGTTAGGTACGATACTTGGTTGCCGAATACACTATTTGTATTTCCTCTTGTAGCGATAGTCACATCATGACCTTGTTTTAATAGCGTTTTAACCGTATGAATACCAAAAAACCTTGTACCGCCGATAACTAATACTTTCATATAATCACTTCCATTCGATTTTCTTAATGTCGTCCCAAAGGCTCTCGGCTTTGTTGCTAATAAGCATCATTTCACTTTTGCTGATGTTTTCAAAAAGCGTAAAAGTCAATTTTCCTTTTTTCTTCTGCCATTTGCCGACCACATTTCCACGCAACAGAATCGACGGCATAACAATTCCGGCAAGGTTGAAAATTCCGCGCAAATGCTCCTGTTTTAAATAGATACTCTCTTTTTTCTGATAACCGAGCATAAGCTGATCGAATCCGGAAAGCAGAATACATTCCGGTATAGGTTTGTTATACTTTTTCCCGTTTTCTATATAAAAATATGTTTTCCCGTCAATTACTGCAGTCGAAACCGGGAGCTCATCAAGCCACATTTTAACCTGGGTTTGTGTTGTACCGAAAAAATAAGCGGCGTCTCTTACAGTCGCGGGGCCTATATTTGTAAAATAACGCTCTGACATTATCCTTTTTGCTTCTTTTTCAGGTATCGGCTTAAAAGGCGGGCACAGACAATAAGCTTTCTTTTCCTGCACGAAATAATTCATATACCCGCGTTCACAGAGATCACGGATTCCGCCGCCCCACTGATCAAACATACTGTCACGTTCAATTTCGGTCATCCCGTATCTACTGCATATTTCCTTTAATTCATCGCGTGTTTTTATACTATCGCTCACTGCGTCAAGTATTATGTGAGAAAAATACTTTTGGCGTTCGGGAGTGAGCGACCATACACGCTTGCAGCCGCCATCGTCCCAATAATTATATGTGCCGTCGGGACGTTGCCATATCAAATAACCGCGCCATTCGTCCATTCGGTAGTTCTTGCCGTCGTCGCAATGCTTGAAAAGCGGCAGATCATCCTCTGCTAACACATGAACAGTGCCTCGTACTGACCAGTTTTTCACAAGCCCATCCGATACATTGGTATCGTCATAATCGTAGCATCTGATTTTTAATGAGTGCAGAGCGTTCACAAGAAACTGCGCTTGAACGCCAAGCAGGTCACGCACAACAGTTATTTTGTCAGACTGGGTTATCAGATATTGATTTGTAAGCTGCCGGATTTTTAGTTCTTCAAGTGTCATTTGCTGTTTTCTTTCCTTCTCTCCTCCCAAGCGTCGAGCACCGCTTGTTTTTCTTCTGGATGCTTCACAGCATACTCCCACGCCTGCGGAAAGTTGTCTCTCCAAAACATTGCTTTTTTTGATAAGCAATCGGCAAACCCTTTTTTATAGATATATTGGAGTGCCATCTCGTAATAAAGTTTTTTCTGCTCGTTCGTCAGTTCATTGTATCTGATAACCTTGATATCGCCTTTTTCTTCATATTTAAGTAGTTCGACGTAAACGTCGGGTATGTATTCGAAATGTTTAATCGCCACTCTCTTTTCCGAAACCCAGACATCACGGGTTTTAGTCATAATAAAGTGCTCCTGTTCATTGCAATGATATAGATATCCGTTAACGCCTTTATATATTTTTTCAAGTTGATCCGGGAATTGTTCATCATACCGAATAAACCCCTCGTCGGTAACACCACAGGTAACATGATTGATTTCAAGGTCCCTTATGTAAAACAGGACGTAAGCCCGATTCGGTGTCAGATATACGATTATTGTTTTGGATTCGTCATGCATGAGCGAATTCGTACCGAGCTCTGTTATTCCCGGAATTATGCTTCCGTGGTAGAAGGTCATATCTGCTCCTCCGCTTTTTTCAAATATAACCCGACATCCTCCGGGCAATGTGCATCGGAGGTGGTAATTATTCTCACATTATGCCGTTTCATCGCTGCCAGCAAGTCAGTATTCATACCGATTTCCGCCACAGAACGGCGATGGATTCCACTGCTTTGCTCAGCATACATTCCGTTTTTAGCAAGTTCTGTGGCGAGTTTTTCATAGTACGGTAAAAGTGAGAACGACGGCTTGTGACCGAACAGCTTTATACAGTCGGGATGAGCGATTCCATCAAAAATTCCGCTTTCAGCAATCTCTATAGCTGTATCAAAATATCTGCGGTAGCACTTATCGACATCCATTCCGTCCCAGAACTCTGCTTTGTGGTCAAATGCAAAATCATCTATAAAATGTACGCTCCCGACAATAAAATCAAGTCCTTTTCCGTCTGTAATCTCACGGACGAGTTTTTCATGTTTCTTGAAATAGCATACCTCAAGCCCAAAACGGATTTTTACAGGATAATTTTCATTTCTGACCGCTTCGATAAGCTCAAGATAATCCGAAAACTTCAAAACTCCGGCTTTTCTGTGAAACCATTTATCGATATAATCAGAGTATGCGCACACTGAATCATACATCGGTACAAATTCCGAAAAGCGGTAGCAATGCTCAAGCAGCCATATTTCATCTATGCCGCGTGATACAGCTGTTTTCACAAATTCGTTTATCCATTGTAGCGTATATGGCCCGCGCTCGAGGTGTATATGTGCATCAATCATAGCTCAATATCCTTTCTGCAATTGCTTTTATATCAGCGGCTGCTTTTTTGTCATTTTTTATATAAACTCCTGTCTTAATCATTTCTATTATTTCATTTTCTGTCCGACACTTATCATAATCCCCAACAAGCTGATCGGCGTAGTGATATAAAATGCCGTTTTCTTTGTTATGTAATAGGCTTTTTCTAAGTTCTTCCATCAGTTCATCATATCGAATAAACCCCTCGTCGGTAACACCACAGGTAACATGATTGATTTCAAGGTTACTTATATAAAACAGGGCGTAGGCTCGATTCGGCGTCAGATATACGATTATTGTTTTGGATTCGTCATGCGTGAGCGAATTCGTGCCGAGCTCTGTTATTCCCGGAATTATGCTTCCGTGGTAGAAGGTCATTTTCTACTCCTCCAAAAACGAGTATAGTTTTGTTGTGATTGCTTCATAAGACAAGCAGGCAATATCCGACAGACTTAAGCCAATTTCGAGGTAACGTATAAATTCACTGCCTAGATAGTATCCTAGATTACTTTTTCCCATGACTAAATTCCAATCACCGAAAAAGTCAGCGGTGCTTTCTGCATATGTCAGTCTTTTAAGGTATTCGTCTTTTATGGCAGCAATATTTTCTCTACAAAAATCAAGCCATCCATTTTGATTTTGATGATAGAATCCTTCTTTATAAAGCTTTTGCGAATATAGCGTTGCAATACCTTCGGAATAAAGCTGCCATACAGCTTTATTCGGTCTTGCAATATTTCCTCGAAGTGCAAAATGAATCAAATGTGCAATCTCGTGACAAATTAAATCACCCATTGTATCGAGTTCATGCCATTTCAGTTCTGCAATTTTTTCCGCCCCAAGCAGAATCGTTTGTTTACCATCCATTACAGTTGCCCAACCTGCTCCGTTACACAGCCCAAGATAAAAGATAATAGTGATATCCAAATCCATGTTAAACATTTCCGATGCTCTGTGCGGTAAAGTTTTCGCTATGTCATTCAATGCATTATGAGCAGACGTGACCCGGTCGTAATGTGTTTGTAAAGCATCATTCAAAACCGGAACGACATCCTTTTCAAAATCATATTTCGCTGCATCATCAAAACACTTTTGATATAGCGAGGGAGAAATACTGTCGGCATATTTTTTCCATGCATCAAGTGAAAAACGATTGTTTGAATTTTTGTACTCTTCAATCTGCTTGTATGTATCAATAACATGAATTTTCATTTTATGTATTCTTCCTTTACCCACCTCACGGATTCTTTTAATGCTGCAACAGTCTTTGTTTCAAGCACTACTCTTGAATTGGTTTCTTTGGCAAGAGACAGATACTTCCGCAACTCAAGTTCTCCGGTTCCGAGAGCGAGATGATCTCTTTTGCCGGTAGAATCATGAATATGCATATGAAAGAGCTTATCCTTGCGTGCCATTATAACCGCTTCATCCGTGCCACCGATACCGTTGTTGTGACCGATATCGAAAGTCAGCCCGAAAACCGGGCTTTTAAGCAGAATATCAAGTGCATCTATTTGAAAGTCCTTATATCCGCTACTGTTTTCTACGCATATTTTTATATTTGATTTTCCGATTATTTCTTTGCACTTATCACGAAATTGCGATATGCTTCTTAAGTACCGATCCTTGTATTCATCAAACAGATATACCTTTTTATCAGGCATGGTGAAATACACACCCTGCGACAAGTGCATATTAAATACCGGAGTTCCAATCTCTCTCGCAAACATTATCGTCTCATATACTGTCCGGCAGTAACCTTCTGCTATGTATGGATTAAAATCGCTGACATTCAGATTTTCATCAAGATGAACAGTATAGTAAATCCCATATTTTTTCATTATCTTTTTGAAAACAAGCACATCGATCTTATCGAGCTGATATTTTGGGAGATTCATGTTCAGTTCGATAAATTGTAACCCGAGCTCGGCGCATAATACCGCACAATCAGAGAGCTCATCAGTTTCAATAAGAGTGGGCATACCAAAATCAAAATTCATTCCATTCTCTCTTCCATACCTGTCGATTAGTTATCGTTTCGAATCCGATAGCAGTATAAAAATCAATCACACCGCCGAAGCAGTATTCCGCACCAAGATTATGCGTCTGCCTCATTGCGTCGGTAAGAGCGTATCTCGCAAGCCCTATGCGGCGGTATTCCGGCTGCGTACAAAGAGGTTCAAGATAAGCATATTTATTTGTTTCGTCAATCCACATTCCTGCAAAACAGGCATACTCACCGTCAGGAGCTATTATTATCCGTCCGAGATCCGGTCGGTAATGCGGCCCACTTGCCATATAACGGACTTCGTCAATGTTGTATTCTACATCGTCACCGTGATCGAACCCACGCCATGTACAACGGTTTAGTTTTCGCAGATCAATTCCGTTTTCAAGAGATATGCAGGAATAACCATCTGGCAGAATAAGCTTTGGAAATCCGTTTTTGTAATCATATATACGGACAGGTTCTGTATATGTTTTTATGTAACCGTTTTGTAGAAGTAAATCGATGCGGTTACTCTGTGCTTCGGTTACATAAACTGCAAGTGAACATTTACCGTCCTTTTTCGTCGAAAGTTCCGCTTCAGCTTGTCTTAACATTTCCGGAAGCAGATTGTCGTATTTTTTGTTTGTGACAAGAAACGCTTCGCCGATATCCATTTCATATCCGCAAAATGCGATGATGCAACCTTCATCTTCCCACAAGGTCATACGGTGTGTCAGATTTTTGTTAAATAAGGGATGCGTATGAGCGTATTCAAAAAACTGCGGTAGCATCATACCGTTAAGTTCTTTATCAGAGTATGTATCCGTAAGAAAACGGTACACCGCACCGAAATCAGATAGTACACGGTACGGTCTTTTAGTTATTCTGTTAATACTCATATACGATTCTCCTGTTCAATCGTTCTGTTTGTTTTTACTTTTCTGTCTGTAATTTTCTCGCCGTTAGCAACCGTACCTATAAGCATCTCGCTTTCGGGATTATGTGATTCGTGCCGCCGGAGTGTTGTCGAAGAGCGGTCATTTGCGTAACAATAGACACATCCATTCGGACATGTGTTGTATGCGCCGATGTCGATACTCTCCGCACAGCCGCAGCAATCACGCTGGTTTTTATCAGCATTCACATCAAGCAGATAGCCGCAGACTTTTTCAATACGCTCACGGTCGATGCAACTTGACTGCCCGATTCCATATTTCGTTAAATCATATTTTTCGCAGCAGGCGACGGCACGGATGCCGTGTTCTTTTGCGGTCTTACCGATAAACTCCGCAAGCTCTGCAATTTCATCCTCTGTTATCGGGCGTATCAAATTAGTTTTTAGCTTCGAATACATATCCACAAAACTGATAGTTACTGTGTCGGTATACGACGACAACTTATCGCACATACGAACAAACTGTGCTTTGTGATATTCAATATTGAGCGTAATGTTTAAGATAATTGGATCATAACGCCATACCACACGCTCACGCCCGATACGCTTTGACAATACAACGAAGGTATCTTCAATTTTTGATTTCAGACACAGATTTCGCTCTATATCCCTGCCGTAAGGTGTCAGTGTAAATTGAAAATAATATTTGTATCCACGCTCGTCAAGCTCATCAAGGTGCGATAGCATATTTGCCGCATCCTTAGTCCAAAACACAATGCAGTCCACAACATCCGGTGAAAGCGGTATGCGTGAAAGCTGTGCATGATTCATCGGATTGCGCGTCAAAACATATCCGGCACGGATGCGATTCATAAACCATTCGGAATAATAACACGGTATATCCGTGCGGCGTGAAGCGGAAAGGATCATTGTTTCGCATACCTCTTTATATATTCCAACATATGATAAATGTTACCCTCACCAGCAAAACAGTTGATATCGACAAATTCCTTATTTACATCGACCCACAACAGGCGGTTTTCATCTCCGCTTGCTTCAATTTGTGATGTAAGTACACCCCAGTAAACCTCAAGTGAAATTTCATCTTCAATATATGAGAAATCCATCAAATGCGACAGTGTGATATTATCTTTTGCAATTGATGTTTCCTCCCATAACTCACGGTATGCGGCGGATTCGTGGTTTTCGCCAAGTTCGATTTTACCGCCGACAAAATTCAATACACCCTTATACGGTTCTTTTTGACGGGAACACATCAGCACCCTCTGTCGGTCTTGGGAAAACACGATAATAATATTGTATTGTTTCATATATTTTTTACTTTCTCAAAAAAATCGTCCAGATAAAAAAACGGCACAAGCTCTCCTTCATCCCTCATTTTAATAATTTGTTTTTTTGTTGCATACATTGCACCGCAGGTTTCGTTTTCCTGAAAAATAACATCCTTTATATCAAAATCCTGTTTGAAAAGCCATATATCGACAAAAGCATCATCACGGCGATAACTCAAGACACATTTACCGTTTACGGGAGAAACCGTAAGCCCGGTTTCCTCTTTTACCTCACGCAAAACAGCAGTCAAGCTGTTGTCCCCGGAAAGTGCCGAACCGCCGGTGCACTCCCACATATTCGGGAAGCCCTTGTTTGGCGTACGTTTAGTAATCAAAAATTCTCCTGCGTTGTTTTGCAGCCAAACATAAACAACCAAGTGATAATCTCCTTTAGGCATCATGTCCCCACGATGGTGTGTGCGTCCTGTAAGTTGGCGGTTTTCATCGTAAACATCCCACAGCTCATCGGGGCTTGACTGTATATTTAGCCATCCTTGCACACCATCGTATGAAATCGTTTGAATAGCCGTATAAGTCAGATTTTCCGGTAGTGTGTCAAAAAATACTACAAATCAAAAAATATTTTGATTATTTTATCATAATAGTGAATAAAAGTCAATTTTTATTCAATAAAAGCTTGACATATTTTACCGAATATGGTAAAATATAAAAATAATATTTCTGAGGTATGGAAATTATGACATATGTAAGCAACAAAACGAATACACCCTTCAACACCGACACCAAACATTGGTATCCCGTCGGGCTTACATCGCCATACCTTTACCGAATCAGCTAAAACAAACTTTTTTCGGTAATTTTATACGGTGCAGGCTGAAGATAATGCATTTACGCTAAGTAAATTGCAAAAGCCTGCACCGTTTTTATATTTTAGGGAGGACAGTATGGAAACAAATGCATATCTTAAGGAACACTACGAAAAAGGCGGTGAGAACGGACGGCTTCTCTCCCGTCATGGAAGAATAGAGTTTCTGACTACTGTTCGTTATGTGGAGAAATACCTTCACGAAGGTATGAAAATCATTGAAATCGGTGCCGGAACGGGCAGATATTCACACTATTTTGCAAAGCAGGGCTATACGGTGGATGCGGTTGAGCTAATTAACTATAATATCGAAGTTTTTAAGCAAAACACAGTCCACGGCGAAGCGGTGACTATAAAGCAGGGTAATGCGCTGAATCTGTCTTATTATCCTGATAATACATACGATATCACCCTTTTGCTTGGGCCGATGTATCATCTCTATACAAAAGAAGACCAGCAAAAAGCTCTCTCTGAAGCGATACGCATCACTAAAAAGGGCGGCATCGTTTTTGCATCGTATTGCAACAACGACGCGACAATTGTGCAGTTCGGATTTGTGAAGGGTAACATATTGCATGAAATGGAAAAAGGCATGATTGATCCAATTACATTTAAATGCAAATCTACACCTGTCGAAGTGTTTGAGCTTTATACAAAGTCGGAAATTGACGAGTTGATAGCGCATTTTAAGGTCAAACGTTTACATTATGTCGGAACAGACATGGCGACAAACTTTATTAAAGATACTGTAGATGCAATGGATGACAAGACTTATGATGTCTATCTGCGTTACCACTTTTCCATCTGCGAACGCTCTGATTTAATCGGTGCTACGCACCATATGCTTGATATTTCAAAAAGGAATGATTTTTATGAATTTACACGATTTTACTGAAAAAAGCATCATAAGTATAGTCCCGATTTGTGCCGAACAGCTTGGCGAAGCACTTGAAGTCATCCACCGCGCTTTCGCAACTGTGGCAGACGATTTTGGATTAACAAGGGAGAATTGCCCAAAACATACGGGCTTTATACCGATTGAACGCCTGCAGAATCAGATGAACTGGGGATGGCAAATGTTCGTTTTGCTTACTGGCGAAAAAATTGTCGGATATGCCTCTCTGTCAAAAGAGGATGAGAACACATATGAGCTTCACAATCTTGCTGTACTGCCGGAATGCCGTCACAATGGATATGGTAGAATGCTGCTTGACCATATAAAAGAAAAAGTCCGCAAACTCGGCGGACAAAGAATTACCATCGGCATCATTGAAGAGAATAGTTTACTAAAAAACTGGTATTCGGAAAACGGGTTTAAACATACCGGAACGAAAAAATTCGAGCACTTACCATTTACAACAGGATTTATGGAATGGAGAGATGAGGAATGAAAGCAGGTATTATCTGCGCATCTGACAGCGAACTGCTTCCCTTTATGCCAATGATAAAAAACAAAACCGTATCCGAAAAAACACTGCTTAGATTTTACAGCGGAACAATTGAAAATACCCCTGTTGTAACGTTGTTTTGCGGAGTATGCAAGACCAATGCAGCAATAGCGACTCAAATACTAATAGACACCTTTGACTGCGACAGTATTATTAACGCAGGTACGGCAGGAGGAATGGACAAGCAACTGAATATTTTTGATACAGTTATTTCTACACAGGTCGCTCACTGGGATATAACAGACGGCATTTTGACCGAATTTCATCCGTGGGCAAAAAGCATGTTTTTCAAATCGGACATAAAGCTTATCGAAATCGCAAAAAAAGCAGCAAGCGGTATTGAAAATGTCTATTTCGGCAGAATGGTATCCGGAGAAGCATTTATCGAGGATAAATATCGCAATGAAATAAACAAAAAATTCTCGCCGCTTTGCACAGATATGGAAACTGCAAGCATCGCACAAGCCTGCTATGTCAATAATATACCTTTTATTTCCATTAGAACGATAACAGATAACGCCGAACACAGCGGGGAAAAAGCTTTTTTGCAGAACTGCGAAAGAGCATCGCAAATATCCGCAGATATTGTAAAAAACATGCTGAAAGAAATCAGTATGGAGATAAATTATAGTGAAAAGTAATATAAACTTTGCATAAAAAAGCTTTTGAATAGCGAATGGGACGGGCAAAACAAGGAATTATAAAGTTGAAACTGGAGTTTGATGTATATGCATTTAGAAAATATGGCTGACTTTTTTAACACCCGTGCAGAAATTTATGATGATCATATGCTTGACGATCTTGGGCTTGATGAATTTTATGAGGAAATCGCAGAGTTGGTAATAAGTGAACGAGACGATTTTTCCTTATTGGATTTAGGTTGCGGCACAGGACTGGAGCTAATGAGATTGTTTGATAAATATCCGTCTATGTTCGTAACCGGCATTGATTTGTCCGAAAATATGCTTGTAAAGCTAAAAGAAAAATACCCAAACAAGAATCTTAATCTTTTGTGCGGGTCATATTTCGACCTGCCTTTTGGCAACGTATACGACATTGTGCTCTCCACTTATTCGCTGCACCACTTCAACGAAGAGGAAAAGCTATTTCTTTATAAAAAAATACATGCATCTCTTAGCGAAAAAGGTTTTTTTATCGAAGGGGATTACATAACTGATTCCATCGAAAAACAAATTCTTTATGTTTCCGAACTCGAGCGATATAAAAAAGAACAAAACATTACTGGTGGAAAGTTTTTTCATTATGACTTACCAATGACAACAGACACTCAAATCAAGCTATATAAAAAAGCTGGATTTTCAGACGTAAGAATAGTAAAACAATGGGACAACACATGCATCTTCGTTTTGAGTAAGTAAGTAGAAAAACAATATAACTTAATAGGAGAAATTTTATGACACCAACAAATAAACAGCCGTTATTTATAATAACCGGTGCATCTTGTGCCGGTAAGTCCACCATTTGCAACGAGCTTTTCAATAATGAAAAAGATTACATAGTCATGGAGAGCGATTTGTTATGGAACAATGCTTATAATACACCTGATGATGACTACTGCGAATATCGCTGTTTATGGATGCGTTTATGCGCAAATATTTCGCAAATCGAAATGCCTGTTGTGCTGTGCGGTTGTGCTGTTCCGGAGCAATATGAAAATCAACCCGAACGGGTATTTTTCACAGATATTCACTATCTCGCCGTCGTTTGTGAAGATGATATCCTTGAAAAACGAATGCGTGAAGGGAGAAATGTACAGGACGAAAACTGGATAAAAAGCTCACTAAATTTCAACACCTGGCTTAAGGAAAATGCAGACAAGACTAAACCTGAGATTACATTACTCGATAATTCATATCTTAACCCGGTTCAATCGGCGGGTATTGTTGATGATTGGATAAGAAAGAAGGTAAAACTTTGAGCTATCAAACCCTCTCCATCCGTGAACACCCGGAATATCTTGACCGGGCGGTAGACTATTTCTCGTCCAAATGGGGCATTGACCACATTGGTTATTACGAGAAATATGGCTGGAGATTTCACGGGCTTGAGGATAGCGAATGGGGCGACAAGTCACGGGTTTATGAAATTAAAAGCTGTGACTAAATCAATTATGTAGATATTGTGTGCAAAAAATAATCATTTGCAGACTTATATGTAAAACAACAGCGGAGGTATAATCCCCCGCTGTTGTTATTTCGTCAGTAATGAAATAAATGACGCTGTTTCATGTTTTTTTAACACTTATCCAATATCTCTGTAAAACGGTGCCATCCTTTTGAAGAACCTCATTTTCAAGAATGCCGCCGTTTTTTATAATAGTACGCATTGACCCGATATTGTCATTATCGCAAGTAACGAGTGCTTTTTCAATTCCAAGTTCATGGCATTTTTCGAGAGCCTGCCTAAGCATTTCTGTTGCGTAGCCTTTACGCCGTTCGGAAGGTCGGACGCCGTATCCGATATGTCCTCCATATCCGATAAGAAAGTCATTAAGGCAATGCCTTATTTGAATTGTCCCGACTATTTCTTCAAAGACAACAGCAAAATAAGTTGTTGCCGGCACGTATGTACTCTCATATCTTGTTAAATCGGCGTTTATTTTCTTTATCCATTCGCTGTATTCTACAGCGTGATCAAGCCCGCCATCGCCGTTTATCTCATTTTCACCGCAGTCAAAATACTCCTGACGGTAATCAAGCGCTTTCTTCTCCATTTCAAGGGTTGGAAAAACAAGGTGTAATCGATTGAGGGTGTATATAACCATATCATGCGGTATACCGTAAAGGGTTTCTCCGTTCTTTAATATGCCTGTTTCTTTGAAACCAAGTCTTTCCGGTACTGCTCGGCTTTTACAGTTGTCAAAAGCACAATGAATACTGATTGTATTCAGTTCAAGTATTTCAAAGGCGTATTTGACGAGTGAGCGAACACAATCAGTCATAACACCGCTGCCTTGAAAAACTTCTGCAAGCCAATAACCAATTATACCGGTCTTATTATCTGTATTTATATCGTGAAGCCCGATATTGCCGATGTATTTTCCGTTCATAAAAATACCGGAAACAATATCGCTGCTTTCTTCATTTTGCTTTTTCCATTTATTTATAACGTTTTCAACGACAGTTGACGAATCCGTTTCATCCACCCACGGCAACCATTTGCGCAGATAAGAACGGTTATTATCTATAACCGTATATACTTCTGATGCATCGTCTGTTGTTAAGTTCCGCATCAGAAGATTATCTTTTACTGTAAGAATCACATCTGCTTCCTCCTGCATACATAGATTATTTCACGTCCGTCAATGGGCATTTTATCATACCATGAATATTGCTCGATAATTTCCATTCCGGCTTTTTCGATAACTGCTCGGAGCTGGTCTTTATAATAATATTTCAACATCAAATCATCGACAATACGCTGTTTTTTTCCATCGGGGTATGTGACTTCAAAAGCAAAATGCGGATAAATAATCTGGTTTTCAGTATCGATTTTATCTCCCCAGTGTTTTTTGACAATATAGTTTCCTGTATTTTCGTCAAGCCGTTCCCACTGTATTATTTCGTCATAACACCAGCTTTGATCCATTATTGTGTGCGGGTTGAACACGTTAACAATAAAAATACCATTGTTTTTCAAATGCTCTCGTATGCAAACGAGCGAGTTGTCTATATCCTTTGCATCAGTTACAGCTTGAAATGCCCTGAACGGAGCGATAATCAATGAAAATTTGCGGTCAAGATAAAAATCGCTCATATCGCCGTGAACAAGGTTCAATTTATTGATAAGCTCCGGCTTTGCAGATAGCTTTTTGCGAAAAACATCAAGCATTTGCCGGGAAAGGTCAAGCCCTGTAACATAAAAGCCCTCCGCGGCAAGTACAAGAGAAACCCGCCCCGTCCCACATCCGAGCTCCAAGATTTCTCCATTTTGTTTTTTTGCGAACTCGATGTAGAAAGGTATGTCCGCCGATAAGATATCGCGGTTATCCACATCATATAGCCATGCTGAGTTTCTGAAAATGTTTTTCAATACATATCACAACCTTTTATATAGAATTAATAAATCCTCGAATTGATTTTCACTTTTACAAAATCCGTCAGGAATCAATCCTGATTTTTCAAAACCAAGTTTGTTGTAAATCCCGATTGAAACATTGCTTGCAACAACACTGCTATACTGCATCGCTAAAAAATTATGCTCTTTTGCGTTTTGCATTGAATGATTTACAAGTGCTGTACCTATACCTTGTAATCGGAATTGTCTTTTGACAATATAAAGTGCATTTGCAATATGTCCGCCCCTGCCTGAAGAGATCGGGTGAAGGATATAAAAGCCGATGCATTTACCGCCTGACACCGCATAAAAGCATTCCGTTTGCGTGCTAATGATATACTCGATTTTCCCTTCTTCAAAAGGTTCTTTCCATAATAATGTCAAGCCCTCATCAATAGCCTCGTTCCATATATCGCAGATCTCATGTAAATAGTCTTTTGAATATTTTAGTATTTCATAATCCATAATTTATTTTTTCCTTCCGACATACATCAGATGCTCAGACCAACTAAGCAAATCTTCGTGTTCCCAAACCTTTTCACAGAGATCAAGCCATGAATCAATAATGTCTTGAGGTTGTGACATTATATTGCTTTCACAAGGAGAAGTAATACCCTCCTGTCCGAAGAAGTGCAGCTTTTCAAGTGGAAATTGTGTCATAAACGGCAGTATATTGCTTTGTTCTGTAAAGACCACTTTGGTAAATGCGTTTCCTGCATACGTCATTTGTTCGACGACGTGTTTTATGTATATCGCTTCTTCATCCAGAATAATTTTTTCAGGCGCTTGTTTCATGTAATAAATGATTATAGCAAAAAGGTTAATAAATGAAGCATATAAAATCCCACCCGGCTTCAGAAGATTCAACGCTACGTTTACCGCTTCTTTTCTGTCTGCTTCTTCCAGAAGATGGTACATCGACCCCATTAACAAAACATGGTCGTATTGCCCCACAATTAATTTATCAGCTTCACGGGCGTCGCCTGAAATTGTTTTGATTGTAAGTCCTTGCTCAATGGCGTGCTGAGCTGCGAATTTTGCATTCTCAGGTGATAAATCAATCAGAGTAACATCGCAACCTTTCTGTGCAAGAAAAAGCGAATACCGTCCCGGTCCGCCTCCGATGTCGAGTACCTTATCGCCAGGTTTAATGTAGCTGCCGAGCATCCGGCAGGTCAAAAGGAACTCAGGGCGGTTATCGATACGATTCCACTCACGCTGTACTACAGCATCATAATAGTCCTTGACTGCTCTAATTGATTCGCCCATCACTTTTTCCTCCCAATCAATAATCCATGCATACTGTAACCAACCGTACTCGCAACTTCGCAATTCTTATAGATATACTCCATCCATTTATCAAAATCATCATCTGTTGCAGCGTTCACTTTATCGGCAAGCACAAACGATATGCCGTCCGCGCCGAGGTTGTGCAGAATCTCGAGCTTAGATTCTTTGGCATACTGCTCCATTTTCTCAGGAGTGGTCGCCTTCCACAAACCATGGCTGTCACTTTTAAATTCCTCAAGAACTGCGTCGATGTTTTTAAGTCCCACATTCAGATTAGCGGCAACAACAGCAAAATAATTTAAATAGGACAAAACCACAAGTCCGCCCGGTTTGCATACCCGTGTGCACTCACTGATTGCCTGTATTTTTTCTTTATCCGATGGGAGATGGTACATCGCTCCCATACACAGCACAACGTCGAAGTTGTCGCTTTCAAACTGAGACAAGTTAAGGACATTACAAACCACTATGTCAGCCAGCATATCTGCTTCTGGCTTTGATTTTATTAAGTTTGTATTATGATCCACAAGGTCACATGATGTAACAGTATGCCCTTTTTTTGCAAGGTAAAAGGAATATCTTCCTGTTCCGGCGCAAGCATCTAAAATACTGCTGTTCGGCTTGAAAACTCGGTCGAAATAACGGATTGTCGTCAAGTATTCGGGCAAGTGCGTCTTATCCCGGAACAAACGCCTTTCCTCGTCGTAATTTTCATAATACCTTTTGATTTGATCAAACATTTTATTCTCTCCTTAAAAAATTAAAAGCGGTTAAGGTTTTATTGTTCCTTAGCCGCTTAATGCTTTTAATAAAGTTAAAGTATAGCGTTAACTATTATAAAAAATCAATAAGGACTAAGCCCGTGCATCCAAACGGAAACGCAGACTTATCTTTATTGACTGACGAACATATGAAAAACCTGTTCACGACGCTTGCCCTTTCTGCTTTTTTATAATATAAATCTTCTTTTACATTAATTAATTTTATATAATAACGCAATAATAAAGAAATGTCAAGTACAAATTTTTGTATTTTTAAAAAAATATAAATTGCATTTTTTTAACGATATTTTCACAAACTTCTTTCAAAAAAGAAACTAATAATTACAAATAATTTCTAAGTCAAATATTAAATAAGTGTTATGTAACAATTAATTTTACTGCATTCTATTGACATTTATACTTATATACATTAAACTATGTTTTAGCTGCTGAAAGTTGAGCAAAATGCATTTTTTGACAGCAGTATTTATTTTTTTGAGGTGTTACTGTGAGGGTATTGCAGATAAATTCCGTATGCGGTTTCGGGAGCACTGGCAGGATTGCAGTCGATTTATATAATCTTTTGACATCTCAGAATCATGACTCAATAATCGCTTACGGAAGAAGGAGAGCGCCAGATAACGTAAACAGCATCAGAATCAGTTATGGTTTAGGCGTTTTAGCTCATACTACTTTTTTAAATGTAACACCTTTAATAAAGCATATAAAGAAAAATAATAATTTTATTCATCGTATCAAGATTCAATCGTGTATATAAAGTTGATATTGTAAATTATAGTAAGATTCTATGAGGATTGTACATGAAGAAAGAAGTTGTAATAATCGCAGGAATTTGTTA
>ENA-UOOM01001695-UOOM01001695.1-fermentation-metagenome-genome-assembly--contig:-NODE-1695-length-20297-cov-44.381533_pt1 | contig 20297 bp, 15 predicted proteins | sample MGYA00245781_ERZ724031 | MGnify/ENA primary metagenome ERZ724031 (study PRJEB28704, sample SAMN03018317) | fermentation metagenome | biome: anthropogenic terrestrial biome; feature: soil... | reverse complement strand
TAATTTGTAACTTGCAGTAGTGATGCCTGTTTTGAAAGATTTAACGAACCGGGCCAACCTCCCCTGCAGACTAAAAATGCCAATTGTTCTAATGAGTAATTTTTTGATAGAGCCGCTTTTACCTCTGTCCCATTGAATAAATCTTCGAGACTAATTTGCCCGGTAGAATCCTCCGACTCCCAAAGGCTCATCGGTCGCATTGTGAGCCAGGCGAATCTACCGGTACCGGTGTGTGTTATTTGTGAAGTATCGGGAGGAACAGCAGATCCGGTAAAAATGAGTTGTCCCGGTAGCCCTCTTTGGTTGACTTCAAATCGAGCAGCATCCCAAAGCTTAGGCGCTAACTGCCATTCATCAATTAGTTTAGGTGTATCGCCTTGGAGCAATAGGGACGGATCGGATTCGGAAAGTATAATATTAGCCTCACGAGTGCTCGGATCATCCACATAAAGGACACTTTTTGCTTGTTGCTTAGCAGTTGTTGTCTTGCCACACCATTTTGGACCTTGTATAAGTACAACGCCTGCTGCTTCGAGTTGATTGCTAAGTAGCTTGTCTGCTATTCTGTTTTTATACATAATAATAGAATGAATAACTGAGTAAATAAGGCTACAAATATAGATATTTATTCACTGCAAACCAAATAGTTGTGAATTATATTCCTCCGAATGACTGTTGTTCATTCTTTCAGTTGGCTGTTTTTAATTCCGCCAAATGGCTGTTTTTTGATCCGTTGATTGGCAGAATAAATAAAAGTGAAATTGCTATTCAGTTTTATTGGATCAACCCTAAAAGTTATGGAGGAATTTAAAAACCTTTACTTTTGTGTCCATGAAGACAGGATACGATTTATTGTTGCCCCAGGGCATGACGGACTACTTTGAGGTAGTGGAGGTTGAAGAGACAGATAGAACAATCATTTTACATTTGGAAGAGAAGGGGTTGTCCCCATCGGAGGTGCCCGGTAGAAGTTTTATATCCAAAGGATTTTATCCGGCAGTAGATATTCATGATTTTCCGATCCGTGACAAGGGTTGTATCTTGCGTGTACGGCGTCGCCGTTGGCAGGACAAGCAAACGGGTAATCCAGATGGTATGAAGCCGTGGAACAATCTGCCTTCAAGACTTTCAATACAGCCAAAAGAAGTATAGCAGCCCATTACATGACCATTATCAATTATTTTGACCGACGTTCAACAAATGCTTCGGCAGAATCTTTCAATGCCAAGATAAAATCTTTCAAGGCTACATTAAGGGGGGTAAAGCATATTCCCTACTTTTTATTCAGGCTTACCAATATTTATGCTTAGTCCACAAGAAGTCGGGTTGATCCAACTTGCTGTTCTTTTTAACATAGTATAAAATCAAAGAAGCTGTCTCAAAAAAATGAAACAGCCTCTTTGATTTTATTAGTCTTCCTTGAATGTGATCCGCCTGGGGCTCGAACCCAGGACCCCATCCTTAAAAGGGATGTGCTCTACCTGCTGAGCTAGCGAATCATCCTAATTGCTTTCTTGCAAAAGCGAGTGCAAAGATAAAACCTTTATTTTGTTTTTACAACAGTTCACACGATAAAAAAGCGGCTTTTTTCACACATTATAGGTATTTATTTCTGTATCAAATTATTAAATCAGCAAGTAATTTTCTGTTCAACTTTCAATCATTGCAACATATCATCGCCAACCACAAAAATATCGAAAATTAACCGCAAAAGACCCAATACTAATACCTGTAATGATCCGGCTTATAGGGACCGTCCACACTTACCCCAATATAATCGGCCTGCTTACGGGTGAGTGTCGTCAGTTTCACACCAATCTGTTCCAGATGTAACCTGGCCACCTCTTCATCCAGCTGCTTCGGTAAGCGGTATACGCCCACTTCATAATTATTCTGCCAGAGATCAATCTGGGCCAGTGTCTGATTCGAGAATGAATTGCTCATTACAAAGGAAGGATGTCCTGTGGCACATCCCAGATTCACCAAACGCCCTTCTGCGAGCAGAAACAGAGAATTCCCCCTCGGGAAAGTGTATTTATCCACCTGTGGTTTGATATTCAGATGTTCAATTCCCGGGAAATTAACCAGCTTGTCCACCTGTATCTCGTTATCAAAATGACCAATGTTGCAAACGATTGCCTGATCTTTCATCTGCTGCATATGTTCAATGGTCACCACATCGCGATTTCCGGTCGTGGTCACGAAAATATTACCCTCTTTCACCGCTTCATCCATCGTGGTCACCTCAAACCCTTCCATGGCAGCCTGTAGGGCACAAATAGGATCGATTTCCGTCACGATCACCCGTGCACCATAGGAACGCATCGATTTCGCACAGCCTTTGCCTACGTCACCGTAACCGAGTACCACGACCACCTTACCCGCAATCATCACATCGGTGGCGCGTTTAATACCATCAGCAAGTGATTCGCGACAGCCGTAAAGATTGTCGAATTTCGATTTGGTCACCGAATCATTCACGTTGATGGCCGGGACCAGCAATTCACCTCTCTCCATCATCTGGTATAACCGGTGTACTCCGGTCGTCGTCTCCTCCGATATCCCTTTCATTTCGGCAATGGTTCTGTGCCAGCGTTGTCCGTCTTCTTTCAGGATGCGATGCAGTGTATCGAGAATCACCTGCTCCTCGTGATTAGATCCATTCCTGTCGATGGTGGAAGCGTCATTTTCGGCCATATACCCCATATGTATGAGCAAGGAAGCATCTCCCCCATCATCGACGATGAGGTTAGGGCCCTTACCACCGGGAAAACGGAGTGCCATCTCCGTGCACCACCAGTACTCCTCCAGCGTCTCACCCTTCCACGCAAATACGGGAACACCTGCGGCAGCAATAGCAGCAGCTGCATGATCCTGAGTGGAAAATATGTTACAACTCGCCCAACGAACGTCAGCACCCAGCTCCACCAACGTTTCAATCAGAACAGCCGTCTGGATGGTCATGTGCAACGATCCCATCACGCGGGCACCCTTTAAGGGTTTCTCAGCCGCATATTTTTTACGGATTGCCATCAATCCGGGCATCTCATGCTCGGCAATATCGATCTCTTTTCTTCCAAATCCGGCCAGACTGATGTCTGCCACTTTATACGGAAGATTGGCGGAAAAAATGTTACTCATATTGGTTTCTTTTTGATTTATCGATTTTTAAGGATGCAAAGTTACGAAATTTATAGATTGTTTCTACCTTTGAGAATAAGAAAGGTTATAAAACAGGATAATGAACAGGGAGGAACGCGGGAACATTTCTTCTATCCGGTTCAAGTATTCTGTAAAACAGAAAAACGAATGAAGATTATCTATTCCGGTTTTCTTCCGTTAAAAGGATTCAGGGCAATCAATCTGTTCGGAATAGTGTTCGCAAAAAAAGGTACTGCACCGTTAAACGAACGCATACTGAATCACGAAACGATCCACACCCGACAGATGCTGGAGTTGTTTATCTTTGGATTTTACATCTGGTATATTGTGGAATGGTTCATAAAGTGGATTCATTATAAGGACAGACATAAGGCATACCTGAACATCGGGTTTGAAAGGGAGGCTTACGACAACGATACCGATTTGCAATACTTGAAACAGAGAAAAAAGTATGCCTTCAAAAAGTATCTTTGATAAATTGTGGAACATCAGAAAGGTCAATGTTTTTTAGGTATTCACTTGTTAAAAACTGACACATCAATGAAAAGATCAGAGCTGCTACTTATCTTTGCCATCATGTTTTTCACCATGTGCGCACAGGGAAATGAAAAGAAAACGACCATCAATCAACATGCTGAAATGAAATACAATCTATTGACTCCGGAAGAGGAGAAAGTAATCATTCACAAGGGAACAGAGCGTCCCTTCACCGGCGAATATCTGAATAATAAAGAAGCAGGCATCTATCTCTGCAAACGATGCGATGCTCCCCTTTACCGGTCGGAAGATAAATTTGATTCTGATTGTGGATGGCCTTCCTTCGACGATGAGATTGATGGCGCAGTAAAGCGGGTACGCGATGTGGACGGCCGGCGTACCGAGATTATCTGCAACAACTGCGGGGCACACCTGGGACATGTCTTTCTGGGCGAAGGATTTACAGACAAACAGACACGACACTGTGTGAACTCCATTTCCATGAAGTTCGTGCCTGCTAAACAGAAGGGGCCTGCAACCGCCTACTTTGCATCGGGTTGCTTCTGGGGTACGGAATATTTTTTCATGAAAGCTCCGGGAGTAACACACACAAACGTCGGATTTATGGGTGGTCACGTTGATAACCCAACCTACGAAGAGGTATGTCAAAAAAATACGGGACACCTGGAAACCACCGAAGTGATTTACGACCCTTCTGTCACATCTTACGAGGAGATGGTGAAGCTATTCTTCGAAACGCACGACTTTACACAGGTGGACGGACAGGGGCCTGATATCGGGCCGCAGTACCGTTCTTGCATCTTCTATTCCGATGAATCACAGAAAGCAATCGCGGAAAAATATATCAACATACTCCTTGGAAAGGGATACCGTGTGGCTACCATGCTCAAACCTGCTGCTACTTTCTGGAAAGCTGAAGATTACCACCAACAGTACTATGCCCATAAAGGATCTACACCCTACTGCCATCACTATACAAAAATATTTTGAGCCAAACAACCATCTTTGCAAATTAATACTTCTTTTTTAAAACATTTCAGATGTTTAAACGTTTTACAAGTATCGTCTAAATAAGATACGTTCAATGTTTAATTAAAAAAGAAAAGTTATGAAAGCATTTCGTTTATTATCAATGGCATTATTCGTGCTGGCACTGGGCATTGGTGCCACGTCGTGTAAAACTGTAAATGATGCAGACATTCAAAGCGCTGCTCAGGCACTGCTGGCTGCCAATCCTGATCTGGCCGGTGTGATGGTAACCGTAACAGACAAAGTGGCTACCTTAACCGGAACTGTTGCCGATGATTCTATGAAGGCTTATGCCGAAAGCACCATAGCCGGAGTGGAAAATGTGAAATCTGTAGTTAACCAGATCGAAGTGGTTCCTCCTGCACCCGATTACACAGCACTCGATGCTGCCATCAATGCAGCCTTTCCTGATCTTCTCAAGGACTATAAAACAGTAACGGCCACCGTAAAGGATGGGATTATCACACTCTCGGGCGATATTAAGGAGAAGGAACTTACCGTATTAATGGAAAAACTGAATGCATTGAAGCCGGTACAAATTGTGAACAACCTGACTGTAAAATAGGCTGTTATAAAACTACCCGCCATACCAATCAGTAAGATCAATTGCTTCAAGGTTATTACAGAAAACTGATTTATCTGCAGGGTGAAAGACAGAGAAAAAAATTGTCCGAATATTCGGACAATTTTTTTTGTGTTTTAAATTAAAAACTAAAGCAATAACGTAACCCGTATTACCCCTGCATTCTCGTACTCAAGATAAATCTGGGCAGCTCCAGCGCGATGAGTATTTTCGACGGGTCATTCAAATTCAGCAGCAACAACATGCTTGTGTAGAAGTTTTCTACAATTGCGGCTACGATTCCTTTATAATTATTACCTTCACTCCATGGGTTTTTAGAATAAATTGCTTACTGCTTGTCTTGTCTCTTCTCTTTTCTGTTTTTATGAATTCAGGATAAATGGCATTAAATCATTACCAAATAAAGATTTATTTCATATTCGTAGGAAATAGGTATATACTAAACCTTTGCTGTTTAAGATTCCTGTTGTTTTCGTTACTTCTTGGCTTTCTGGTCTCTTGTCAACACGGGAATGACACACTGTCCGTTTATTCATCAACTGACAGAAAACTCACGGATAGTATGGTATGGGCAAACCGGTCTATAGATTCGCTGGAAGTACTTCTGGACCGTTTTGTCGTGGATGAAAATAAGTTGGGTATCATGATCGGTCAACGGGAACTGGGAAAGCTTTACCGCGAAAACAACCGTTTTGACGATGCCATAGAAACCAGTCTCAACGGGCTAAAAGTAGCCCGAGAACTGGAAGATACACTCGAAATAATTCAAGCCTTAAACAACACCGGGACAAATTTCCGCCGGATTGGTGCGCTTGAAGAAGCTTCCTCTTACCACTACGAAGCGTTGGAATACTGCGAAACCTATAGTGATAAAACATCACCCGCTGCCATAAAAAATAGAAACGTCACACTAAATGGAATAGGGAACATCCAGCTTACGCTTGGTAATAACGAGGCTGCGGAAAAGGTTTTTAGGGAAGCGTTATTAGGCGAACAAAAAGTAGATAGCTCTGTAGGACAAGCTATTAACTATGCGAATATCGGTGCCACATTCGAATCCGGAGGAATGGTAGATTCTGCCCGGTACTATTACAGCCAGTCGATGGAATATAACCGGAAAGCAAAGTCTAATTTAGGGATTTCCCTCTGCCACAATCACTTCGGCCGCCTTTACGAGAAGGAAAAAAAGTGGGATAAAGCCCTGCTCGAATACCAGTCAGCCTATGACATTATGAAGTACAGCACCGATAAATGGCACTGGCTGGAATCCTGTTTAGCCCTTGCCCGCACCTATTTCTTTACGGGAGACAAGCCTAACGCCAACAAGTATTTGACCGAAGCCCACGAAACGGCTACTGACATTAAATCCCTGGAACACCTCTCCGAGGTGTACAAACTCAATTACCAGATACTTGAAAGGCAAGGGAATTTTCGTGAGGCACTGCGCAACTACCAACTGTTTCACTTATATGCCGACAGCCTTCTGAATACGAAGAATTACATCCATTTACAAAATACAATCGTAAAATTCGAAAGAAAGAAACGGGATTTGGACATTGCAACCGTCAGCAAAAATTACGAAAGAAAACGACGGTTTACCCAGTCGCTTATCTATTCCGCTACTGGATTGATAGTCATATCCCTGATAGCATTGCTGGCATTGTTGTACGCCCTGAAAATGCGCACGAAAAATCAACGGATGTTGCAAAAAACAGAAAAAATACGTACCAATTTCTTTACGAACATCACACACGAATTCCGCACCCCCCTCACGGTTATTTTAGGGTTGGGAGAACAACTCGAATCGGGACAACTCAAAAAAGAAAGGGAGATTATGGCGGCAGGATCCGTAATTATGAGACAAGGCAACAGCTTCCTGGAGCTTATTAACCAGCTGCTCGATATTTCACGAATTCAATCCACCATCGGAAAAGCCGATTGGCGCACCGGCAACGTCGTCATTCTTATACAAATGCTTGTGGAGTCCTTTGAAATGCAGGCAAGGAACCAAAACATCGACTTACGCTTCGTAACCGCAGAAACTACGGTTATCATGGATTTTGTTCCCCATTATGTAAAGAAAATGATGTGTAACCTTATTGCCAACGCCTTGAAATATACCCCCGAGGGAGGAAAAGTTTATATCTCGTCAAGACGGAAAAACAACGAGATAGAGATCCGTGTGGTCGATACCGGATGCGGAATTCATCCGGAGGATTTACCAAATATTTTCAAGCCTTTTTTCCAGGGAGAAAACAGTCGCATGCCGACAAGCTCGGGAGTAGGTTTGTCACTCGTCCACCAAATTGTAAAAGCGATGAGCGGGAACATCACTGTGGTAACTGCCCTGGATAAAGGCTCGGCATTCACCCTGGTCCTGCCTTTACGTCACGGAACCGAAAAATGGGCAACCTGGATTCCACCTGAAATAATGACCGCATGCAGAAAGCAGAGAAACACTCCTCAACTCGTTGAGACACCAGACCATCATGCTGTTGAAGACAACAGCAAAGAAACAGTGCTTATAGCTGAAGACAATTCCGACGTATTGTTTTACATTGGAAGCCAGTTCGGCAAAAAATACCATCTCCTCTTTGCCAAAGATGGGGAAGAAGCATTTGAAAAAGCGGAAAATTTTATCCCCGACCTGATTATTACCGATATAAGAATGCCCGTGATGGACGGATACGAACTCTGCCGGAAAATTCGCGCATCGGAATTGGTGAACCATATTCCCGTCATTATCTTAACGGCAAAGGGGAATGAAGAAGACCGGATTAAAGGCATTGAAGCAGGTGCGGAAGCCTATCTTACCAAACCATTCAATTCGGAGGAGCTAAACGTTTTGGCCGTTAAGTTGCTTGAAATACGAAAAGTTTTGAGGGAGAAATTTTCCCAGGCATTAAACGAAGGAACGGAGGCCAACATCCAGCTAACAACCGCTCAGCAAAATTTTCTCACCAAACTTACAGACATGGTCTATGCTCAAATGATAAAAGGCGAAATAGATGTCGAAAACCTGGCCTCCAACATGGCCATGAGCCGTTCGCAGTTAAACCGGAAAATGATAGCAATAACCGGATACAATATTTCTAACTATATCCTCAGGATACGTATGTCAAAAGCCAAACGATTGCTTGATGCCGATATTCTTACCCCGATTGGAGAAATAGCACTCGAGTGCGGATTTACCGATATGGGCTATTTTTCCAGGACATTCAAGCACCTCTTCCACATGACTCCCTCCCAATACCGAAAACGCGTGCGATAAAAGCCTCCTGAATGCTGCAGCTACCTGGATAAACGGAGTAATCCCCCCACTTTAGATGCATTTCCACCGAAAAGAAATTACCCCCACAGCCTTATTCTTCAAAAACATCTTATCAAAAAGAAGTTTTAACTTATTTTTCACTTTCCATATTTGACTTTTTACCATACTTATAGCCAGCCTAATACAAAAATAAAAAAGCGAATATTGTCAAATTTCGAAAAAATATTTGCTTAAAAAAGTCAATTTTTTGCACAAAAACTCCTAACACACCTGCGACCGTTTATCCTTAATTTGCATCAAAAATTTTCATGAAAGATAAAAGAGGTAAACCGGAAGAAATGACCAATGAAGAGGTTACGCGCTTCATTGAAGAGAGGCTCCAACTGCTCGAAAAAACGGGACAAGTCAACGACGGCACGTATGATCATCCGATGGAAAAAGTCTCTTCACCCTTTTTTAATTTCATAAGGAAAATGTTCCGCGATTTCTTTTGCAAAAAGAAAAAAGAAAACCGTGGCAATGCAAATATATAAAACATAAAAACTCATGAAAAGAATCATTTCCTTTTTATTCGGTTTTGTTGCTTGCTGTTCACTCGCTTTTACCCAAAATGCAGGAATCAAAACAAATCTCGTCCATTGGGCTGCCGCCGGTACTCCAAATGCCGGTCTGGAATTTGCCCTCAACCGCAAGTACACGCTCGAAGTGGGAGGAGGCTTCAACCCTTTTACTTTTAAAGATTATAAAAAGGCCAAGCACTGGATTGTGCAACCCGAATTACGTTATTGGTTGTGTGAAAGTTTCAACGGTCATTTCTTCGGATTACACGCACTGGTTGGAGAATATAATATAGGAGGAATGGACATTCCGGTAGGACGCTTGTCTAAATTTAAAGATTACCGGTACGAGGGTTTTGCCTATGGCGGCGGACTAAGCTACGGATACCAATGGGTGGTATTGCCGCGGTGGAACCTTGAATTTAACCTTGGGGCCGGATATGTATACCTCACTTACGATAAATATCCCTGCGTGAAGTGCGGGAGTAAAATAGCAAGCGGCACCAACAATTACCTTGGTATTACCAAAGCGGCAATCTCCCTTATTTATCTTATCAAATAAAAAAAGAGAACGTCTGAAACGAGCATGAGAATCATTCATACCCAAGAACATGATTAAAGCGAGTTCCATACACATTGATGTAAAAAAATATTTTAATCGTATGAAACGGAAAAACATATACATATTACGAATAATGGCGGTCGCCGTTTTTGTATCAGTTGAGACAGCGCTTGCACAAGTCAACTACATGGATCAAATAACAGTTGAAAATCAGGCCATATCCAAAAGGACCGGTACCACGAACGTGAGCATGGATTTTAACCTGAACAACCTCAGGCTCGACAAAAACGACATGCTGATTATCACACCCGTGGTAGTCTCCGGACAGAACGAGGTGAAACTTGAACCCATAGCCGTGAAAGGCACGTTGCGAAACAAGGTGCTCGAAAGGCCGTTTGAGTGGAAAGGAAAAACGCACCTTTCCATGCCGGCTGAAAACCAGGTTGTACGTCGCAACGGCACGAACCAAACGTTGCACTACAAGACAACATTGCCGTTCAACGAGTGGCAGCGGCAGGCTCAATTGGTGTTGAAAACCGAGGTTATCGGCTGTGCCGATTGTAGCGAAGCGCAACCCGACAAACTTATTTCTCAAAAAATTTTGCCCGACAAATTTATTCCAAACTACCGAATACCCTACGTCGTTCCCGAAGTGGAGCCCGTGAAACAGCGCAGCGAACGCTATAGCGCGCACCTCAACTACATTGTGGGAAGGCACGACCTGTTGCCCAACTTCGAAAACAATGCGACAGAACTGGCAAAAGTGGACAAAATTATTCAAGAGTTAAAATCAGACAAGGACCTGACTATTACCGATTTCACCATATCGGGATATGCCTCGCCCGAAGACACGGAGGAAAGGAATATGCTGCTGTCGCAACGGCGCGCCGAAACATTTGCCCGGTATATAGAAAAAAAATACGGATATACCCGCAGCCAATTCAAGGTAGAGTGGTTTGGAGAAGATTGGAACGGACTGCGGAAAGCCGTTGTAGCATCAAACCTGGCAAACAAGGACGCTATTGCGGAGATCATCGATAACGTACCCGATTATGACGCACGGGATGCACGCATTATAGCATTAGATAACGGGCAAACCTACAACAGGCTGTTGCGTGACTTCTATCCCCCGTTGCGCCGTAACGATTATAATATAGCCTACGTTTCCCGTCCGTTCAATGTGGAAGAAGCCAAGAAAATCATAAAAACAAGACCCAAACTTTTAAGCTTAAACGAAATGTATTTGGTGGCCAAGACCTACCCGGAAGACAGTCCCGAGTACAAAACAGTGTTCGATATTGCCTGTGAAACTTTTCCCGATGCGGAAGTGGCCTGCATAAACGCTGCTGTCGGAGAGTTGCGGGTAAACAAGGCAGATGCCGCTTTACGACACCTGCAAAAGTGTCCCGACAGCCCAATGGCCATGAACCTGACGGGAATAGCCTACGCGCAGAAAGGAGACACAGCCAGGGCCAAGCAGTTTTTCGACAAAGCGGTGCGGAACGGTAATGCCGATGCACGCCACAATGCTGATCAGTTGCAGCAATATATAGATGATAACATGTAGGAAGAGGGGAATATTCCGCAACATCAAACATATATTAACTAAACTACTCACTTTTTAAATTTAAAAACGTATGAAACTAGGAAAATTATTTTTAGCAGGAGTCATAGCTTTAGGCTTAATGGCTTGTAACAAGGAAGAAGTGCCGGACCTCAAAACAGGTGCAGAAGCAACTGTTTCGGTAAAAGTGTTCCCCAGCAGCAAAGCGCCTGTAACGCGTCAGGTCGGTGATTTAAGCGGAGACGGTGTTGCCCCCGCGGGATTGGCTGCCGAGAGCGCTATCAAAAACGTGGAGGTTTGGCTGTTCATCGGTGAAACACCCGACGGCTATAAAAAGGGAAATGACGGTGAAGCCTTTGTGGAAGGCATTGAAACAACCGCCGGGTCCAAAAACATGGTGGTAGCAGCAAATGCCAATATTGGGGCAGTAGCCAACAAGGCGGCCCTATTGGCTCAACTTAAAAACCTTTCCCAAGACATCTCCACCGGTCTGGTAATGACGTCGGAACCGGTAGATATCACGCTGGTCGGGGGAAAGAACCAATACGGATTTAAAACTGACGATGCAAACTACGATGCAGACGCTGCTCAACAACTGTCCCTTGGCACCCGCTTGCCCATTACCCGTATCAACGCGCGTGTAGCCTTGGTAAATCTGACGTATGAATTTGACAATCCTTTTTACGACAAGTTCGAACTGACGGAAGTTTCCCTGTTCAACGCGCGCAAATCGTCCAAACTCTTCGGCACATCACTGGTTAACGGCACCGAGTTTTTGTATGGCTCAGCCTATCCTTCCACATTGCATTCCTATGTGGGAAGCGCAGGATACACCGGCGCAACTTTTACCGCAACAGCTGACGCTACCTTGGCAGAGACATTCGTGCCGAATCCCGACCTCGCGGCTCCTAAACTGGTAGATCCGAAAAATGCGCACTACTTCTATGCGTTCGAAAATACGGCAGATACTCCGGAAAACCGGGAAGGAACATTTATCGTGTTGAAAGGTAAATTATTTAAAGGAGATGTTCAATACATAGCTCCTGGACTAGCAACTGATGACGAAGGATTTACCTATTATGCTATTTGGGTGAATGCGGCTAAGGACGGCTATACATACAATGAAGGCCATACCGCTGACGGCAAGATCATGCGTAACACCCAGTACAACATTACGGCTACCCTGAAAAAAGCCGGTAATCCTACTATCGATCCTCCTGTTGAAGCTCAACTGGACGTATATGTGGAAGTGGCTCCCTGGATTGTGGTAACACAAAACGTGGAATGGTAAAATTCTTTTGCAGCATTCCTGCAGACAAACGGTAGATACCGCTAAAAACGGCTCTATCACTCCGGGTGGGAGTGATACCCTCCCGGAGAACAAAGGAAAATATAAATTATATAAAAGATGAACAACACGAACAAATACAGCTTTTTACTTGCAGCGGCGTTGTTGATTACAGGGTTGCTGAGCGGTTGCTTAAAAGAAGATTTCACCGATTGTCCCCGTCCTTTCCAGGTGACCATTAAAGTGCTGGATGCTGACCTGAACGATATTACCGAAGACGGAGCCGTGCAACAGGTCATACTGTTTGTGTTTAACGAGCACGGGCAAATTGTGTCGGCCTCCGAACTCACGATTGACCAGGTGAAAAACCGTAAACCGGTAGATATCAAGCCGGAATATCCGGGACACCAGTCCTACACGTTTGTTGCCTGGGGAAACCTCGACGGGAAAGTGGATTTTTCCCAGATCAACACGGTGAAACAAATGGATGACCTCTACGTGAAGCTCAAAACCCAAAATGGAGTAGCACAAACACCCGGCGACCTCTTTCACGGAACCATCAATGTAGCGGCGGAATTCGGTGGAACTGAACCCGGAAAATCATACGTGGTGGAAATTACGCGGAAAACTGCGGGTATAACGATTACCACCGTGAAACTTAAACCGTGGAACAGCAATAAAGAAGGGGTTTACTCGTATGTGGTGCGCGAATCGCTCGACACCTACGACAAGGAGGGTATACTGACCGGAAATCCAGCAAAATATTCACCGCAAGCTGCGTTCCGTGAAAACGGTCACTTCGTGGCTCCCCTTTTCTATACTTTTCCTGCGGCTACTGGAAAATCGTTCGTGGTGGACATTCTTTTCAATGGAGAAGTAATTTTCACGGCCGATAAGGATTCCGACGGGAACCCGTTTGTCCCGCAGGTAGGCAGAACACTTAATATTCTTATCGAACTCTCGGCTAAACTGCAGGTCAAGTGCATCGTAACGCCCTGGAACGTGGTACATCAGCATGTTGAAATATAAAAAAACAATCATATGAAAAAAACAGGATATTCATACAGCTTACAGGCAATTATCCTTGCCCTGGCGTTGATGACATCACTTGCTTCGTGCCTTTCCGACGACCTGCTGAAGGAAACCGAAGAACGAGGACTTATGGTTCTGTCGCTCAAGGGCGTGCAAACCCGTGCTGCAGGCGACCCGCTCCTTACGGGGGATGAAGAAATAACGAAGGTCCGTATCTTTGTATTTGCGGGTGAGACGCTGGAGGTAAACAGGCTCTTTCAGACAGGAGAAGAGACATTCAACAACCCGTTTATCCTGGATGTGATTACCGGGAACAAAGACGTGTATGTGGTAGCTAACGAAAGCCCCATACTGGCAACTGAGCTATCGTCCGTTACAACCAAAGCCGGCTTGTTTGACGTTTTATCCGACGAAATAGCCGCTCCGCTCGCTTTGCCGCTGCCCATGACGGGGTACGTGCTAAATGTTCCGGTCATTGAACAACCGGATCCTGCCGTCCGCAATGAGGTTCAAGTGACCCTTACCCGTGTGGCGGCAAAGATAAGCCTGCAATTCAAGAAAGCCAGTGAAAACGACGAGGTGAAAATTACCAAAATATCACTCTTGAGCAACACAGGTAAGACCACCCTTTTTCCCGTGCCCCCGGCAACAGCGGTTTCTCCACAATCGTACTGGGACTTTACAACAACACTGGATAATCCGTTGGAATTGCTGACTGCATTAAGTCCTGTCAATGAAATAGGCGACATCTACGTTTATGAAAACATTACGGAAGGTATTAAAACAAATGCCACACAATTGGAAGTGGAAGCATTATTCAACGATGTGATCACCACCTACCGGGTGTATATCAATGAAAACATAGCAACACCGGGAACCGGTACACCAGGTGATCCCAGTTCTTCGTCAACTACACCCGGAGACCATCCCTATTCCATCAAACGCGGGTATCATTACAAGCTTAACGGTACGATTGTCAACATGGGAGCATACAGCAGCCTGCTACTCGATACCGAAGTGTTGCCCTGGAACCTGTTACAAAGTACATTCAATTATGAATACGTGAATGCGGTTTTTCAGGTGGCACCCAAACCGCCCGTTGGCAGCCCGGTAAAAATCACATCACCTACCGCAAATATTAATTTAAACTTCAAGATAATCGCTCCCGTCGGTAGAGTATGGTCGGTATCCCTTACCAACACTGCAGATTTCGTACTGATAAAAGACGCAGCTACGAACGCTTACACATGGGGTACCATCGGTGGAGGCTCAGGGAGTTGGCCGGATATCAGAATTGCTTTAAGGCCCGGTGTAACCGTATCTCCGGGAGCTTCCACCGAAGTGATCGTACGGGTAAACGGGGTGGAAATAGATTTTGACAAAAGCGGAACCACCGGACCCGGCAACCGGTTAGTAGTTATCTATCAACAGTAAAATAAGGAGGAAACAGCTATATGAAAAAAGTAAATAAAATAAGTTTTGCGGTTATTCTCGCTTTCATTTTGGCGGGTGTGCACTCTTGCATGGGTGACGATTACTGCGACTGCGACAACACTGACACACCCGAAAGCCTGACAATGAGTTTCTCTTTGTCGTCGTCGCATAAACTGCGCGCAACACGCGCCTTGCCTACCGAACCGGGTAACCACGACGGAAACTACAACGAAAACATCGTGAACACTCTCGATCTGTTTTTTTATCAGGACGGAATACTGAAACATCATGTTCCCAACAACCGGTTGATTATTGAAGATACAAATCCGGCAGACCCGGTTAAGAAAAATATAACCATCCCTGTCACTACTGGCTTGCAGGTTCTGATTGACGCCTCCAATCCCGTATACGATGTATATGTAGTGGCAAATAACACGGAAGACCTGAACACGATAACTATCGGCAGTAGCCTTGCCACATTACAGAATCTGTTGTTCGCCACTTCCGATTTTGAAAGCAAAGGAGGATATCAGGCGCAAAGCTCTTTTGTAATGGACGGTATGCTGTCCGGGAAAAATATAAAAACAACGCCCGACATGGGAAAAACGGAGCTAAAACGCGCCGCATCAAAAGTGCGCATCCGCATCCTCGAGATCGAAGATACTTCGGGTGAAGGATATGTATACGATCCGGCCATCATGGGTGCACCTCAAGCACGCTTGGTTCACTTTACAGATCAATCGGTGCTGTTGGAAGGCGGAACAGCAGCAACACCTGCCGCGCCAGCCCAATGGAAAAACACCCCATGGAGAAACGTGCAAACGGAGGTGGGAGGAATTGTGGGATTGCCGGGCAATACCACCGCTGCCCCATTTTATGCCTATTCCAACGATTGGAATAACGATGCCACCCGCGAAACATATATCGAGCTGAAGGTACCTTTCTCAAAAGACGGAATCACGAAAGATTATTTCTATAGGGTGCCGCTTACCCCTTATATGCTGACGACGCCCGATTCCGAGATAGAACCACACTTGCGCAAGATGGAAAGGGATTTCCTCTACGACATCGCTGTAAAAATCAACTACGTGGGTGTAGCCGATAATCCGCCGGTAACATTAGAAGGCAATTACACCATTACCGACTGGAGTGAACAGGACATAGTAGCGGAAGTATTCATGTTCCATTACCTGATGGTTACGCCCAACAATACGGTAATGCCCAACGTGAACACCCTTACACTGGATTTCCTATCGTCGGTTACGCCGGTGAATTACAAGGATCTGTCGGTTTCCTATACCTACGTGAATAACAATACAGGAGAAGAAACAACCGTACCCATAACCAGCGGCGCGCAATACGCGACGGTTGCGATCGATAACGATGCGAAAAAAATTACCGTTACCAGCGCGGTTCCGGAAAACTATATTTCCAAAGACATCACCTTCACGGCCTATACCCAGCCGTCGGCATCGCTTACCATAGAACAGAAAGTCGTTATCCGGCAGTTGCCGGCCACCTATTTCACGTCAGAAAGGGGAAACATATCTTATCAACGTCCCAATGGCACATTAGCCAGTGGCCTGGTAAACCGTTACATGTATTGCATCACAACGCTGGCTCCGGATGAATCCAGCAACTACCGGTGGGGATTTCCTCCGGTGGACGGAAACGGCAATACGCTGGATAACGCCATTGTGGCCAACATGATCTCACCTAAGTTTATGATGGCCTCACAGTTGGGTGCGACAACCACAATGGGGTACAACAATGCGAAAACCCAATGTCAGAACTATTGGGAGGAAACCACCATCAACGGAGTTAAAGTGATATACGACGACTGGCGGTTACCCACAGAAGCGGAGATCAAATACATAGACGACTTGCAGCGAGTGGGTGGAGTAACCCAAATAATGACCGGTAAATACTATTGGGATGCTTATAGTGGAAATAATGCCTACCGGATGAGACAGGACAATAGCCCTCCTTATTATTCGGGAAACGCCACTGCCACCAACGCCCATGTCCGCTGTATACGCGATGTAAAAGATTAACGAACCGATAAAAGATTTTACGATATGAAAAAGATAATTTATAGTATATTCACGGTTGTCCTGCTTGCCTTTACCGGTTGCGTGCAAGACAATATCTTGCAGCCCGAGCCGCCTGTTCCGGCGGGTGATGAAGTGGCGGTTCGTTTCCCGGTCAATATCCCGGAGTATAAAACCGTCACCACGCGCGCCAGCGGCGGGGTAAACGACTTGAATCTCCTGGTTTTTGACGAACAAGGTAAATTTATCTACTCCCGTAGTGCGACGCTCGCCTCCCAAACGGAGACAGGCGGTACTTTCACGGTAATGATGCAACCCACGACACAAAAACGCACAATTCACTTTATTTCCAATTACGTCTTTCCCGACAATTTCCACGACCAATCGACAGGAAAAACCGAACAGGAAGTCATAACCGCCTTGGAAAGCAGCAACCTCCTTTTCTGGAATCGCACTGTATTGGCAGGCGGAATCAGCGAAACCCCCAACCCGGGACAATTCAACGGCGGTCAAGCGGTCGAACTGTTACGTAATCAGGCAAAGATAAGCGTAGTAAGCACGGAACCGAAGTTTATATTGCAGGGCTTTGCACTTTACAAGGCACCAGATAAAGGAACGGCGGCCCCGTTCGATGCCACCACGCAATCCTTTACCGTAGGAAAGGTAATTCAAGCCGCGGGAGCCTCACTGTCGGGCGAACCGGCTCCCCTGGATTTCACCACAGCCGAAAAATTTTTGTTTGAGCGTGTGCATAAATCCGCTTCGGACTACACGGCGGTCATCGTCAAAGGACTTTATAAAGAAACCCCTTCTTCTCCGGGTGAACTTTGTTATTATAAAATAGACTTGCTGGACAAATCCCTAACACCGGCCGTGCGTTATGACATAGAACGAAACTACCACTACAAAGTGACCGTGAATAAAGTAAATATGGTGGGCGTAAGCGGGATATCGAGCGCGGTAAACGGTGCCGCAGCCAATAACGTGGTGCTTGACGCCTCGCTGGATAAATTTCCGATGATCTCCGACGGCAAAGAGAAAATGGAAATCGAAAAAACGGTGGTATTGTTTACGGAACCCGGAAAACCGCTGTCCGTACAAACAAATTACTGGCCCGATATCACCGCTGATCCCGAACTTATTGATAACAGTGGCATGACGCTTTACGTGGAAGGCGAAACCTCCATTTTCGGAACGCAGCCGACGGTAAACGCTTCGGGACTTATCACGGCATCCATTGCCAATACCCTACCTATTACGCTAACCGAAGCCTCCATCGTGGTAGCGAAAGGCAATATGTCCCGGAAACTACGCGTAGTAGTTACACCGCCATTTATTTTCGATCCGAAAATAAACAATGCCAATCCGGGGACAGTAGGAGCAGAACAAGACGCCGTTGCCAACTTGACCTTTACTATTCCCGCGGACTTTCCGGCAGGCCTTTTTCCGTTCGATGTAAAAATATGCACGCAGGGTCTGTACTACAGCAAGTCATCGGGCGCTCCCGATTTGCAAATGAAAGTGGAGAACGGTGTTATCTATTATATCTACACCGCGGCATCACCGGGTTTGAAAACGTTGCCCTTTAAAACCAATAATGCCGGTAATGCCGAAACTGTGGTGCTGAAAGCCGACGGATTTACCGACGGACCGGTGGCCTATAATTCCACTAAGCGGGAGGGTACCATCAACTACGTAAAAAGCGGCGTTTCCACTCCCGTTCCTTATGCCGACAAAGACAACCTCTCCATCTCAAACGGGTTTATTACCATCAAACAGGGAGAGGACGGACAATTTATCTGGTACTACACTTCCGGCACGTCGGCAACCGTGGAAGCCGTAAAATGGGAAGGCAATAAAGGAGATCTCTACCGGGCAACAAATATAGCCACATCGGCCACGACCATCAACCTCAATTATGTGGGACTGAAACAGGCAACCGGAACCATTACCTACGGAGCCAACAACCCCGTTCCGGCAGGGACAGTACTTGAAATTACCGCAAACAGGGGGGAGATAAAAGTTACCGAAAACGGAAAATCTCTTTATACACCGTCTGCCACGTACAACTCCAATGACGCGGTAACCCTACGTTATTACAGAGCGATCGGTATCACCACCAATGGAACGGTTTCCGAAATTTACGAAACGACCACCACCGTGGGTAACCTTATCAACGGAACAATAAATATAGGAACAAAATTAAGCGATATCGTCATTGCCGGAACAATACAGCGTTCTTCCGGAGGCAATTGGGTGGACGTGCCTGTTGACGGTAACGTGGCAAAAACGGCCGGTCCCGGTACATTTGCCATGACCGGAGGGGGGAGTTACGGATTAACCATACCCGCAAATACAGGGGATGCCACCAACATTACAATAAGTTATCAATCCGGTTGGTCATCTTGGTCGCAAACCAAAACATTCGGCGCATTAAAAACCGACGCCGGATGGCGGCTGGAGTGATATATATTAACTAACACTTATTACTTATACAAAAGTGTCCTTATTAAGCGGGCACCTTTGTTTAACTATTTTATGACAAGGACTATTTTACCGGACCCTTACGATGTTCCCAGGCAGAAAGATCAGGAAAACTCCTCTTACGTTTATAATGATGTCATACAGTGCATATTACATTTTAACGACGGCAGGTACAAAATTATTCCCGACTCCGAAGCGAGTGAATTGCTTATGGTAAACATAGTGAGATACAATAATAATACGGAGTTAAATTTTATTGAACGGGTTTTCAAACAATATAAATATTCAAATTCCGTAAACGATCTATCTGAACGTTGTGGCTTTAAGTCCACAAAAACATTTACCCGGCACTTCAAACGGGAATTCAACATGACACCCAAGCGATGGTTAATGTTGATCAGGAAAAAGGAGGTTCTCCACTATTTACAAAATACGAATCTATCCTTTAGCAAAATTGCGTCACTAACAGGATTTTCCAATATATCACATCTGTATAATTTCTGCATAGATAAAATCGAATCAACTCCTGCAAAAATCAGAAAAAAAGCTCGGCAGCCCGCAAGCACTTTATAAAAATATAACCCACAATTAGGCAATCAGTTCAAAGGCCTCCACGAGCATACTACCGATAAAAGGTTTGCACCGGGACGATTGGCCGATGTGAAGTCGTGGAACAATCCACCTTCAAGATTTTCAATACAACCACAAGAAGCCCGGGTTGATCCGGGGTTCAGTCCTTTCCATATTGGCAGACACTCACCACCAAGTTAATTGCCCGGATA
>ENA-UOOM01001694-UOOM01001694.1-fermentation-metagenome-genome-assembly--contig:-NODE-1694-length-20303-cov-15.758989_pt1 | contig 20303 bp, 25 predicted proteins | sample MGYA00245781_ERZ724031 | MGnify/ENA primary metagenome ERZ724031 (study PRJEB28704, sample SAMN03018317) | fermentation metagenome | biome: anthropogenic terrestrial biome; feature: soil... | reverse complement strand
ATCAAACTGGCTTTCAGCGACCCTGCAGTCAAAATTATACAACTTGACTGTCAGACACCTGCTTATGAACGAACCGACGCTAAGCGAATTCTGTTCGCTTGTGCCGTCAGAAACGGAAATACCGCCTTTCATGATGTCTTTATTCGAGAATGAATAAGTATAACCATTGCGCAACGTGACAAGCAGGCTCACTTTCTGCTTCCGCCCGTCCTCCGCTATTTTCTGCTGGTATGCCGTGCTTGTCTGAATCAATGCTTGTCACCTCAATTCTCGTCAAATGTTAAAGAGAAGTTGGACGCTGATTCATATATGATAGGTATAGTTGGGTCAGATGCCCTGAATTTCGATGTTCGTGTGGTATCCGCTAACACATCGAAATAAGTAATATCATGTACTGGCTTTGAAGCCAATATCTGCGCAATTTTTCTCTTTTGCTGCATAAAAATTTGTGGCCATTCATAATTTAGTTTTACCTTTTGAGCTATTCTGTCTTCATGATATGTACCGTCAAGCGTGTAACCAGATTCATTGCTAAACAGGCTTTGCAAGCTCCATGTTACACATGCCGGCAAATTTATTTCGACTCCATCAATTATAAGATTTTGAACCGATTGAATATCCATTTGCTCACCGCCTTTATCCTGGAATTACTCTGTGGTAGCGTTTGCCAATCTGTGCATTGCCACGGTTCACGCAATCCGCAAGTTTCATATTGTCCGTGTACAGCGCGATATCGCGATTGGCTATTTTATCCATCTTACCTGCAAGGTATTTGGTCGCTGCCCAGAGTGACGCATTATCAAAAGCTGGTACGGCTGCTATCTGTGGAACCGGCTGGCCAATCGTGTAGTTTGACTGCACTGCAGGTGAGATTGACATGTTGCTTAAAGCACCCTGTATACGGCCTGATATATTGGAGATGTTCGGTACAGACATCGCGTCCCTTATAGCAGCTGCTGTACTGGTTGCCTGCCTAACAAGGTTTGGCGTACCTTTTTTAATACCATTTTCAAAGTTTTCCATCATGTGGACAGTCCACACATCGTCATCTTTCAGTGGGCCTTCCTTTGGGACTGAATGCTTAAAAACAGCTGCAATTGTACCACCTATGCTATCTAATGCAGATGAAAGAATTGGGTTTGCAGCAATAAAGCCCGCTGTTAAGTTGTTAATAAAATCAGTGCCCCATTGCTGAGCCTTACCAACAAGTATATCCCATCTGCCTTTAACCTGCCCAGTTTGCCAGTCAATTTGGCCAACAAAATCAGGCGTCTTCGCCTTTGCGGCACTGACGGTATCATCAAACATTTTATTTGCGCTTTTAACTGAATCATCGCGCGTCTTTCCTGCACTTTTTACAATATCACTATATTGTTTATCGGAAATCGAGTGCATAACGTCGTGTTCGTAAGATGCCCAACCAACTGTTTTGTTGTATTTTTCATCTGCAGCTTTAATAGAGCCATCCTTTGCCGATTTTGCATTTTTGACAACATCAGCAGCTTCTTGCGCAGTAAGATTCCCCGCCTGCGTTTTCATTCTTTCACGTATGCCACGTGCCTCAATTTCGCTCTGAGATAAGCTATCAATGGCCTTTCCCTGCATATTCTTCTGGATTTTTGCTATATTGTTGTAATCGTCCTGTAATGCTTGCCCGTGGTCAGTTTGGCTTTTCTTCAATAGCTTTTGTATCTGGCTTTCGCAGTCTTTAACAGACTGAGCCTGTTGCGTATGCTTGATTGTCATATTGCTTAGAATGTCAGACTGTTCTTTGGCAGAAAGCCCAGTATTTGATGAGAAGAACTTTTTCGCGGCCTGAAGGTCATCACTATAATGTTTGTCCATGCCCTCGGTAATTTTTTTGCCCATCTGGTCGTATGTAGATTCAAGCTCAGATGCAGATTTTTTAGTAGTATTTTTTTGTTTAAACTGCAGATCCATCAAAGATTCAGATGCTTTTTTGTCCAAGTCCATGTAGGAAGAAACGGCTTTTTTCGTTGCTGTTGACGTTTCCTTCCCAAAAAGCTGCACAGCAGGGATTGACTTTTGACTGAGATAGTTGTGAAGTTGTGTACAAACCCAAACAATTAAAGCAATCCCACCAACTACGGCTGCTGCTATTCCTATAACGGGTAATAGAGAGGCAGAGAATGCGGCAGTACTTCCTGCGGCCCCAGCGGCTGCCACTCCCTCTGCCTCAGTTGCCGTTGCTGCTGCACCTTCAACCGCCATTGCCGCTTCTGTCGCTGCCTGAACTCCTTTCGTAGCTTTTTGAGCCCAGCCAAGCTTGTCACACACTTTCCCAATTATTCCAACATATCCACCAAAGCCCTTTGACAATAATCCAATACCTTGCGTTAATCCGCCAACGCCTTGCATCAGCGGCCCAATTAATGCCGTAATTCCAGCGATTTTAAGGATCGTTTCCTGCTCCTGTGGGGACAACTGCGAAAACCTGTCTGCTAAGTTTGCCACACTGTCAGCTACTTTGGCAACAGCAGGCATAAGATCTTCGCCAGCTCTTATGCCGTCATTCTTTAATGTATTTATTGCGGCTCCAAGTTTTGCGGCACCCGTGCTTTCCATTTTTTCGAAGGCATCGTTTGTAGCTCCTGTGGCCCCGGACATATTTTTCAAGGTCTGATTAAAGTCTTCGTTACTGCTGCCGGCAAGGACTGTCATTCCATTAAGGGCACGGACATTCTTAAACAATTCGGACATTTTCTGTGCGTTGCCGCCGGTTGCTTTGGCAATCTCGTCAATAAATTTTGCAAAACCGACGTTCTGCAGGTGTGCCGCCGAGAAGTTAAGCCCCATCTGCTTTGCGGCCATTGCTGTATCTTTTGATGGTTTAAGCACACTGCTTAAAGCTGCCCTGACTGCAACAATAGCTTCACTTGCTGGCATACCATTCTTTGTGAGTTCGGCAATGCTTGAAAATAGATCCTGTGTTTTAACATGAAGGCTTGCCGCAATAGGAATAACCTGCCCGAGTGATTGCCCAAGCTCTCCGACGGTCGTTTTGCCTAAATCCTGTGTCTTGATAAGCTGGTCGGATATTGTATTTGCTTCCGACGCTTTCATATGGTAAGCATTCAGTACAGACGTGAGTGTATTAACTGCCGTCGTTGTATCAGTAAAACCACCTTTTGCAAGTTTCACAGCATCGCCGACAAATTTAAGACTGTCGCTGGTTTTTATTCCTGCGCTCATTGCCTGGTAGAATGCCTGATTTATGTCGTTTATGTCATCATGCGTTGATGTTGACAAATCAAGCGCACCTTGCTTCATCTTGTCCATGGACATAACCGTTTCATCGGATATTGTAGAAACTTTTGCCGAGCTCGTCTCAAAGTCCGATGCCATTTTTACACATGCTACACCGGTTGCAGCAATTGGAATGGACAGTCCAAATGTAAGGCTTTGGCCTGCACCACTGATTTTTTTACCAGTGCTTTCAATTTTTTTCCCAGATTTTTCGAGGTTTTGGCTGAGGACAGCAAACCCATTGCTTTTTGAAAGCTCCGATTCCATTCTTTTAACTTCGCCGGTTGCTTTATTCATCTGAATCGTATAGCCATTTACACTTTTTTCGTTGCTACGAACCTGTGCCTCACTGCGCTTATAGGCATCTGTCTGTTCGTCAAGGTTTTGCTTTGACTTTTTTGTTTCTTCACTGTTTTTGCCAAGCGCTTCAACATTTTTCTGATACTCAGATTGCGCCTGTTCCATTGCGGCCTTATTTTCCATCATGGTTTCAGAATGCTTTTGGAGCGTTTCCTGTGCTTCCAGTAATTTTGCACGATATTGTGAAACAATTTCTTTTTGTATATTAATTTTTTCACTAAGGGCTGTAGCATTGGCCTTTACACCGTCAAGTGTGCTGCCAAAGTTCTTCACAGAACCTCCGGTTGCTTTAAATTCGCTATCGGCCACACTGAGCTGGCCTTTAAGATTCCTCATGCCCTGTTGAAACGTACCATCTTCAAGGGCAAGTTTCACGGCTAAGGTCTTTACTTCTTCATCCGCCAAAATATCACTTCCTAAAATTGGTATAAAAAAGGCACTTTGGAAGGATACCTTTAAATTCAATCCAAAAAGTGCTAATATTTGGTTATCTTAATTATAAAGGGGAAAAAACAATGACAGTTATATTTTTCTTGTTGTCTATTATTGCGCTGGTTGCTTTTATTGTCGGCCTCATAAAGCCATCAACAATTTTTTGGACAAAAAGCGGAAAGCGTAGCCCGGCTTTTGTTTATTTGGCCGCAGCAATAGTATTTTTTATCATATACCTTATGGTAACGCCCGCTGTCCCAACTTCATCAACGGCAAGACCAGTTTCTTCATTAGCACCAAATTCAGTTCCCTCAAAAACAGAATCCACAGTAACAAAGGCAGAATCTAATTCAGCTTCAAGCGAAGATTCGAAAATCTATAAATTTGGGGAAGAAGGCAAAATAGGCGATTGGGCTATTACCGTTAAAGATGTGCAAACAACAAATCTAATTAAAAGCGAAGAAGGTTCCGACGATAATAAAAAGACAGACCAAATATTTATCGTAATAAAACTCCAAATGAAAAACATTTCTAACAGTTCGGCTCAATATTCACCGGATAATTTTGCGCTTGGCAATTATAAAACAAGTGCAAGATATGATTGCAATATGGAAGCTGGAGAAACCGAAAATCAGAATAAAACCATTTTTAAAAAAGATTCAAGCTACTTTGGCGTTTATGATAATATAAATCCAAATGTTCCAAAGCAAACCTATGTTGTTTTTGAAGTACCAAAAGACACAAAAGTGGGCGATATGGCGTTGATAACAAACGGCAATAGCGATGAAGCCGCCGGATTCTATCTAAAATAAATCATCCATATAGCATTTGTCCTTTGCCTTATTTGCATTTGTTATCAGCACATCCATAAAATACAAAATATCCATTCCGTCAATTTCCTGCAATTTGTAACCTTGTTGCATCAATGCACCATAAAACAACTTAATACCTTCTAACGGGGAAACAGGCTCTAATTCTGCTTCCCCGTTTCCGCGTTTGGGAGTTTCTCCCCCTTAAGATAAAATCTCGTTACAACTTCATTACATAGGTCAAGGCAGTATCTTCCAAGTTTGCCCGGATTTGTTCCGTCATACATCTCATCCGGCGTAAACTGATTGCCAAACAACTTTACCGCAAAGTCTACCATTTCATCTAACGACTGTGTCGTAAGCCGTTCTTTCATGAGTTTATCTTGCAATGCGGCGGCATCGCGCACGACGCGCCCGGTAGGATTTGATGTAAACAATTTCTCTTTTCCGTTGATTTTCAGCATTATTTTAAAAGAATTATCATCCATTGCTAAATCCCTCCTGTAAATAAAATAAGCAAGCATTATGTTCATGCGCACGACGCTTGCACATAGGCGCTCCGATTTTCCGGAGCGCTGTATCTTTATCCAGCCACTGTTGTAAACTTTACCGTCGACGCCGCACATTCCTGCCCGTAAATGTCGGTAACGCCTGAAATGACTATCAGGTATGCCGTATTCGCAGCAAGTGTGGCATTTGGCGTGGCCGTTACAATTTTGCCCGTGCTGTCGAGCGACAATGTTACATCCACAATAGAATTGTCTGACGCTTTCAACAGTACAATACCGCCATAGTTGGAAAGACTGTTGCTAAATGTAAGCTTTGGGTTAGCACTTGTTGCTGCTTCAGCTGAGCCTGCCACCGGGTCACTCGACACAAGCGTAAGCACCGGAACCGCTGCAATACCAGGTATGTAGACGCCCTTAAACCATGTGGTGTCAATATCCTTAGGGCAGTTTGGGTCATCGCTGTCAACATGATATTCCCACGGGTGCTTTTCCTGCCCGCTTGTGTTTGCATAGCTCCATTCGGTAGGCTGTGCTTTCCCTGATAGCTGTGGAACCTGCGACAGATCAGGCTTACCTTGCAAAGACTTCATGTCGCTATTCGGCGGGTCGAACTGTGTCTTGTAAATTATTCCATACCGCTTTGCCGCAATTCCATTTGTGGCTTTGCGCCTTAGTGGGGCACGGTAAAGTATGCCTGTATTGGGGGCTTCATCTCCCGATGAATCAATCACACCGCCAGCCGCCGCTATATCCTGGCCGAGTAAATATGCTGATTCATTGCTCCGCATTTCGTACCGGTTGACACCGATTTCTGCTGAATCAAATTCGCTTGCCTGGTCTACCATACGGTTTTCCGCATAGGCAGGGGCGCTGTTGTATTTTGGCTTGATAGACAGCTCGGTTACAAGTGGCAGGTAACGCGGGGTATCGTAAATAAGGCCTGCTGCACTGTCCGATGTAAGGCGGGCTGCGTAAAGTTTTTCAATGCCTGCTGTTGGCATAATATCAGTCCTTTCAAATTTTAGCTTTCTATGTTTTCGGTATAGCTGCAGTCAATCAGCCACCGGTTGTATTGGACAACGCCGTTCACGGTTTCAAGGTCTGTTCGGTTGCGGGCAATCACATTATTAAATCCGGCAGCTTCCAAAAGGTTGATTGCCTGCTCTTCCAGCGAATTCAGATTAACTGATTTGTCCTCTATTTTCTGATAAAGGTTAATCATAAAATCGTATTCACGCTCAACCGGCTTGTTTGCCGCCGATGCTACCGCCTGTTCGGTGTAATTGGTAAACACGATGTATGCGGGCTTTGTGCCAGTGTAGATGGTTTCTTTGATTGGCAGGCTGAGAGGGGAAAGTGTTTTTTCAATCAGCTTCGCGTAATCCACTATTTCAACGCCTCTTTCAGCTCATCAGTAAGGATTGCCGCTGCTTCATCTTTCTTTGCTTCAAACGCCGGGCGCAGGAACGGATGCGCTGGTGCTGGTGACGGCCCCCCGTGGCCTTCTTCAACAAGATGTGCCACAGGATCAGTGTATTGGATTTTTACATATTGGCCGCCATATTTGTCCTTTTTGACATTGGAAACTTCTCCACTATCTTTTAGTTTGCCGGTATCAACGCTGCTTTTCTGGAAAGAAGTTTTGCCAAGATGGTGGGGCGATTCCTTTTCAAGGTTTCGCTGTGATTCTTCAAGAATTGGCTGCGCGGCGGCTTTCAGCGCGGCATTTTCAATCTTTGCCGGGGCCGTTGCCATTCGTTCTACTTCATCGAGCAAATCTCCCATACCCTCAATTTTAAACTCAGCCCCCATTCTGTAATTCCTCCTTCGCGTGAATTTCGAGCCACTGGCGGTGCCCCGTCGGGTCTGTAGCAATCGAATCAATGGTATAAACATGTTGCACGCCACCGATTGCCTCGACAATACGCCCCGCTTTTGCAAGACCTGTTCTAAAGCGAATAGTAAATAACATATCACCGGTGAGATGTGCTGCGGCGGCTGCAAAATATAAAGCGCCGCGAGTGCCTCTTACATTTGCATGGACAGTGCAAAGCGGCTGCCAATCATAAGGCGACGTTGCATTATCGTTGTCTGCGGCGGCGTTGTACTGGATAGTAATAAGGTGATTAAGTTGCCCCGCCTGCACTTGTACCGCCTCCATATTTAAGCTGTGTAATTATGCCATCAAGCCCATAAGGCTGTGCTGTAGCCGTCCCTGCCGGTACGCGATTATCATACCAGTTGGTAACAAGCATTTTAATGGCGAGGCAATATAGCGGCTTTGTCTCGTCCGTTGTGACGCCCGCACCGGTAAGATATGCCTCGGCGGAATCAATGTAGCTCTGGTCTATGTCTCCGGCGTCATCTGCCGCGTACCGCCGCACATCATCTAAGAGCGCCAAAGTATCACCCCTTTAAGAGCCGCCTTCCACGACATCGCACGAAAACGGCATAAGGACAATTTTTAGCCCTGTTTTTTCGTTCTCATGCTTTACCATATCAGATAACAGTTCAAATTCACCTTTATCAAGCGGTCTTTTGGCTTTAAAAATTATTGCCGTATCGGTTACCTTTGCTACTTCGGTGCCGTGAACGGCTGTAGGCTCCTCTTTTTTATTTGCCATAATACTCTTTTACCTCCATCTGGCAGAATTAGACTGCCGCGCCTTTCTTGATAATCACAAAAGCGTTCGGGTCAAGTACCTTGCCGTCGGCAAACAGCAAAGCTTTGTCAACCAACTGATTTTTATCGTTGTCAAAATAGCGATACATCGTCATCTGCATATTGGAGTTGATTGCATAGTTGCTAAGGTCACCATAGACACCGACTACATCACCTGTAGCAGCATCATCATAGTTTGCAATTACATCGTCCTCGACTTCAACGACTTTGTGGCCGCCGAACTGTTCCTGCGGGCCATTAATTATGCCATAATTCACACGGCCTATAGGCTGGCCGTTGTTATCGGTCATGCCGTCAACGTAGCCCTCAAATGTGCCGGACGCCATAAGAAATACAGCATTTGCTTTATAGCCTGCGGGCATACGTGCAAATACTTTCTGTTTCCATGCTTTCCAGCTCGCAAAGTCTGCCGGTGCAAGCGTAACAATCTGTTTCGCCGGTATACGGGTATCAACGGTAATTCCCATTGGGCTCGACGTCCCGGCGCCTTTAATAACGGCAATGTCAAGTGCCTTAATCATAGCTTCGCTGATTACTTCAATTACCGTGCTCTCGAACAAGTCAAGCGTTGTAATATCAGTAAGGATTGACGCGGCAATTTTGCACTCAAGACCGTAATAATTGAATGTAATTTTATCATTCAAGCTAAGCTTCTGCCTATTGGACGGCGTACTTTCGTCAATCCACGTTGCAACTGGCTTTACGGACAGTACCGGAACTGTAAGGCCGCCTTTAATTGAAAGTTTACGGACAAGAGCATAAACCTGGCCGTAATTTTCAACCTTTTTTATGACTTCCTGCAATATGGTTGACGGAATAACTGCGCCTACATCGGAAGTACCGGTTGAAGTATCAGCCGAGCGGAAATCAAGCAGATTTGACTTCTTACCGGTTTTAACGTAATCCATAAACGCCTTGCGATAATCCATAGACGCATATTTGCTATGTGTATCGTTGTCTTTCGGCTTAGGCTCGTCTTTAACTTCCTGCCCGGCCTCATCGAAGGTTTTGCCCTCGTCAAGGGACTTTTGCGCATTAACCTTTGCGGTGGCTGATTTAAGCGCTGCGGTGGCGGCGTCAATGCCCTCTGCTTTTGCGTCTGCACTCGACATTACTTTGTTGAGCGCTTCCTGCGCTGCGGCCTGTTCTGAAAGATACTGCCGCATTTCTCTACTAATAGATGCCATTTTTATTACCTCACTTTTAAAATTTTGTATAAAAAAGAGCCATGCGGCTCTCTTCCTCATATTTTGGACTTTGCTAATACTGCTCTCGCTTTTGCTTTTGCAAGCTTTAGCTTTGCCTTACTATCTGAATTGTCGTCATCGTCCGATTCCCACGGTGCTTTCTTCCCGAAATCGTGGTAATGATCTTCAAGGTGAGCTTTTACTTTCGGCAAGTCAGCGTCTGGAATATCGGACTGGTCAATGCGGGCGGCGCAGGCCACAAGGCCATTGAATACAACCTTGTGACTTTTCGGGTCATGGTGCCCGTATTTGAGATTTCCGAAAGTGTCCGGCGGCATTTCCTCTGCCCATGCGTAGTGGCCGGCAATATCCCGCTTTTCCTGCTCCGTGAGGTCGCCCCACTGCTTATCCGTAAAATCGGAAAGCGTCGGTTTGCTCCAGGCTGTATCGTCCGGGGCCTTGTCTGTGGAAATGTTCGACGGGATAACGCCGTCATGGATTATCAGCGTTTCTGTTTTGTGCTTCGGGACAGGCTTGTGAAGGAACGACGCTGGCACATGCTTGTACTTGCTGAAAAACATGCTGTCGACACTCGCCGCGATCTGTTCTCCGGACGCATCTATGTTTTTAAAATACCCAGCTGCTTCCTCACCCGTCATCCAAGTTTCAGCGTCCTGCATCGCTCTGAACTGGTCTGCCGTCATGTCATCATTGGAGCACGACGCGTAAACCTCAGAATAGGATTGATCGCACTTGCGAAGTTGTATAACAAGCTGCTCAAAATCATTTGCGTTTCCAGGCGCGATTGTCCACGCATCGTGTATCATCAGTTGCGCACCCGGTGGCATATGCAATGTGTTACCGTCAAGGCAACCTACCATAGCGATTACCGACGCGGCACTTGCAGCCAGTCCATCAACGTAAACGTCCATATGGGCACCGTTGCGCTTGAGAATATTAAAAATTGCAAGGCCCGCAAAGCTGTCGCCGCCGCCGGAGTTGATGTAAATATTGATATTCTGCACGCCGTTAAGATTGTTGAGAAAATCCGCGACGTCCTGCGGGCACATGTCTTCATTCTGCCAGACGTCCCAGCTCGACGAACAAATATCACCGTAGAAATACAAATCTGCGCTGTTTTTCGTCTGATTTTTTATTTCCATACTGCCGGTTGATTGCCTGTGTGTTTTCGGGCTTTCATACTGTAGGTTAAGAATTTTACCCATTTGACTTATCACTTCCTTTGAGTTTACTTAAATACGGAATACCCTCAGCGAGCATTGTCGCAGGGGCAAGTGCTCCATTACCATAAAGAACATCACCGCCCGGCATAGGCGGTTTTTCTTCCATTGCCCGGCACTCATTTGGTGTCATTATCATGTTCTGTATTGCCTGTGAATACATCGCGTACCGCTTTTGAGCGTCAGCCCGCAGGATAACGTCAGCATTGAACTTCACGTACAGTCCATTTGATACTTCTTTTGGAGTAAATAACTTAAAGTCCATTTCTTGTTCATAATTTGTGAGAATAGCGAGGAGCGTATCAGTATAAAATTCTCTGTTGGCCTCTGCCGTCGACGCATACGATGTTTTTGATTGGTCGTTGACTTGATGTGGCTTGATACCAAATGCCGCGGTTAACTGCTGAATTGTAAGTCGCGTGTTTTCAAGAAACTGCGCGTCGGTATTTTTAAGAGCCAGCGGCTGGTAGCTCATGCCAAGCGGCATTACTGCAATTCGATTTGCATTAATTAGCCCACTTGACATGCTTTCAAAGTCATTGCGCAAATTGTTCTTACCTGTTTCATTCAACTTGCCGGTATATTGCAACACCCCGGCGCTCTGCATACCCTTTTTATAACTGTTGTTAAGGTACGTTGTTGAGCCTTTGGCGTTCTCAATTGTAAGCCGCAGATATTCGATTGTGGAAAGCCCGATAAGACCGTTGAGCGTCATGCCTTTAAAGTGCAGGACGGAATCAGAATTAAGTAGATACTCATTTCCCATGTCATCACGATATTTGTACCACACCTTGTTTTTAGATGTGAGTAAACCGACGTCGTCGACGTAAACGGTCATGCTTTCACTCTTTAACGGGTACAGCCCCATGACTTTACCGGCGTTACGTCCACTTGTTGCCGCGTCTATGTAGTCGTAGGCGTTGCCATGAATATTCCGACTTGTTTCATTCGTTTTCCAAAAGTCGAAAGCCGACATATACGGGTTTGGCCGGAGCTTCAAAAGCGAGTAACGGTAATCGTTGACAGCCTTTTGACTATTATCACCGTCATTCTGATAGATTTTAAGGGGCAGTTTGCCGAGCGTTTCGGACAAAATTTTGATGCAGGTATAAACGGTTATTTCTTTCAGCGATGCGGAACCGTCCACCGAGCCAAGGTCGGTAACTGGTACACTTAAAAGCTGTGCAAGTCCTGTCCAGTCGCCGGTTGTAAGCTGCTGTGAGCGAAAGGAATTTCTAAAAAGCAATCTATCACCACCTTCCTAACAGAAAATTTTGTATGCTTTATACCTTGTGCTTTAAATAATCAGTTTGAAATATTTCATATACTTTGTAATCATAATACTTTCCATCTGAAAGCATCGTGTCCGCTTCGTACGTCCCGACAACCCTTCCTCCAAATTTTCTTATATATCGGTCATACATCTTCTCTGCCGGGTTACCAACATGGACACCAAAATTCAACTTGCGGAAGTGATATTTTTCAAATATATCCTTTAATGCTTGCATGAAGTCTTTTGAAAATGTGATGCTTTTACTGCCGAAATTTATAGCGCAGAGAGACGAAACCGAATTTGTTCTTCTGTTAACGCTATACGCGATATATCCTAATATGCTTTCGCCATTAACTGATACAAACTCATGTAAGCCCCATGTGCTATTTGCCGCTTTGTATTTGTCTGTATATCCATCGGTAAAATAGAATTTATTTTTTTCGTCCATGAAAGCATCCGCAAATTTTATTTGAAGTGCTGTTTCATACTTTGCAGCTAATTCAAGCAAGCCCCCACTCCCCTTCCGGGCATAAAAAATACCGCTCATCGCGGCTTTAAAATTGTTTTCTTATCGGGAACCGCGTAAAATATATGCCTAATCCAAGCAGGCAACCACCCATGCAATAGAACCCTGCCACTTTTGAGAGCATAAATGTTGCCATTACGATGAAGAAAAGCCCTGAAAATATCAGAATGTCCTCATAAAATAGGCCGATAATGTGGCCTAAATGCAGGCTAAATAGCTTCTTTTTAAGGCTTATCCATGCTTTTTTCGTTAAAATCACCGCCTAAATGTGGAAAATAGACTTTACCATACTAAGTTTTATGTAAAAAAAGAAAAGCCCAAGTAAAATTGCTATTATGGCAAGGCATATATAAGAAATAATTACTTTTAAATTATCTTTCACGATAGGCCCCACCAATTCTTTAATTTGCCGTCTTTCAGATAATTGGAAATATCAACCTGCGGTGCAGGCTTTGCCATCAGCGCCATTTTGTGTGCGTCAATAACGGCATCCACCGGGTCGATGCGGTCACGACGCTTTGCCTTATCAACCATCATATCGCCATAAGCGTTCGTCACTGTTTTGGCGTTTACCATCGACCATGTGAGAAGTTTGTTCGACTTGTCATAAATAACGTTCAGCGCATCGACTTCCAGCTTAAAATCCTTTGTCGGGTCACTCAGTGATTTTGGCGACTGATATATGTCAATTAGGTCGACGCCGAACTCTTGAAGGTCATTTAAAAATGCAGACGCATTGTGCGGGTCGTAGGCAATACCGAGCAACTTCAATTCATACTTTGCAATCAGCTCCCGGTAATAGGCGAGAATGTATTTGTAGTCTGTGATAAGACCGCCATTCGTTTCCGTGAGCGTCAATAATTTATCAATTGCCCACTGCCGGTATGGTGCCGTATCAGATCTTTCATGTTCCTCAAGGCGTGCCGCCGGCATAAATGAATGACTGTGAATGTAATATTTTTTTCGACCGTCAATCATTAGTGGAAACTCAAGCACCGCGCTTGTAAGGTCGCCGCCTTCTGATAAGTCAAGGCCGAGGTAGCATTCGCGGTCGCGCATATCTTCAAGCGTACAGTCTGTGCCGCACTTTCCCCATTTTTCAATATCGAGGTACTGAGTGTCGGAAGCCTCCACCCACATATTCAGCGACTTAGTTTCAAAGTTTACAAGCTCCTGTCCTCCCATGTTTTTGGCTTTAACAGCGTCGGCACGCAGATTATCAAGGCGCTGCGGCGTCCACAACGGGTTTGCTTTCTCCCAGTTGTCTTCATCCCAGATGTCGTCCCCTTCGTCCATTTCTGCAATATAGACGAACTGTGTTTCGTCGGTAACGGCACCGTAGAGAATTTCTTTGCAGTAATCGTAAAGCTCTTTGCATGGGCTATTGAGGTCGAAACCCGCCGTCGTAATTACCGATATGAGATATTCGGCCATGTTTTTTGCGCCATCAACCATAAGTTTATACATTTGGTTTGTTTTATGCTTATGGTATTCATCAACTGAGCCAAAGAACGGGCGAAAACCATCTATGCTTTCCGTGTCCCTACCGAGAGCCTTTATTACCCCGTTTGTTATGTTACAAAGTATCTGACTTTTGTAATCCTGTATTGTAAATAAGCCGGGGCTTGCCTTTGTGCCTTCTAACTCTCTATCAGATTTTATGAATTTCTCAACTTCACGCAAGACTATACGGGCTTGTAATTCTTTTATAGCTGTGCAATATATTTGTGGGTAATTATATCCGGCAAAGTTGCCGTAATACATGGCAGGTACGGAATTATCAACCGACTTGCCGTTCTGCCGTGCAACCTGAACATATGATGTGTGAAAGCGCCTGTATCCTGTGCCTTTATGAACCCAGCCTTGCCAACTGCCAAATATAAAGTCCTGATAGCCAACGCAATGGAAAGGGCCGGGGTTCTCTCCTTCAGCAAGGACAAGGTTTTCCGCAAAATCAATCATTGAGAGTGATTTTTTAGCGTCCCATGCATACGGGAATCCACCGGTGCCTTGCCGTTCAAGGTCGTTGAGATGCCGCTTACAGCATAGGACTTCTGTTTTGCCGACATGTCTGTCTATTGTCCGGTTGACGACGGATTCCGCATATGCAGTTGTACGGTCTTTCATCTGGCATCAGACCTGAACTTGTCCCATTTACTTTCCGGCTTTTCTTCCTTAGCCTTCGGCAGTACTAATCGGCATCTGCTGGATATGGTTAGGCCTAAATCGCGCGCAGCAGCGGAACAATCTTTGAATATACGGCCCTGCATCTTCAGCATTTTGTCATAATCTTCATTAGGATGCAGTTTTCCGTCATCGCCTTTTTTACGAACCGGCATGCTTCGTATAGCCCTTGTAAGCTTTTCCCATTGTTCTTTCAGCACCAGATAACGGCCAAGTGCATCTGCATCAATATTTGCCATAATGCCTATGCCCTGAAGTTGTGCTGCAAGCGTATCAAACTCTTTTTTGGTGCTTGCATTCAGGTAAGCAGGCGCGCAAATGTTACCCGATGGTGCCTTAACTTCCTGCGCTTTTCGACTTTCTATTTCTTGGTGTGTTAAATGTTTTTTCCCTTTTGCCTCAATAAAATCAATTGGTTCTCTCGGCCTGCCAGCCATATTTGTCACCTCCTGCAAAAAACTGATTTAGGGACTTTTTACGTGAGATTAGGGGTCTGGTGTGGTCTCCCCGAGTTACTGCAAACTTTTCAAGTACCCCCACTATCCCATTGCTTTGTCCCATTGCCGCAGCAGCTCACGCAAGTAGCTCTGTGCTTTTACCTTATCCTCTTTGTACATCTGTGCCACCACTCCATGATGGACGGTTGCTGATAGGGGAATGATATTGTCAGCGTCAAGACGTTTGTCCCACGCCTCACGTATTGGCTCTATGTGGTGGTATTCATCGGCTCTTATAATTTTGTGCTCAACTATGTAAGAGTACACGCATAAGCCATGGTATCTATTGATAAGCGACTGCTTAAGCTGTAACCATTCCGGCGAGTTATAGAAAACATGCAGCTTCTTATCTCTTGTGTATCTCACATCATGGTTATATCGTGCTTGCCGCACCTTTCCTCTGTGTGCCTGACGTTCCGCGTATTGTCTCATGTGCTTCTCACAATACCGTTGATTCATCGGTATTACTTCATGGCAGTTAGGCCACGGGCAGAAATGCTTAAGCAAAAAAATCACCTCGCTTCAGGTATAATAAAAGCCCTGACTATAAAGCCAGAGCCTTGAAAATATTTCTATTTATTTTGGAAAAAGTATTTACAAGCACGTTATAACGTGCTATAATATAGATGTTGAAAGGAGGTGATCAGAATGGCTGATATAATAGCAAAGGTGCTCGGCATAGTGCTTACAATCCTTCAAATCGTTAAGACACTTACCGAACACCGAGAGAAGAAAAAGTAAATACCACCCGAAACGGGAAGCGAAAACTCCCCAAAGTAGGGTACTTTTTCACCGCTATTATATCATACTATTCTCAAACAATGAAGAAATTTTTGAATGCGCTGTACCTGGTTTCTCTCATTGCCTTGCTCGCACTTCAGATTTACGACCTGATTTCATCAATTAAGGAGGAAAAACTTGAATCTTCGGAAGATACGGACTGAAAAAGGAATGTCGGTTCCTGCACTCGTAGCTGCATCCGGCGTACCACGCCGCACAATTCAGGATCTGGAAAGTGGCAACGATGGACGAATGTCCACCATGATAAAACTTGCTGATGCGCTCGGCGTAACACTGGATGAGCTTTGCAGGGATAAAGCAGAGGACGAATAATCCTCTGCTTTTCCTTTGGCATAAAAAAGGACGGCCGATGGGCGCCCTGAAATAATCATAGGAGTAGAGATTCTGATTTGAACCTAAACGGCGTAGTGCACTAGCCGACCGGGACGCAATCCCATGAGTTACCCAGATTGCCCCATCTTTGCATATTACCGGTCCTTTCCAGTTAACAAGTACAATTTATTTTCTTTGTTAAAATTGTAGGTCAAATTAATGTTTATATCTAATATGCTATATAATTCATTATTATAATTGTAAGTATTTATTATTGATTTTCCGAATAATTTGATTATAGTTGTAAGTGAAAATGCTGAAATTAATGTAAGCCGTTAGTAGCATTGCATCAGGTAAAATTAAAGGAGGACTCAAGAATGACTAAAAAGTGTAAAAAAATTCTGTCGTTTGTTTTGTCCGCATCCTTTATTCTTGTGTGCATTCCGACCGCAAGAGTATTTGCGGCAGGAAAAAGCATCTTACCCGCAAATCGGCCCACACATCAAGTACTATACACCAACAATTTTGAAAACAGTGAAACATATCCCATTGCTTCCAATCCATCCTATCAAATTAAATCAGTTGGGACAGACCATGCTCTCTTCTTTACACAGCCACTAAATGAAAGCAACCAGTATGAATTATATGCTGATTTTTTAATACCTTCTTATCACGGAGATCTATACCCAGATACTACCGTCAATTTTGATGTTATACTTCCTAAGAATGCCGTAAACTTTAATGGTAATATTCTGGGCGATTTTGAGTTCTATGATAACGGATATTGGAAAAGTGCGAGTTGGAATGCTCCATCCGGATCTGTGGAAGCATCCGACTTTAAAGATCTTGGTAATGGCTATTGCAGTGCTCGTATGTCCGTCTCAATTTACGATCTCACAAGTGCAGAAAATGCAACTCGCTTAAGGATCGCAGTTTATGGGACCGCTATGGGAAGAATAACGACCAATTATTCCGGATTAATTGGCATAGACAATATTGTGTTTACCCTTTAGAATTTTGTTGATTAAAAATTTGTACTTGAGTCTACAGTGCTACTAAAAGAATATGACTTTGTCAAAAGGCATTTGGTCAAACGACCAAATGCCTTTTCAATTTCAAACTTTGCACGCTAAGGCAAAAGAAAAGCGCCCGGCCATCGCCGAACGCCTTTCCGAAATTCCCTGATTATATTGTAGCACGGATAAAAGGAGCAGAACGGACAGTTTCGTACAGAAATGTACAGCTTTTTCAGCGCACCATTTCCGGAAAGACAATCTGGTCGGATGCCATGGCCAACCGCAAAAGGGAAGCGCCCGCCACTTGCTTAACTCGGCTCTCACTGTAATTGACTTTGTCCGCAATCTCTTTCCATGTCGGCCGGCGCTGGTATTTGCGCTTCCTCGGGCCTCCCATGTATCGCAGCTCCAGTATGTAACGGTCAGTTGGGTCGAGCTTCCCGAGCGCAACACCGAGCCAATTCTGTTTCTCTTTCAAATCCGCAATTCGCTTCTGGCAGTCCATTTCTTCCTTTTCGTAAAAGCGCGCCTGGTCTTTCAGTGCCATATTGGCTGTCCTGTCTCCGGTCATGCCTTTGCCGCCCGGCATTCCTGTAAGGTTGACTGGCGGCAGTGTTATCTTGTTTTTCTCGGCTTCGCAGTGGCGGATGGTAGCCCATTCTTCGGCAACCATGGCCGGGATGTCATAATAGGTTTTCAGCAGATTCTTCACTTCATCAACTGTCAACGGGTACCATCCTTTCACGCGTTTTATTTATCTAATTCTTTGTAGTTTTCACGCGGAAGCTCAAGCTTCAGCTCTCCAACTACAACTTTATCGATATGTTCCCAGAAAATTTCATCTTTCGCAGCTTCATCCGCAAGCCTCATCATATCTCCGAGAAAGTCTGCTGTGCGGTCATGGCCGAAACCGAAACGCTCATGCAGAGCTACGATTGACAGCTTCACATACCGCATGAAGTTATCATTCTGGACACTGTCATCATATTCTTTCACAGTAGTCTTCTCACGGCGCGTTAAACGCTTTGAAGCCGGGATATGGGCTTTCATTTCTTTACCTCCCACAGCCTTACGTCCGTCCGCGGCTCGGCACGAGGTACATATCGTGATAAGCCACGCCTATGGCAATGGCGCTCCAAACATCTTTGCTGACCCCGTAAAACCAGCCCGGGTGCTTTTTCGTTCCTTTTTCGCCGAACCTGTCCCGAAGAGCCTGAGAGATATTCGCGTCCTTTGCCTTCATGTTGCCGCAGAGCGTGATTTTCTCGTCCTTGCGGTAAATCATGCGCCTGTGCGGTATGTAGCCTGTTGTCTGCCAGAAGCGGCCAATCCAGACGCAGGTGTCAAACACGGTTTTTCCCGCTGGCATCCCGGTTCCGTAGTGCGCCACCATTTCGATTGCAAAATGTGGTGCATCCGGATATTTGAAATTTTGCGTAACGATTTTCTCCAAAAGGGCTTCATTATTGGTCTTGCCGAATTCAATCGGCTTTAAAATTTCGTCCAGGATTGCCCAGCCGCTTTCGATGTTGCCGGGGTCGATTGCAAAAATAAACGGGTTCATTTCCGTTTCTTCTTCCTCACTTTAATTGGCTTTGCCAAGTTTATTACTACCGGTGCCTTCTCAATCAACCGGATACACTCATCAATCGCCTTGTCCCATCCGTCGGCCCAGGAACCACGTTCAGCGCCGCATCCGCCAATGGCATTAACCGCGTCCCACAGTTTGCTGGCATCAATCAATTCCATTGCTGCTGCCTCCTGAGCCTGTAATTTTTGTTTTCTCCCGGTGTGATAGAAATGCAGTAGCCCTGCGCTCTCTGGAAGATCCGCCCGGCAGTTGCCGGGTCGACACGCTGCAGGCCGTCCATGGTCCACTCACTGGAAATAATCGTCGTCCCTCGCGGCCCCGCGATATAGCGGGAATTGATGATTTCAAACGCCAGGGAAATATCCCCTGGGTTTGGCTGCTTGCGCATGCCTCGGTCGTCATAAACCGGTTTAAACAAGTCGTCTATGTAGAGCACCGGCACGGTTTTCAGCGGGGTAATCAGCCGGTCATATTCATCCTCGTCATTGATGGCCGCTTTTATTTTTGTGGATTCATCTTTCCAGAGCATATACCGCACTGCTTTCCCGCGCTTAAGCAATTTCCCTGCAATGGCTGTGCAGATGTGTGACTTCCCGGCGCCTGACTGGCCTCCGATGAAGAACCAGCCGCCGTTCTCGTCTTCAAGGTACTTCTCCGCGGACGATTTCATGAGTTTTTGCAGCGGCGTGTTGGTTTCAAAGCGGTCTAAAGTGTAGATGTTGAGGAGATTCTGCAAGCCGCTATTCCTAATCCGTGCCATGCTCGCCCGGATAGCCATGCAGGAACACTCCCGGCACTTGATCTCTCCGTCTTCACTGACAAAATAGATGACGCCTTTGTTTCTGCACTTTGGGCAGTCGTAATCTTCCAATTCTCCGGCAGTTGCGTTCATCGCGTCACACTGATGCTGCGTATGTTCTTCAAATGACAGTGCCGAGTGGTGCTCGGCTTTCCGCCTCATCAGGGCTTCCCGTACGTTTAGTGCAATTGCTGCCATTCCGTGTTCCTCCTCTGTCTTGTTCACGCGAAAGCCATGAATTGATAAAATTCATTATTCCACGCTTTGTTTTTCTCCTTTTAGGGTTTGCTTCACACCAGCCTGCCATTTTACGGAGTTCCTGTTTAACATCAACGGCTGGATAGAGCTGCACCCACTTGCTTACCTGGTCTTCATAAACCGGATATTCAGAACCATCATTCAAAACCATCGAAATAAAGCACCGGCCGGGCGAAGGTGCGGAAGCAGCTCCGCCCATATTATTATCATTTACTCTACTTTTCTTTACTTTACTCTCCTTTACTTTACTTTGTGGGTTATCAGTAGTTTCATCGACGTTATCAGTAATCTTATCGGGGTTTTCAGCATTGGAAACGCTTATAAAAGTAAGCTTATTAAGGACACTGGCCGGAACGTCTTTTTTGTTGTTCCCGTTTAAAAGCCAGTATTCACGGACTATCTCTATTTCATCACGGCTGTTTCCTACTATCCGGATATACCGCCGCTGGATACCCGCTGATGTGAGCACTCCGAACGCATCAAAAACTCTCTTGTCAAAAAGGGAACGTCTGACACACCCCTGCACCACTTCGCTTATGAGTTGTGGGCTGCAATCAC
>ENA-UOOM01001693-UOOM01001693.1-fermentation-metagenome-genome-assembly--contig:-NODE-1693-length-20344-cov-3.941298_pt1 | contig 20344 bp, 16 predicted proteins | sample MGYA00245781_ERZ724031 | MGnify/ENA primary metagenome ERZ724031 (study PRJEB28704, sample SAMN03018317) | fermentation metagenome | biome: anthropogenic terrestrial biome; feature: soil; material... | reverse complement strand
CGGACGTGCATATCCCGCTTGCCCTGTCGGCAATCGCAGCGGCCGCTCTGGCCATGTTCCGCGAGAATGAGACCTCCGGCCAGGATAAGGATGAAGAGTGCCTCGGCGAGCGTCGGAGCCCGCCCCTCGGGAAACTCCCCTTGGGGCGCCGGATCGCGGTGTTCCTTCTCCATGATAGAACGATACCCCCTTTTGAAAGTGCATGCGACAGGCGAAGCGCCTGAACATACCGAACACGATACCATTTTTCACGAGCAATGCAAGATCGGGGAGCGATTGGTCGCACCCCTCGATGGATCGGCGTCCTTCAATGCGGGCGCGGTGTGACAAAGCATCCGGAATGGGCTACACTCGTGGCGGTTTGCACTGGAAAGGAGGCTACGGACGATGAAGGTGACGGAGAGCATATACGTCGTGGCGAGCGGCAAGTGGGGTTTCGGCATGACTCACGAGCTGGATTGCAACGTGTACCTGATCGACACGGGCGCGGGGTGCATCCTGATAGACTCGGGCGTCGGCCTGGATACGGACAGGATGGACGCCGTCATCGCCTCTCACGGCTTTTCCCTGTCGGACATCGCGGCGGTCTTTCTGACCCACTATCATGGGGACCACGCCTGCGGCGCCGCCCGGATTCGGGCAGCCTCCGGGTGCGCCGTCTATGCCCCCGCCGCCGAAGTCAAGGCGATCGGGGAGGGGGACGAGGATGCCACGAGCATCGCCATCTCTAAGGGCGGGCTCTACCCCGCGGATTTCGTCTACCCCAAATGCCCGGGCGTCGTCGGGCTGGACGACGGGGAGGAGGTGACCCTGGGCGCCGTGACGCTCGCGGCCCATATGGTGCCGGGGCACAGCCTGTGCGATATGGTCCTTCACGGGACGGTGGACGGCAGGAGGTGCCTCTTCACGGGCGATTCAGTGTTCGTCTGCGGACAGGTGCTCATTCAGTCGCTCCACGACGTGAGCATCCACCCCTACGCCTGTGCCATGGGAAAATTGGCCGCGCTCGAGGTGGACGCCCTCTTCCCCGGGCACGGGGTCTTCTGTCTCGAGAAGGGCGGCGTCCACGTCCAAACAGCCGCTGCGAAGTTTGCCAGCGGGCTCATCCCGCCGCAGCTTTACTACTTCGCGTAGCCACGAAAACACGGGGAGTTTCCCGTCGGGAGCGCCCTCTTGGACCATGAAAGAACCTCCCCGAAAGGCGCCGCCCTTTCCGGGAAGGTGGACTCTGTCGCCCGTCAGCCCACTCTGTCGCCCCGTTCCACGCCCTGTTCGGGCTGGAGCAGCACGACGCCCTGCCGGGCGTAGACCCCGAGCACCAGAACTTCGGAAAGACAGCCCGCAATTTTCTTCGGCGGAAAGTTGACCACACCGAGGACCGTCTTCCCCACGAGATCCTCCGCGGCGTAGCAGTCGGTGAACTGCCCGCTCGAGGATTTGATCCCGATCTCCGGCCCGAAGTCGATGCGCAGGATATAGGCTGGTTTTCTGGCCTTCAGGTTCTTCTCCGCATTCAGAACGACGCCGGCGCGGATATCCAGCTTCTCGAAATCCTCAAAGGTCGCCACAGGCATATCCCATCCTCCTGAATGGCCGCCGTCTTTCTTCGTGAATAGAGTGGGCAGTTCTTCATTCCCACAGTGACGGATGCGGCCGTGTATTGTGGTTTCAATCGGTTTGTAGTTGCCTGATACCGCCTCGTTCATCCTCTTGCCGTATCATCCGCACACGCGACGTGTCTCGATGAGAGAAGCGTAGACAAAAAAGGAACGAAACTTGTGCACTTTCTTTATTGTATCCTACAATCCCTGATTCCAAAGGGGAACATTTTTCGCGAGACAACTATGAATATCCAGATGAAGGAACTCCCATGGATAAAGTAAGAGAACATACAACCTTCTTGCAGTCCATGCCGTCATGATGAACTCTGAGGAGTAGGAATAGGGCAGGGTTTCAGTCGACCGAAAACACTTCGAACAAACAGTAAAGCAGAAAGAATCATCCGCAGATTCATGGAATAGTGCTTGAACAAGACGAAATTTCAGTCCAATATTCCCGGGAAAAATAAACTCTGAGGTATGTGAACCTGCTACCTGGATAAAAGTCAGCGTGTGTTTTAACCCTGAGAAACTAGCGTAATGTTCTACAGTCTTACGTCGTAGTTCTTTTTGATGTTTAGAAAATAGGTTTGCCACAATTTATTTGAAGTTGCTTAACTTTTTGTCCGAAAGAATATTGATATGTCGAGATCAAGTAGTATTTCTGGCATTAAAAACGGTGTCAGAAAAGTTCGTTTTTGCACTTGAAATTTTTTGAAAGAAAGAGATATAATACTGACATGTTACATGTCAGTATTATATCTCAACTGCGAAAAGCTTAGAAAAAAGAGGAGAAAATGAAGCGAATCACAAAAGATTTATCTTATCGCGAAAAAGTTTATGAGGAATTGAAAATCGCAATAACCGAACAGGTGTTATTGCCCGGTTCTGTTCTTAATGAACGTAAAATAGCAGAGCAGTTGTCTGTAAGTAGAACACCTGTACGCGAAGCCATGCAGATGCTTGAAACAGAAGGATGGGTGACAATTCTTCCAAGGCGAGGTTTCTTTGTTAACCCTATTACAATTGAGGAAGTGCAAGAAATCTGTGAAGCCCGAAGATGTATTGAATGCTTTATTGTTAAAGAAATTGCATCAAAAATTTCAGATGAACACCTTCAAATTGTTATGGGGATATTCCAACAACAAAAACAATTAATTTCTGATATCGATCAGAAAAAGTATGTTCATTTCGATAGTGAGTTCCATATGTTTTTTGGAAAATTGTTGGGTAATAAATCGCTTATTCGTTGGCAATATGGGTTAAGAGAAAAAACCGAGAGAATTAGTATGTACGTTGCTTCTTGGGGCAATATTTTTGAGAAAACAATAGAAGAGCATCAAAACATTATATGTGCATTGCAAGGTAATGATGCTAAACGTGCAGTTGAAGCGATGAGAGACCATTTAACAAAATCAGAACAAAGAATTGTTGGATTTTTAAAGAATAAGCGGAATTAATATGTCTATTATAATAATATAAAAATATATTAATAACATATCGACGATATTTTAAATATCAGGGGGTGTTCGTAATGAAAAAAGTTTTAATTACTCAGCCTTGGCCGATTTCATTCGTAACGGAATTTGATTCTTACGTGAAAAAATTGGAAGAAAGAGGATTTGAAGTCATCCTTGACCCCAAGACAAACTCGCTAACTGAAGAAGATGTTATTGAGCGTGCTCCTGGAATATATGCACACGTATGCGGTGCGGATAGATGGAGTGCTCGAGCGATGTCGTACGCCGATAAACTAAGAGTTATTTCTCGTATTGGAGTGGGATATGATACGGTCGATATTGCTGAGGCTACAAGGCGGGGTATTGCCGTTACAGTAACTCCTGGAGCCGGAGCAGAAACCGTAGCAGAGCATGCTTTTGCGATGATCCTTGCCATTGCACGACAACTCACGCAGTGTGATGACATTGTACGGAGTGGAAAGTGGGAACGAGTAAATGGCTACTCTCTTTATCGTAAAACGATAGGAATACTGGGTATGGGACAAATTGGGAAACAACTTGCAAAACTGACCAGCGGCTTTGACATGAAGGTGGTGTCGTATGATCCATATCCTGATGAAAAATACGCACAAGAACACGGCATTGCATTTGTATCAATTGATGAATTACTGAGGACGTCTGATTTTATTAGTCTTCATCTTCCGAAAACTCCTGAGACTGTAAACATGATTTCTACACGAGAGTTCGAAAAAATGAAACCGACGGCTGTTCTAATAAATACTGCTCGTGGGGGAATTATTGATGAAGTTGCCCTTTACGAAGCATTAAGAAATAAAAAAATTTTTGGAGCTGGAATTGACGTTTTCATAGATGAACCCATAAATCCCAACAATCCTCTTCTCAAACTTGATAACATACTAACCTCTGCACATAACGCAGGGACTTCGGTTGAAGGTAAGAATCGTGTGGTTAAGGCTGCAATTGACAATCTTATTGACCTTGAAGACGGTAAAAAACCTATTGGACTTAAAAATCCAGAAATTTATAAATAAAGGAGAGGAGCTATTATGAGATCTATTAAAGAACTTCTGAAAAAGAATGGTCCTGTAATTGGTTTGTATATCTCAAGTTCTGACCCTAGTGTTGTTGAATTCGCAGACCAGGCCGGTTTTGATTTTATACGAATAGATTATGAGCACGCGCTTTTATCATATTCTGAATTAAGGGAACTAGTGCGTGTGGCAACTTTAATAGGAATGTATTGTCAAGTAAGGGTCTCAAATTTACATGATGTCACAAAGCTTCTGGATTTTGGTGTGAATGGCATCGTAGTGCCTGATGTTAATGATGTACGTCGTGCTCGAGAAGCTGTTATGGCAACGAAGTTCTATCCATTTGGAGCACGCGGGATGTTCCCCATAGGCCGTTGCGTTAAAACCAGCGGAGAAGAAAATTATGGAAAATATGTAGGTGTTGCCAACGATATAGTTTCGCTTACTGTACAGATTGAAGACGTCAGGGCCACTGAATGTCTTGATGAAATTGCATCAATGGAGGGGGTCGATATGCTTGCCTCTGGGAAGGCAGATATTTCTCAGTCTCTCGGAATACCAGGTAAATCAACGGATCCAAGAGTTATTGATTTTGAAAAACTAATTCTGGATAAGGCCATTAAACACGGGAAACAGGCAGCTTTAATGGTTGGAAATAAAAAAAGTATGAATGAATTGTTTGCGTTAGGTTGTAAGGTTTTCACTGTTGGTCCTGATGAAGTCATCATTGGCAAGGCCTTTAAAGATTTGATCAATGAGTACAGGGATTCGTAAAAGGGTATTCTTGTTGTCTTGCCAAATAATAAAAAGGAGGAGTTGCGGAATGAAACGGATAACCACATTTTTGATTGTTTTCACTGTAATTGGGAATATTCTAGTTCATACATCTATTATAAACGGCATGGCATATGCAGGGGACGAGCCAACAATCTGGAAATGTGGTAGCACGGCAATCATCTCTGAGGGAGTTAATCATCCTGTGTGGCAGATGTTAATTTTTTTAAACGAGAAGATAACCGCTGCTACCGAAGGACGATATAAACTAGAACTATATCATAGTGGACAACTCGGCGGGGAACGAGATACTCTTGAGGGAGTTTCCAACGGTATTTATAAATTTGGTGTGGTGATGAATTCCTATATCTGTAACATATCCGATGTTTTCAACGTTTTTGAGTTACCTTACCTCTTCACTAGCTATGAGCACTTTCTAAAAGTCTTAAGAAGCGATATCGTAACAGATATTGGCGCTACCTTAGAATCACATAACCTCGTTTGCTTGGGTATGGGGGTAAACGGACTCTTTTCGTTGTCCAACAATAAGCTTCCCGTCACAAAGCCAGAAGATTTGCAAAACCTTAAAATACGAACAATGGATTCTCCCGTACAGATAGAAACAATAAACTTTCTGGGTGGAAAAGCAATACCGATGAACTGGACCGAAGTTTATACTGGCTTGCAGCAGAAAACTGTTGATGGTGTCTCCGCTCCAATAGCTGGAATGTACGGTTCGAAGCTTTACGAAGTACAAAAATATGCCACACAGCTAAGAATGTTTGTCGTGCCTTCCGTGATTATAGTTAATAAACCCTATTGGGAGAAACTCCCCAAAGAAGACCGCGAAAAAATTCAACAGGCAGTCAAAGATGCATTAGAACTTCATTTTCCAGATGCCCTTGCGCAAGATCTAGACCAAGCGCGTCGTTGCCAGGAAACCGGAAAAATGTCAGTCATAGGCCCTGAAGATTATGACAACAACGCTTTTATCGAAAAAGTCCAACCCATTCATGATAAATACAAAGATAAATACGGCATTTGGATAGAAAGGATCACAAAAATGAAATAATAATAAGAGGTATGAATCCAGAGGATGCATTTTTGCATCCTCTGGATTCATACCTCTACCAAGGCCTAGGAAGAAGTATTTTTTAAAGGAGATAATCAAATGAGTAATAAGATATGGGGTACGTTTGAGAAATTCTATAATATTTTTCTTGTCTCACTAACTTTAATCGTCACTATTCTGGGTATGTACCAAGTTTTGGCCAGGTATCTTCTTGGTTGGTCAATTTCATGGACCGAAGAAACTATGAGATACTTACATGTTGCCATAATCATGCTAGGAATAGCTGCTGTTTCAAAATCAAAAGCTTTTACTACGATATCAATATTAACGGATTATTCAGATCGATATCCGATTATAGGTAAACTGCTTCGTCTTTTCCAAAATTTGATCCAGATAATTTTCTTTGCTCTCATTTTTTACTATGGAGCGAAACTCTCTAGGCAAGCGGTCAAACAGTTGGCATCTACTACTAGAATTTCTTTTGCCATCGTTTACCTGCCACTGCCTATTGGAGGACTGATGGGATTGTTCTACGCCATAAAGGGGTTTGTTGAAGAGGCAATATCGAAACCGTCAGAAAAAGTAGGTGGTACAAATGGGATTTGACGGCGCGATCCTCATTGGAGGAATGTGTCTTTTCATGCTTCTGGGTGTTCCTATTGCAGTTAGTATGGGAATGGCTGCGGTTCTAGCATTGCTTCTTGAGGGGGAGATAAATTTAATAGTTTTGCCTCAGAAGTTATTTGTCGGTTCCGATTCATTCCCGTTAATGGCTATAATTTTTTTTATGGTGGCAGGCGAATTGATGCTTCAGGGAGGCATATCGAAGCGTCTTGTAAGTTTGGCTAAAAAGTTTTTATCAGAACTGCGTGGTAGTCTTACTCTGATTACATTTGTCACCTGTGCTTTTTTCGGAGCACTTTCAGGATCCGCACTTGCAACAACGGCAGCCATCGGAAGCGTTATGTATCCCGAAATGCTTAAGGATGACGCATATGAAAAAGACTTTGCTCTTTCGGTTCAAGCAGTTGGAGGAACCTTGGGAACGATGATACCTCCATCAATACCACTAGTTTTATATGGGGCCTTAGCAAATACTTCTGTTGGGGACTTATTTATTTATATTATAATCCCTGGGATTCTTATTTGTTTTTTATATTGTATAACTGGATATTTTGTGATTGTAAAACGAGGAATGGCAAAGAAACATAATGTCGTAAAGGAAGAAAATTCGAGTAAAGCAATATCGGAGAGCGTGTGGGCTCTACTTACTCCAGTTATCATTCTCGGAGGAATTTATTCCGGCATATTTTCTCCTACAGAATCAGCAGCCGTTGCATGTGGCTACGCTTTCTTTGTCGGGATGTTTATTTACAAAGAATTAACTCTGAGAACGTTATTTAAAGCAGTACTTAATGCCACAATAGCAAGTGCTGCAATCATGTTCTTAATTACCTGCGCAACATTTTTTGGATGGGTGTTAACAATTCAGGGTTTTCCACAGCGCATTACTACGTTGTTAACAGACTTTATACATAGCAAAATGATGTTTCTCCTTTTCATCAATATTGTCTTCCTAATTGCGGGAATGTTTGTTGATATCAGTACTACTCTTCTTCTTATAATCCCACTTGTTCTCCCGATTGCACTCAAGTTGGATGTTAATTTAACTCATTTAGGGATAATCGCGGGCATAAATCTATCGTTGGGTACGATCACTCCTCCTTTCGGAGGGTGTTTGTTTGTGGCTTCTGGCCTTGATAAAACAGTAAAATTGGAATCCATTTATCGGGAAGTGATGCCTTTCGTAATAGCGGGTATTGTGGGGATTTTTATTATTACTTATGTGCCGATGTTGTGGTTATAAGAATTGCGTCTCAATCTAAGACATCTCTGAATAGCTCCTTATGATGTTTTGGATTCGTACGATAAAAACAAAGCAATTACTTCCACTCTAAGTCACGGAGAAAAAGGAAAGCCGTATTTAGCTGTAAAACACCTCTTTCGTACATCGTTATTGTGGGCTAAGTACTGCAAAGATGGGCTTTGCACTATATAAGGTCTATTCTACAAACAACAGGAGGGATATGTAGGAGCTCTAAGGTTGTTTAAATGTTTAATTTTATTTCATGTTGCTCTATTTTAACACACGATGAGTTCATAAATCTAATGTTAATTCTCAATAAGGAGGCTATATCAATGAATTTGCGTATATTCCCAATAAAAGTTGGCAATGAATTATGGTCTAAATCGTATCTTAACGGTCCTGGTGCAGGAGATACTCCCATTGATATTCCCCATATAATTTTTTACATAGATGGGGCAGATAAAAAAGTATTAGTAGATACTGGAGGTGGCGATCCTGCAAGTGCCGATATGATTAAATTCCATAGTAAGACTTACACGCGGAAACCAGAAGAAGAACCTACGATAGCACTCAAGATGGCTACAGGAGTGAGCTCGGAAGAAATTGACATTGTAATACTTACTCATCTACATTGGGATCATGCGTGCAATTGCCATCTTTTCCCGAACGCTGAGTTTTATGTACAGATGACAGAAGTAATAGATTCAATCAACCCTGTGCCCCGTTTTGCGAAAACATATCAATCCTTCAACATTGGAACAGTTCCTCCTTGGGCTCAACAACCTCTAAAATGGAACTTTCTCTATGGGGACACAGAAATATTACCCGGCATCAAGGTCCTTCTAATTCCTGGACATAGTGCAGGAATACAAGGTGTTGCGGTCACAACAAATGACGGGTTGTATTTTCTAGGAAGTGACGCGTACCCTCTTTATGACAATATCAATGAAGATGGCTCGGTTTTACCGAGCATGTTGAGTTTAAATCTCGAGGCTGCTTTTCATAGCAGTTGGAAGGTGTCAAAACTTGGAGCGAAAATTATTCCAGGGCACGATATAGCGGTGTTGGATCACAAATTTTATCCAGTAGCATAGTATATTCGAATCTCTAACTGAAAGATCTTGTAGCGTTATTTACACGAACCTTCTATCCTTTGGAAAGGATAGAAGGTTCGTGTAAATGGCCATGAATACCCACAAAAGAACTCGACTCAGTCCTCGCTTCTAGAGAGGAAAATTACACTAGACACCACAATCAACACATCAAGGTCAGTGACTTGGCCGACCTGTACCACGTCTCTCGTCCTACGTTCTGCAAGATTCTTGCCTGTGGGAAATAAAGAGACTTCACGATCCCCGAGAACATTTATGGCGCCCTTCAGTGAGAACTTCGCTGCCTTGCGAGGGTAGAAAGGGGGCTAGAAGAGCGATTGAAGCAGGAGACAAAACAGTATAAACAGATGACCGGCGTTACGAAGTGATAGTTGCGAGCCGCGAAACGCAGTATAATGTGCGGGTCGCTATCCTGAGCAACACTGCGAGAGGGCGCGAGTCAGTCGCTTATACCGAACGAAACAAAGGTGACTCAAGACTACCCTGGGCAGATGGTCCACAGCGATACGAAACACCTTTCGCTGCTCAAGGGTCAACAGACAACAGGCCCGAGAGAGTATCTCTTTGTAGCGATAGCTGACTTCAGCAGAGAACCGCTCATAGTAGATGACCGAAACGGCAGTATCGTTTGTGTCAGTTACTCTCCAAAGCGGAGCGAGGGCCCGGAGTGAAGCGTGCGAATCGCAATCCCTGTAGAGACAGCAGAGAGTTCTATGCAACCATACTCGCCGACAAGACGTCCACCTCGGCCAGTCACTTTCTAGTCAAGTCCTGGAGGCAGTGTCCTACACCATAGAGGTGTACTATACGGACAATGGGAGGGAGTACACTGGTTCTCCCGGAGCTCATGTCTTCATGACGACGTGCTGGGAGGCGGAAATAGAACAGAGTTTACCCGACCAAAGACGGACGCCCCGGACAAACGAGACGTCAATCGGGCCATCCAGACAATCATGGAGAAGTAGCACGTGTGCCTTTGTCCCTTGTGGTGAAGGAGCGGAAAGACGGCACTCCAGTCGAGTGTTCACCAGAAGAATGAGCCCAAGAAGGTTCGTAAACTGGTATAATTGGGTGGAACCTCACAAGGGAATAGAAAATCTGACTCGGGGAGAGGAATTGCTCGAGTATTTTACCTCGAGAAACTGTAAACAACACTCCGGATTCTTACCGGACTGGTCATCTCACGCCGCTCTTCTCTCCGGAGTCCGCTCTTTCAGTCCTCCGACGGCGGAGCGTACCGTCCTCCGATGATCGTCCGGGTGACGCGAAGAAGCACCCATCCAACTCCCGCCACGATGGCCTCCGTCGCGGGGAAGGCGCACCATACACCCCGCATACCACCAAGGATGGAGAGCAGGAAGGCCATGGGTATCACGAGGAGGAAGCCCCGCAGGACGGCGATGATGTGCGCCGGGCGCGGGAGCTCCATGGACGCGAAGTAGGCGGACAGGATGATGTTCCATCCGGCGAAGGCCCCGGCGATGAAGTAGATCCTCAGCCCTTCCACAGCGATGCCGTGCAGCAGGGCATTCCGCTCGCTGTTGAATATCCCGGCAATGGGCGCCGCCCCGAAAAAAACGATGCCGTAGATGCCGATCGCCGTCGAAATCGTTGTAATCAGGGCGTAGCGAAGGATGGCCTGCACGGCGGGTCCGTTTCCCATGCCGTGATTCCGGCTGACAAGAGGTTGAATGCCCTGGGCAATCCCGGTGAAGATGGAGAGGACCACCAGCGACAGGTTCGCGATGACTCCGTAGGCGGCGACGCCCGTGTTGCCCTCGAGGCGCAGGATGATCCCGTTGAAGACGATCATCACGATGCCCGATGATACCTCCGCGATCAGGGACGGCACTCCGCCGGAGACTATGGCTCCCGCTCTTCTCGCCGGCAGGGGACCCCGTGCAAGATGAAATCGGTTTCGCCCCCGTGCGAAAAAAGGTGCGAGGATGGCCATGCTGATGATCGGGGCCAGTCCGGTAGCCAGGACGGCGCCGAAGATGCCCATCCCGAGAGGGAAGATGAAGATATAGTCCAGCAGAATGTTGGAGAGGCTGCCTCCGACCATCGCCATCATGGCGAGCTGAGGGGCCCCGTCGTTCCGAACGAAGCACAAGAGCACGTTGTTGACCATGAACATCGGGGCGAAGAGCAGCAGCACCTGGATATAGGTCCTGGTCATGGCGAAGACGTTCTCGTCGGCCCCCAGCATAGTCGCGAGAGCTCCTGACCAAAGGATGCCGAGGACGAAGAACAGGCCGGCAAGACCGAGGGCGAGCAAAAGAGTCCTGGTGTAGACCCGATTCGCTCCCTTCGCATCCCCTCTGCTCTTTAAAATCGAGTACTGGATGGCGCCTCCCATGCCGAACATGAGGCCGGCGCCGTGAATGAAGCTGTAGATCGGGATGGCGAGGTTCAGGGCGGCCAGCCCGTCCGCCCCGAGTCCTAGGGCCACGAAGAAGGTGTCCGCCAGAATGTAGCAGGACAGACCCATCATCCCCAGGACGTTCAGGGCGGAGTACGTGACGAATTCGTGAAAGCAGAGCAGCTGTTTGAGCACCACGGACAAACCTCTTCTCACAATAAAAGCGCCGGGTCTTCATATCTTCAACGGCCTAACGATATGAAGTCCGGCGCTTAATGTCTTTACCCGGCGGCAAAGAACAAGCCAATGAGCTATTCAGTTGTACGACCGACAATCTAACATGGAACCCCGTTGCTGTCAAAGTGCCGATGTATGCTCACACTGTTGCTTTCTCAAGGAGCGAAGATCGGTCGCAAAGAGGCATGCCGGGCGGTTCTGCACGGAACGAGTGGTCGAAAGTCTCGAGGACCGCGAGCACTCCGTACCCTTGAAAGACAGCATGAGAACATTGAGTTCCTCTTCCTGAAGAAGTTTGTAGCAGTCCGGCCAAGCAAACACTCTGCGACCGGAGGGTGACGCATCGTATCGCCGTGAGCGTTCACCTCTCCGGCCGCAGAGAAAAAGATCGTCTCGTTTTTCAGCTTCATCTGCGAAGAATCGCGCTCGATATGCGCTCGTCCTCTTCGAGCGCGATGGACACGCTGTTCGAGGCAATATCGTCGGTATGCACCCAGGGCTCGCTGTCATCGATGTCTGGCCGCTCGTATGATGGCGTCGCGGATGACGGGGTCGTCCTTTCGAAGGCAAAAAAAGTCCTCTCATTTTATGGTTTCAGGACGAACCTCTCCCAAATGGATGAAATATGGAGGAAAGACTAAAAGGAAAAGTCCCGGCGAAAACGCCGGAACCCCTGTGTTTGCTTGGTGGGCGATACTGGGATCGAACCAGTGACCTCTTCCGTGTGAAGGAAGCGCTACTTCCGCTGAGCTAATCGCCCGGAAACGAGACATGAGGTATTATATCCTGCTCGTCCGGCCTTTGCAAGCCGACAGGCGAGGCGGATGTGAAAGGGCGAACATCCATCTAGCACAAGTCGGTAGAATGCACTTTCAATTTCCTCCTGAATTCCGTACACTTTTCTTAATGAGATGGGTCATCGTGGGAGATGACCCGAGAGAGGAGGCGCCATGAAAGAAATCCGCAGACGAAGGAGTCGCGCGCTGGTGAGCCTGTTGGCCGCGGCCTGCGTGTTGATAATGGTTGGCGGTCTGTCGTCCGCCGAAGCGCAGCAGAGTGACGCGGCCATGAAAGAGGTGGATAAGATGAGGACGGAGGATCGAAAAGAGATCTATCTCGCGGGAGGTTGCTTCTGGGGGGTGGAGGGGTATTTCCAGCGCATCAAGGGTGTCCTGGAGACCGATGTGGGGTACGCGAACGGGGCGTCCTCCCAGACGACGTACGAGGAGCTGAAGAGGACGGGGCACGCCGAGACGATCCGCCTTACCTACGACGGCGGACAGGTGAGTCTTCAGGAGATATTGGAACATTACTTCCGGATCATCGATCCCACGTCGCTCAACCGACAGGGCAATGACTGGGGAACGCAGTACAGGACAGGAATCTACTACACGGATCTCGTGACGGGTCTTGCGGTGCAGGCCTTCGTGGCGGAGAAGAAGAAGGAGTACGGGAAACCGGTAGTGGTCGAGGTGGAACCTCTCCAGAACTATGTGTCCGCCGAAGACTACCATCAGGATTATCTGAAGAAGAACCCCTTCGGCTATTGCCACGTGGATCTCGCTCTTGCATCGGAACCTTTGTACGACCGGTCGAAATTCAGAAAGCCCTCGGATGAGGAGCTGCGGAAGAGTTTGACGCCTCTTCAGTACGAAGTGACCCAGAACGAGGCCACAGAGCACCCCTTTACGAGCGAGTACGACAAGTTCGACGAAAAGGGGATCTACGTGGACGTGGTCACGGGAGAACCGCTCTTCTCGTCTTCTGAGAAGTACGATGCGGGCTGCGGATGGCCGAGCTTCACCCGCCCCATCACCGGTGACTCCGTGGAGTACAGAAAGGACGAGAGCCTCGGCATGGAGCGCATCGAGGTGCGAAGCACACAGGGAGATTCCCATCTCGGCCATGTTTTCGAGGACGGACCGAAGGACCAGGGCGGTCTGCGGTACTGCATCAACGGAGCGAGCTTGCGCTTCATTGCTCTGGAGAATATGGAAAAAGAAGGGTACGGCGAATATATTCCCTACGTCCGGTGACGCGATAGAAGCGCAAAGAGACGTCAGAGCGCGAGAGGGGGAGCCTGCAGGCTCCCCCTCTCGCGCTTTCATCGGAATTTCGGCGAAAGAATTCCCAATCAGGTCTTGAAAAAAAATATTATACGTATAAAATCTTTTAAGATGATGCGAAGAACGGAATGAAATTTCCATATTCGAAGTATTACGAGAATAAACCGCAAAAATCTGATATGCTGTAGATGAGAACGAGCATTCTCTGACGGTCTCCAGGAAGTTTTTCTCCGTCTTTGTCGTAAACGATCAAGTTCAGCAAAGACCCGTTTTCTCTCGGTGGTTCCTGGAAGAAACACAGTACGGTCTTCGCTTCTTTCGTGGTTGCTCTGCTCGGTGATCCTGTGTCTCCATTCGGGGGGCCTGTAATTTTTCAGATCAAACGGTGGTGATGGAGTGGCTCTTCCTGATTTGGCCCGTGCGTCCGATCTTTGGGAGTACTGGGGGTTCGCTCCCTGGAGTGCCGATGGCATGGCGGGGGTGTACCGGAGGGTGACCTTCGTGAAGAACGCCCTGCTGGGCGAGGTGTGCAGATACTACGCCGACGACTATATCCTGTGGCGTCATAACGGGGAGAGCGACAAAGAGCGGGTGCTCCGGAACGCCCGGCCACAGCCCGATCTTATGACGCAGCGCTATCTTTTCGTGGAGGAGCGGAGCTCGAACAGACAGAGGAGAGGACGTTCCTTCCTCTTCGGTTTCCGGGGGTACGCCGAGGTTTTTTCGTTTACGCCTGGGGTGGGCTGCGACGGCAGGATTAAGGACCTCGGTCCCCTGGTGGAGAGGGCCATCGCGTTGATCCTCTCGGGAAAAATGGGTGGGGGAGGTGGTGCAGGGGAGACCTAGGGGCGTGCCGCGTGGAGGGTATCGGTTTTTATCTGTATTTTTTCGGAGGTGAGGGCTCGATGCTTGCAATGCTTTTCATCGGTTCAGTGGTTCTGTTCGTGATCTGCTACAAGGTGTACGGGACGTACATGGCCAACATCTACGGGCTGAGCGACAAGAACAAGACCCCTGCGGAGACCTTGTGCGACGGCATGGACTACTGCCCGGCGCACCCAGCGGTGCTTCTGGGGCACCATTTTGCGTCCATCGCCGGTGCCGGCCCCATAGTGGGGCCCATCACCGCCGCGTCGATGTTCGGCTGGCTTCCCGCCTACCTGTGGTGCCTTATCGGATCGGCCTTCCTGGGCGGCCCGCACGATATGGGCTCCCTCGCGGCGTCCATCCGGCATGAGGGGAAGTCCATCGGCGAAGTGGTGGACAAGTGGATCGGGAAGAAGGGGAAGGTCCTCTTCCTGTGCTTCACCATTCTTGCGCTTATCCTTGTCGTGGCGGTGTTCCTCCAGCTTGCGGCGAACACCTTCGCCGCGGATCCTGCCGTAGCCTTCTCGGGTATCCTCTACATCGGCCTCGCCATGGTGTTCGGCTTGGCGATCTACAAGTACCGCCTGCCTCTGTGGGCCATGACGGTCGTCATGGTCCCCATCGTCATCGGCGCGTGCTGGTACGGCAACTACAGTCCGTGGGTGGCCACGGTATTCACGAAGCCCATGGAGTTCTGGAGATGGTTTCTCGCGATATACATCCTGCTGGCATCCGTGCTGCCCGTGTGGCTCCTCCTTCAGCCCAGGGACTACCTCGCGTCCTACTTCCTGTACTTTGCGGTGATCGTTGGGACCGTCGGCATGCTCTTCGGCCGCGGCGAGAGCTTCAACATCGTGCTTCCGGCCTTCAAGGGCTTTGCCGCGGGGGCCAAGGGAGACCAGTACCTCTGGCCCATGCTCTTCGTCATCGTAGCATGCGGCGCGATCTCGGGGTTCCACTCCCTGGTGGGCAGCGGCACCACGTCCAAACAGCTCCGGTCCGAGAAGGATACCATGCTCGTGGGGTACAGCTCCATGCTTCTTGAGGGCGTGGTGGCCGTCATCGCCATCGGCACCATCATGATCAGCGGGACGATCGCAGCAGGCGGCCCCGTGATGACCTACGCCGAAGGCTTCGGGAAGTTCGCCGGGTTGCTCGGCATCGACCAGAAGATCGGGGTCTCCCTCGGAGCCCTCGCCATCAACTCGTTCATCATCACGTCCCTGGATACGGCCACCCGTCTCACCAGGTACCAGATCCAGGAGCTCTCCAACATGAAGGTGGACAAGTACACCGCCACCATCATCGCCGTCGTGGCGGCCCTCGCCCTGCTCTTGGTGAAAACCCACGGGGCGGATGGTCAGCTTATTCCGGCGTGGGCGGCCATATGGCCCATCTTCGGGGCGTCGAACCAGCTTGTGGCCGCGCTCGCGCTCCTGTCCATCGGTGTATGGATCGCCAAGAGCCTGAAAAAGTCCAACAGCTTCGTCATGATCCCCATGTGGTTCATGCTCGCCACCACCGTGGTTGCCCTGCTGCTCATGATCAAGGAGCAGATGTCCTCCGTGGCGCCGAACTACATTCTCGTCGTCTCGTCGGTGATCCTGCTCGTGCTGGCCATCCTGATGGTCAAGGAAGCCTTGCGCGCGCTCAAGGACCCCGGACTGGAGGCGTAGCCCGGGAAGACGAAGGCAATCGGTAACGATGAAGAGGAGGGGAATTCCCTCCTCTTCATCGCTTCTCTTTATCGTACGGCCTCGCTCCGCCGCATCCGCCGCACCCGACACACCCGCCGCAACACGACCCGCTGCCCCGCCCCTTTTTTCGGAGGAGACTGTACAGTGCGGCACTCACAATGAGGGTCACGATGACGCCGACGACGATGGTGGCAGGGTTACCCATGGGTCTCGACCTTCCTCTGAAAGCGGATCGCCCCGGCATGATCGGCCCGGGGTTGCCGGAACAGCATATACAGAAGGGCGGCAAGGGCGAGGACCGCGACGCCCGACCATGGCGTGAAGCCTTTTCCGGCGGCAAGGCTCCCGAATTGGTAGACCATGAGGGAGACGGCGTAGGCGAAGACGGTCATGTAGGCGATGGCGGCCGCAGTCCATTTCCGGCTGTGCATCTCCGTCCTTATGGCCCCCATGGCGGCGAAACAGGGCGCGCAGAGGAGGTTGAACAGCAGGAAGCTGAAGGCCGAGAGGGTCGTGAAGTCCCGGGCGATGTTCGCCCAGACCTCCGCTCCGTCCTCGGCGACCTCGGCGAAACCGTAGAGCACCCCGAAGGTGCCGACGACGTTCTCCTTGGCGATGAGCCCAGTGAAGGTAGCAACAGCCGGTTTCCAGCCTCCGAAGCCCAGGGGGGCGAAGAGAGGGGCCACGACGTTGCCGATGGCGGCGAGCAGGCTTCCGTTGTTGTCCTCCACCATGGCGAGCCGTCCGTCGGACAGGCCGAAACTCTGGAGAAACCAGAGGACGACGGAGGAGACGAGGATGATTGTCCCGGCCCGTTTGATGAAGGACCAGCCCCGTTCCCAGGTGCTTCGGAGCACGTTGCCCATGGCGGGGACGTGGTAGGGCGGCAGCTCCATGACGAAGGGGGCGGGTTCTCCGGAGAAGGCCCGGGTCTTCTTCAAAATGATGCCGCTGACGACGACGGCCGCGACGCCGATGAAGTAGGCGGCAGGGGCAACCCACCAGGCTCCGCCGAAGATGGCCCCGGCGAAGAGGGCGACGATAGGCATCTTCGCCCCGCAGGGGATGAAGGAGGTGGTCATGACGGTCATCCTCCGGTCGCGCTCGTTCTCGATGGTCCGGCTGGCCATGATGCCCGGCACGCTGCACCCCGAGCCGACGAGCATGGGGATGAAGGACTTTCCCGACAGGCCGAACCGGCGGAAGATCCGGTCCATGATGAAGGCCACCCGGGCCATGTAGCCGCAATCCTCAAGGAGGGCGAGCATCAGGAAGAGGACGAGCATCTGGGGCACGAAGCCGATCACGGCTCCCACACCGCCCACGATGCCGTCCAGAACGAGCCCCGTAAGCCATGGGGCCACGGCCATGGACTCGAACCACGAGGAGAGCCCGCCGTGCACGAACTCGCCGAAGATGGTGTCGTTGGTGTAGTCCGTGACGAAGGTGCCGACGGTGGTGACGGACAGGTAGTAGACGACGAACATGACCGTTGCGAAGATGGGCAGGGCCAGGATGCGGTCCGTGACGACGCGGTCGATCCTGTCGGAGGTTGTCATCTTGATGCCTGAACGACGGTGACGCACGCACTCGTCGACGATGTGACGGACGTGAAGGTACCGTTGATTGGTTATGATGCTCTCGGCGTCGTCGTCCAGCTCCCTTTCACAGTCGGCGATATGCCGCTCGATGTGCTCCATGGTCCCCCCGGGCAGCCCGAGGGCCGACCGGACGCCCTCGTCCCGTTCGAAGAGTTTGACGGCGTACCATCGAAGGAGCGGCCGCTCCACCCTGTCCTCGATGGACTCCTCGATGTGAGCGATGGCGTGTTCCACGCTGCCCGTGAAGACGTGTGGCAGCTCCATGTTTGGCCGGTTCAGTCCGTAGGCGGCCGCGCGTTCGGCCACCTCCTTCAAACCGATGCCCTTGAGGGCCGAGGTCTCGACCACCTCGCAGCCCAGTTTGTGCGCAAGCCTTTCTCTGTCGATGGTGTCCCCGCTCTTTTTTACCACGTCCATCATGTTCAGCGCCACGATGGTGGGGATTCCGAGCTCGAGGAGCTGGGTGGTCAGGTAGAGGTTCCGCTCGAGATTCGTCCCGTCGACGATGTTGATGATGGCGTCCGGTCGCTCGTTCACGAGATAGTCCCGGGTGATGACCTCCTCGGAGGTGTAGGGCGAGAGGGAATAGATCCCCGGCAGGTCCTGGACGATCACGCCGGGGTGCCCGCGGAGCGCCCCCTCCTTTTTCTCGACGGTGACGCCCGGCCAGTTGCCCACGTACTGGGCGCTGCCCGTCAGATCGTTGAACATGGTGGTCTTGCCGCTGTTCGGGTTGCCGGCAAGGGCGATCGTGGTGTTCATTGCTCTTCCTCCTTTTCGCCGTGTACGGTCTGTCCTCCGGTTCCCGTCCCTAGGCCCGGGTCGGTTCGTCGTCGGCGACCTCGACGTTCTCGGCGTCGCTTTTCCGGATGGACAGCTCATACCCCCGGACGGTGACCTCCAGAGGGTCCCCCAGAGGAGCGACCTTCCGCACATAGACAACCGTTCCCTTGGTGATGCCCATGTCCATGATCCGACGCCTGAGAGCCCCGGCACCGCGCAGCCGCAGGACCGTCGCCGTGCCGCCGATGGGCACATCCCTGAGCGTTCTCATTGTCCCTACCTCCTCCTATCATGATCCGCACCGCCAGGGAGCGGTCCAATGCGATGCGGCACCCCTTGACGGCGACGATCATATTGTCGCCGTTCCGTGCGATCACCGTGACGGCCTCATCCGTCACGAACCCCAGCTCCCCGATACGCTGGCGCATCTCGTCCCTGCCGCATATCTTCAGGACGCGGAACGTCTCGCCCGGTTGCGCCGTCGTCAATGGGACCATTGCCTCCCCGCCTCCCTCCAGTGAATGAACGCCTTTGCACTGAGTTAGACATCTCTAACCAAGGGTGAGTTTAGGTTCTCTAACCTCGATTGTCAAGGGGGTGCTGTTTGTTTTTTTTCGGAACTGTGGTAGCGTGTACACAGCGAGGGGAAGCGGGGAGGGGATGGCATGGGGACGACGAAGGCCACGGAGGACTACCTCGAGGCCATATTGATGGTGAGGGAGCGGCGGGGCTTCGTTCGTTCCGTGGATGTGGCGGAGCTTCTGTCCGTCACGAAGCCGAGCGTCACCTACGCCACGAAACGGCTGCGCGAGAGCGGCCACATCGAGATGGCGCCCGATGGCGGCATCACCCTGACGGAGAGCGGGATGGAGATCGCATCGCGGATCTACGAGCGGCACCGCCTTCTGGCCGACTTTCTCATGAGCCTGGGTGTGGACGAGGAGACGGCCTATCGGGACGCCTGCATGATCGAGCACGACATCAGCGAGACGTCCTTCGACGCCCTCTGCCGTCACGCCGGGCAGAAGCGCGAGAAAAGATAACCAGCGCCTTTGCTGAGGGCTCCCGTTCTTGCCTCCGGGGCGCGCCGGGGTCAGAAAAAGCAAAGGCGAAGGAGGAAACCTCCTTCGCCTTTATGACAGTTTCGTTCTCCCCGTCGGCTACTTGACGCTGAAGGTCTTCGCGCTCCAGGACTTGCCTCGCTTCCGGTTCGGAGCGTCAAGGACCTCGACGAATCGGCTGCCGCATGCGGGGCATCTGATCGTGGCCGCCTTTTCATCCAGTTCGAACTCCTTCTTGCACGAAAGACATCGGTATTTTCCCATGGACATACCCTCCTGTTCCGGAAACAGGGCCCAATGCCTGTTTCGTTTCTGTATTTGACTTCATTATACCAGAGAAGGCAAAGCCCCACGGGCGGAGCTCCCTGATATATACTAGAGTCCGGGAAGGGGGAGAGGCCGTGTTCTCTTCTTTGAGAGACAAAGAGGAACTGTCCTGCGTTTTGAGCGGAGCGGCGGGACTCGGCATCCAGACCGTCGAGGAGATGCTGGCCCGGGTCGTGGTGGATGAGGGATTTCACGTCTTCGGCACCCGGGAGTATATGTCCAGGGTCCGGGGCGGCAACAATTCGACGGAGCTGCGCATAGCCGTTCGACCGGTGGACGCGCAGGTGGACAGGATCGACATCCTGATCGCCCTCAGCAGGAAGGTCAGGAAGAACATCCGCGGGCGGATTTCGAAGGAGACGGTGATCCTGGGCGACCGGACGGAGCTTTCCGGAGAGCTGGAGGACC
>ENA-UOOM01001692-UOOM01001692.1-fermentation-metagenome-genome-assembly--contig:-NODE-1692-length-20345-cov-6.573386_pt1 | contig 20345 bp, 17 predicted proteins | sample MGYA00245781_ERZ724031 | MGnify/ENA primary metagenome ERZ724031 (study PRJEB28704, sample SAMN03018317) | fermentation metagenome | biome: anthropogenic terrestrial biome; feature: soil; material... | reverse complement strand
CTTTCATGGTCTGCATGCACGGTTATCTCGGCTCCTTCCACCCCGGTTCAGGCGAGTCCTTCTGGGGTATGTGGAAAGGCACGGTCAGAGCCGACTGGGCTCAGCACCATCATGCAATCTGGTACGAGGAATCCTACGGTGACAAGGCCAAGGAAGAATAATCCTATTTAAGGATAATACTGAATAAACCATCAGTCCCATTCTTTATTATTATGGTAAAAGCGGGGAAACAACTTCCCCGCTTGACCATATTTTTATCACTGTTGGTAATATATAGTATAATTATAAGTATTATTTGCTTTATCCTGATTGCGGCAAGCGTAATTCTTGATAGCAGCAGAAAGAGAGGTGAGGATATAGAATTAGTGCAGCGAACGGTGCAGAGATGATATTTAATTTCAACAGGGAGGTGTATTAATTGGCCAACTATAAAGACATCATCAACAGTCTGCAAGACAAGCAAGGTGGAATAATCGAAGCTTTCCATGCCTTGCAGAGAGAATACAACTATATACCCGAAGAAGCGATTACAGAAGCCGCGAAGGTTTTTGGAGTTTCTCAGGCTCAGGCCTATGGGGTGGCAACTTTTTATTCTTATCTTTCCGTAGAAAAACGGGGCAAGTATATTATCCGGATGTGTGAAAGTGCTCCATGTCATGTGGCCGGTGCCGATGCAGTAATCAGAGCAATCGAAAAGCACCTGGGCATTAAGGTCGGGGAAACCACTGCTGATGGCAAATTCACCCTGGAACTGACCGAGTGTGTTGGACAGTGCCAGGCGACTCCGGTAATAACCGTGAACAGCGAACCAGTGTTTAATGTATCCGCAGTCAAAGTGCCGGAAATACTCAGCGCCTATAAATAGGAACTGGGCATCGGTAAGATAACAATAATAAGAAGAATAAATATTAGAGATATAGAGAAACAAGAGATTGGGATAATCTTATAGAAAGGGATGGTATGTAATGGCCGAAGAGATGCGTCTATTGCTGGAGCATGCCGATAAAATCGATCCCCGCCAGGCAGAGGATTATATAAAAGTCGGCGGCTACAAGGGCCTCGAAAAGGCTCGCCAGATGAATAGAAAAGATCTGATTCAGGAAGTAAAAAGCTCCGGCCTTAGAGGACGGGGCGGAGCCGGATTCAATGCCGGAATGAAGTGGAGCTTTGTTCCCCCGGCCCCGGTAAAATATGTTGTATGCAACTTGGATGAAGGCGAACCCGGAACTTACAAGGACCGGATAATTTGTGAAAAGAACGCTCAGGCTTTATTGGAAGGCATGGCCATCTGCGGAACCGCCATCGAATCCAAACAGGGCTACATCTACTGCCGGGGAGAATATCCCTTTGTAGTGGAATTGCTTAATAAAGCCATTCAGAGTGCCAAAGCGGTCGGTGCTCTAGGAGATTTTGATATTGAAGTGCGGATGGGAGCCGGAGCCTATGTCTGCGGCGAAGAAACCGCCCTCATCGAATCCATCGAAGGTCATCGGGGAGAACCCCGTTTCAAACCCCCATTCCCGGGTGTAGCCGGATTATGGGGAGTACCCACCGTCGTAAACAATGTGGAAACCTTTGCCGCTCTGCCCTATATCCTGACCAAAGGGGCTGAATGGTATGCGAGCATCGGAGCCCCCAAATATCCCGGCACCAAGGTATTGACCCTCACCGGTGATGTAAACAACCCCACCTATTTTGAAGTACCCACCAATTACCTGCTTAAAGATGTTATCTACAAACTGGGCGGCGGCATCAAGAACGGCAAGAAGTTCAAAGCCGTTCAGGTTGGCGGTACTTCCGGCGCCTTCATTCCCGAGCAGAATCTTAACACCTCCATCGACTTCGATTCCATGGGTGCGATTGGTGCAGCTTTGGGTTCGGGTGCGGTACTGGTATTGGATGAAACCCGGGATATCGTAGACATCGTAACCAGAATATCCAAATTCTTTGAACATGAATCCTGCGGCAAATGTAATCCCTGCAGGGAGGGGACTTTCCGTTGCCGTGAAATTATGGAGAAAATCAATGCCGGTCGCGCTACCGAAGCTGATATTAATAATATCCTGCTCCTGGCCAAGGTTATGAAGCGGGCCGCTCTCTGCGGACTGGGCCAGGCAGCACCGATTCCTATCACTTCAACCATTGAACATTTTGGCCATGAATACAGAAGAAAACTTCTGCAATACGCATAAGGGAGGGACAAGGATGATTAATTTAACAATAGATGGTCAAGAAATACAAGTGCCGAAAGGTACAATGTTGTTGGATGCATGCCGTCAAGCCGGAGCCGACATCCCCACCCTCTGCTATGACCCTGACCTCAGATTGGCAGGTTCATGCCGGATGTGTGTGGTGGAAGCCAAGGGAAGACCTGCTCTGGTAGCCAGTTGTGTAATGCCTGCCGAAAATGGCATGGTAATCGAAACCGAAAGCCCTGATGTAGTGGAAGCCCGCACCGTAGTGCTGGAGCTTTTAGCCGCCCGGCATAAATTTGAATGCCCGACCTGTGAAAGCGATGGCTCCTGCAAACTGCAGGACTATATGTACCGCTATGGAGTAAAAGAGTCCCGCTTTGCCGGCGAAGGACCCCATTTCTATACCGAAGACCCCAATCCCTTTATTGAAAGGGATTATGACAAGTGCATCATGTGCACCCGCTGTGTAAGAGCCTGTGAAGAAATAACCGGAGCCCAGGCGATTAACATTGAAGACCGAGGCCACCATGCCAAGATCGCCACCCCGTTTGACGGCAAACTGGCTGATTCCACCTGTGTATTCTGCGGCCAGTGTGTAATGGTCTGCCCGGTGGGCGCCCTGACCAGCAAGGTAGCAGCGGGCAAAGGCAAGCCCTTTCAGAATGAAAAGGTCCTGACCACCTGCACCTATTGCGGAACTGGCTGTACCTTTGAACTGAATGTGAAAAACGATAAGGTTGTAGGTGTAACCTCACTGCGTGATGAAAAATGGAGTCCGGTCAATAAAGGTGCGCTCTGTGTAAAGGGCCGCTTTGGCTGGGATTTTATTCACTCTCCCGACCGGCTGACCACTCCTCTGATCAAGGAAAACGGGGAATTTCGCGAAGCTTCCTGGGATGAGGCTCTTGATCTGGCAGCCAAAAAACTCCAGGATATTAAAGAAAAACATGGATCCGACAGCCTGGCTGTGTTCTCTTCAGCTCGGGTCAGTAATGAGGAAAATTACCTGGCCCAAAAATTTGCCCGGGCAGTCCTGGGAACCAATAATGTCGACCATTGCGCCCGTCTCTGCCATGCTTCCAGCGTAGCCGGGATCGGAGCGGCATTCGGCAGCGGAGCCATGACCAATTCCATCAATGACTTTGCCCAGGAAGCTGATTGTATCTTTGTCATAGGCAGCAACACTACCGAAAACCATCCGGTTATCGGCTACAAGATTAAACAAAACGTGCGTAAGAAAGGGGCCAAATTGGTAGTCGCTGATCCGCGCTGCACTGACCTCGCCTCAATGGCCGATGTTTTTATGCAGTTCCGCCCTGGCACCGACGTGGCTCTGATGAACGGGATGATGAATGTTATTATTGCCGAAAACATTCTGGACCAGGATTTTATTGCCAAGCGCACGGAGAATTTTGAAGCATTTAAACAAGTGGTGGAAAAGTACACGCCTGAATATATCGAGCCCATTACCGGTGTAGCCGCTGAAGACATTAGAAAAGCAGCCCGCATTTATGCAGAGTCGGGAGCCAGCGCCATTTGTTATTCAATGGGAATAACTCAGCACAGTACCGGTACTGACAACGTCAAATCCTGCTGTAATCTGGCCATGCTCACCGGCAATATAGGAAGACCGGGAACCGGGGTTAATGCGCTAAGGGGCCAGAACAATGTTCAGGGCGCCTGTGACATGGGGGCGCTGCCGGTAGTATATACCGCCTATCAAGCCGTAACCAATCCTGATATTCAGGCTAAATTCGAGAAGGCCTGGGGAGTTTCCCTCTCGCCCAAGATTGGTCTGACCATAACCCAAACCATTCCCGCCGCTTTGCACGGGCAGATCAAGGGTCTCTTTGTCCTGGGAGAAAACCCCATGGTCAGCGATCCTGACATTGCCCATGTTGAAGAAGCCCTGGAGAATCTGGATTGTCTGATCGTCCAGGATATCTTCCTGACGCAAACCGCCGAAAAGGCCGATATAGTCTTCCCTGGCTTTTCTTTTGCGGAAAAAGACGGCACCTTCACCAGTACTGAACGCAAAGTACAGCGGATCCGGCGCGCGGTCAGCGGCCCGGGTCAGTCCAAAGATGATTGGCAAATTATTTGTGAATTGGCCAATCGCCTGGGCTACCCCATGAGATATGCCAATGCCGAGGAAATTTTTGAAGAAATGCGGACGGTTACTCCTTCCTACGCCGGTATGACTTATGAGCGCCTGGAAGGAATCGGTTTGCATTGGCCTTGCCCGGCTGAAGATCATCCCGGTACTCCCATCCTGCACACTGTACAATTCACCCGGGGCCTGGGCCTGTTCCATGCTGTCGAATTTATTGAACCGGTCGAACTGCCCAATCAAGAATATCCGTTTATTCTTAGTACCGGCCGCAGCCTCTACCATTATCACACTGGTTCCATGAGCCGCCGGGCTGAGGCTTTGAATGCCCATATGCCGGATAATGTGGTTCAGATTAACCCGGTTGCGGCTGAGCGCGTGGGAATAGCAAATGATGAAGTTGTACGTCTCAGTACCCGCCGGGGCAGCATCGAGCTTAAAGCCCAGCTTACTGATATTGTTAAAGAGAATGTTCTCTTTACCTACTTCCATTTTAGTGAGGCAGCTGCCAACCGTCTGACCAATGCTGAAGCTTTGGATCCTGTATGCGGGATTCCTGAATTTAAGGTTTCCGCCGCTAGATTGGAAAAACTATAAGCTGTTTATTTAAATAATCAAGTAGGAGCTGGATAATTATTTTATCCAGCTCCTCTATATAACCAGGATATATATACTATAATCATTATTTATTATATAATCTTGCCAATTCCAGAATTGCATTCCACACCTTTTCGGCCAAAAGCCTGTCCGATTTTATGAAAAGTGAAAATCGCAAAGCCGCCCCGGGATTTCTTGCAGAGTGAGATGTTATAATTGTCTGGTTCATACCCGTGGGAAGTTGGCGAAAACGGGTCATTATATTAGTTATTTTTGCAAATAAAACAGGGCTGGATCATGAGCCAGCCCTGTTTTAGACTATGTTTCTGGGGCCTTGCCTGGTTAAAAGATGGAGCCACCGAATAGATATCCGAGATAAAATATCCCCACAATGGCTACAATGTGCCAGACCCACCATCCGGTTTTAAGGAATTCAAAACTCCCCAGCTCATATTTTTCCCGGCTTTCCACTTCATTTTCAGCCAATTTTGATCCCCCTTTTCGAGTATTTGGAGCAGCCTGTTAACAATTCAATTTATGGCTTTATTATTTCCCGCCGGGCAGAAAAATATGTAATTCAAAGAGAAAACAGAAGTACCTCTCCCTTATTTACTTGAACCTGTTTTAAGTGCAGCAGGTGTTCCAGGTGAGCGACGGCCTCTCCGGTAGCAAACCACCTTTGGAACAGGGGAAAATCTTCCCAGGATTCATAGCTGAGATCCCAGCTCATGAAGCTGGCTACCTGGTAGGCGCTCATAGCTCCTTTTTTCAATATACCCCTTACCTCTTGAAGCCTTGCTTCATGGTGTTTCCTGAGTTCGGCTATCCTTTGGCGGTGACGGTAAATCAAGCTTCTATGGCCGGGGAGGATCAGGCTGATCTCCATCTTCTCCACTTTTTCCAGGCTGTCCAGGTAACTGCCCAGCGCATCCTCCATCTCCGGCCAGGCAGTAATATTGGGGGAGATGTCCCCCAGGATATGATCACCGGAAATAAAGAATTTTTGCTCTGCTTCATAGAGGCAAACATGGCCGGGGGTATGGCCGGGAGTCATAATGCAGCGCAAGCGGTAAGGACCTATTTCCAGCAGCTGCCCTTCCCGGACATAAGTAATATCCATCTCGCTGCCGGAGATATATCCTTTTATCCGGCTTCCCTGGTTTTTAGATTTATTTAGCGGAAAACCGTTCATTTCAAAGAAAGCATCGATTTCCTGCCAGTACTCGCTGGTGGTGGTTTTTCGTAGTATTTGGGCATCGGTTTCGCTGGCATAAACCTTGGAATTTCCGGTAAGCAAGTCACAGACCAGGCCGGAATGGTCCCCGTGGACATGGGTGATGAAAAAATCCACCCGGGATAGAGTGACTCCCAGGCTATTCAGACCAGTCAGCAAGGCCTTTTTGCATTCCGGCCAGTCAAAGCCGGTATCGACCAGCAGGTGCCGGTCCTGGCCTTTAATGAGATAGGCATTCAAGGCTCGCAGGGGATTGCGCGGCAGGGGGACTTGCAAACAGAAAATACCAGGAATAACCTCTTCTATCATATATAACTCCTCCTCTTTCATTTAAGCTTGTCTTCATCCCGGCACTCAGTTTTGCCGGTAACGGTGAAGCAGGCTTTTTTCTCTGCTACTAGCATAAGCTAAATATTGGCAGGGATAAAGGGTAAAATAAATAGAGCAGATTTGCTTCGATATCTATCCTGGTCGTATCCTGGCGTAAAAAAACAAGAGTTGGAATTTGACAGGGCCTATTAAATCAATACAATATATGTAATCGTTTATATTGCACAAAAGCGTGCACAAGGAGTGAAATGGATGAACCAGCGAAAAGACCTGCTTAATCCTACTCTGTATAAGATTTTTAAAAGCTTTCAACTGGATAAAAACTATCTATTGGGAGATGGCAGCTATCTAGTAGATGAGAAGGGGATACGTTACCTGGATTTTATCGCCCAGTTCGGGGCTATACCTTTCGGCTATAATCCGGATTTTATCTGGGCTAAGCTGGAGGAAGTGAGAAGAAAGACTCTGCCCAGCCTGGTGCAGCCTTCTTTGCCGGGAGAAGCCTTGAAACTGGCTAACGCTTTGGCGACTGTATCGCCGGGAAAGCTGGCTTATTGTACTTTCTGCCAGAGTGGAACCGAGGCGGTGGAAGCTGCCATTAAATTGGCCCGCTCTACTACGGGTCGGGAGATAATACTATCGACATATAACAGTTTTCACGGTAAGAGCCTGGGCTCGCTGTCGGCTACGGGCAAGGTTTCTTACCAGAGCCCTTTTCGGGCTCCGGCTCCGGGTTTTATATATATCCCCTATGATGATGCAGCAGCTTTGCAAGCGGTGCTGGATGAGCAGAGTGACCGAATAGCGGCTTTTATAGTAGAGCCGGTACAGGGAGAAGGAGGGATTATTGTTCCCCGGCCAGGATACCTCAAGGCAGCTGAACAGCTATGCCGGCAGTACGGGGTACTCTTCATTGTTGACGAAATTCAGACTGGATTAGGCCGCAGCGGAGCCTTGTTTGCCTGTGAGCATGAAAAGGTCGAGCCGGATATTATGCTGCTGGCTAAAGCTCTGGGTGGAGGGATATTCCCTCTGGGGGTCTGTCTCAGCTCCGAGGAAGTTTGGAATGATGACTTTGGTTTCTTGCACAGTTCCACTTTTGCCAACAATAATGTAAGCTGTGCCATAGGATTGGCGGTATTGGATAAACTTCTGGAGGATGACCGCCGGCTTATCAAAGAAGTGGCCGCCAAGGGGGATTATCTCCTGGAAAAACTACAGGAACTGGCGGTTAAATACCCCGAGGTAATAAAAGAGGTGAGGGGTAAAGGCTTGATGCTGGCTCTGGAGTTTCAGGAGCTGGATGATTGTGGCTCCTATGATATGGCCTTTATGGTCGACCAGGGAGCTTTCACCATTATTTTAGCCGGCTTTTTGCTGAATGTTTTTAAGATTCGCCTGGCTCCCTATTTAAATAATTCCATGACTTTGCGTTTAGAGCCCAGTCTTAATATTGGCCGGGAGGAAATGGATTATGTTCTGGCCGCGCTGGATAAGCTCTGCCAGATATTGAAATACCGTGATTATGCACTGCTCTATGGCTATCTTTTGGGAGACTATTCTCCGCCGGTAAGGATTACGGATTATAGAGCTGTCAGCCGAACGGTAAAGGCTTCTCCTCTAAGTCCGGAGGAAAAGATCAGCCATAAATTTGCCTTCATTATTCACTACCCGGCTCCGGAGGATGTTATTGCCAATAATCCTTCTTTTAAGGTATTTGAACGCCCGGATTTATACCGCTTTTTGGAGTGGCAGAGTTCTTTCCGGGGAGCTGGAATATGTTGCCATATGCCGGCCTTGCGCTCACGTACCGGAGCTGTGGTGGAGGGCTGGTTGATTGGGGTGCCTTTTGGCGCCCGGGAAATGATGAATCTTCCCCGGGAAGAAACCCTGGGGGTTATAATGAAAGCGGTAGAGCTGGGAAGGGAACTGGGGGCAGAAATAGTCGGCCTGGGGGCTCTGTCTTCCGTGGTAAGCCGTGGGGGAAGAGCGGTGACCGGACAAGGCGCAGCTATTACCAGCGGCAACAGTTTTACCACCCTTATGGCTATGGAGGCTCTTCTGGCCGGTGCCCGTAAAATGAGGATCAACTTTTCCAGTGCTCGGGGGGCGGTACTGGGGGCTACCGGTTCCATCGGGCGGGCCTGTGCTCTTCTTTTGTCCCAGGATATCACTAATATAGCTTTGCTGGGGAATCCCCGGCATCCGCGCAGCAGCAGGAACCGCCTCAATTCCCTAACGCTTGAAATGCTGGCTCTGGCCTACCAGCGAAGATGCCAGGGAATTCTAAGCGGGCTGGGTGAGTGGTTGGATAGCCTTATTAACATCTGTAGAAAGAAAGATGAGCTTAGAAGCCTGGAATTGGAAAAAGCTTTGCGCCGGGCTGATGGCAGCAGCCTGGAATTAATTAAAGGGGTTTGTAGGGATTTGGCGGTGGAATTTCCCCTGGAGATCAGCATGGATATTGATGCCAGCTTGCCCCAATGCGATATGATAGTAGCAGCCAGCAATTCCCCCGAATTCGTGGTATATCCCCGGCACCTGCAGCCGGGTGCGGTAATCTGTGATGTAGCCCGGCCAGCGGATGTGGCTCCGGAAGTTCGGGAGCGGGATGATGTTTTAGTTCTTGAAGGAGGCCTGGTCAGCTACCCGGAACCGGTAGCCTTTGGCCCCAACCTGGGTTATCGTGATGGGGTTAACCTGGGCTGCCTGTCCGAGACGATACTCCTGGCCCTGGAAGGTGATTGCCGGGATTTTAGCATTGGCAGCAGGCTTTCTCTGGATACTATCGAATACTTGCGCCGTCTGGGGGAAAAGCACGGCTTTGCCCTGGCTGGCTTGATGACGGGGAACCGGGAAATCGGTGATAAGGAAATAGAGGAAATATACCGGAAATCATTAAGCTTCAAGCAGGCAAATAATCTTTAAGTCTGAGAAAAAGCTTGGCCGGAAAAAAGGAATTTGCCAGGAGCAGAGGGAAACAATATAACGAGGTGAAATATGCCCCCCGCTTCTTTAATAGTGAGCGAAGCGAACATCAGTGGTGCCCGCAGGGTGCTAAGCGGTCGCCTATTAACAAAACAGGCGGCGGGTTCTAATCACCCGCCTCGTTGCAGCGGTGTGTTGAAACTACTCCGCAGTTTCTTCCGATGCTTAAATTAATTGCAATGAAGGACTTGGTAAAGGAGGCGCAGGGTTGGATCTTAAAGAGATTGTCATACGGAAAAACGGCAAATGGTATTTTGGCCAGGCCGAGATGTTTCGGCGTAATATTTTAAACATACTGGCTGCCCATATCCAGAAGGAAGACGGAGCTTATGTCATCAGGCTGGGTAATGATGTTAATCCTATAACAGTAGAAGATTGCCCGTTTTTGGCTATGGGTTATATTGAAGAGGAAGACGGAACCATAAAACTGCGTTTTCACGATTTGCAGGAAATGAAGCTCGATCATGAACTAAAGATTACCTTTAAGGGAGATGTCCCTTATATTGACTTCAAATGGGAGGCCGATACCCGTTTAAGCCGGGGAGTATATTGGAAACTCAGCAACTATTTTGATTTCCGGGGAGAGGAAGTCTATATCGTTCCACCGGGAGCGGGACTGGAACAATAATGCCGGTTATGGCAAGGAAGGAGCGGCGGCTGTGGGGATTAAGATTATCACTGATACCTCCTGTGATTTGCCCCAGGAGCTACTCGAACAGTACAATATTGAAATGATACCCTTGAAGGTTACCTTTGCCAATGGAGAGACCTATTTGGATCGATTTGAAATAAGCCCCCGGACTTTTGCGGAGAAAATGTCGTCATCCGCCACTTTACCCAAGACTTCTGCTCCCGACCCGCTGACCTTCGTAAAGTATTTTGAACAGGGTATTAGAGAAAAGGGAGCGGTTCTATTTGTCAGCCTCTCCTCTGGTTTAAGCAGTACCAGCCAGATTGCCCAAATGGCCTGTAATATGATGAACAGCAGCAAGGTCAAGGTATTTGACAGCTTGACGGCTTCCCTGGGGACAGGAATTATGGCTATTAGGGCCGCTCAAATGGCGGCCCGGGGGATGTCTCTGGAAGCAGTTCTGGACAAACTGGCGGCGATTAGAGCTGCCCGGGAAGTTATATTTGTGCTGGATACCCTGGAGAATGTGGTTAAAGGTGGTCGTCTAAGTAAATTTGAGGGTATGGCCGGGACTATTCTCAATATTAAACCTATACTAAGGGGCAACCAGCTGGGAGTACCGGAAATAGTCGAAAAGGTACGGGGAAGGAAAAAAGCCATGAAGCGCTTGTTAGCCATGGTAGGTGAATTGGCTGGTGCCTCGCTGCTGCAGAGGATAGTGGGAATAAGTCATGTCAATTGTTTAGAAGATGCCGATAAGCTGGCCTGGGAGATTAATTCCCAGTACCAGCAAGAGGCGGTTTTAATTTCAGATATGAGCGCAACCATCGGCACCTATGCTGGAGAGGGTGGCTTAATGATAAACTTCTAAAGCCGGCCTCGCTCCGGGCGCCGGAAACGGGATTCGTCAATAGCCAGGGCGCGGTCTAATTCTGCCAGCATTTTGTTTTTATCCTGCGGAAGTACCCCGTATACATTCCAATAATTGTTGATGTGATCACTTAAAAGCTGGCTATTATCGCAGTTCAGGTTTTCAATCAGCAGACGCACTTCACGCAAAGCCTCGTGTGGTGATAACAGGGCGAAAACTCCGTTCTGATAATCATCATAGAGGGGGGTGTTCGGCATGGGCACATAAGTTCTTAAACGAATGAAATCCGGGCTGAAGGCACTCAAGGTAAGAGCGCTGTTGAGAGCATGTTCCCGGCTTCTTTCTCTTCCCCCAATACCTACCAGGTAATACTCGCTTACGGAAATACCCGCTTCTTTCAGCTTTAAACCGGCGTTGATAATCTCTTGAGAATTGGTGCCCTTTTTAATCCTTTCCAGGATAATATCATCTCCACTCTCCATACCGGTATGAATCCGTTTCAAGCCTGCGGCCCGCAGCCGCTTTAAATCCTCCAGTTTCTTTTTGTTCACAAAACGGGAGGAACCATAGACGGTTATGCGCTTCAGGTGGGGAAAAAGGTTGTGAGTATAATCGAAAATCTCCAGCAGTTGCTCGGTTTTCATTATTATGGTATTACCGTCAGCAAAGAAAACCGATTCAATGTATTCACCATAATAATCCCGGGCCATCTGCAGGTCTTCCTTTATTTCTTTCACCGGGCGTATCCTGAACTTCGTATTCTTATACAGGGAGCAGAAGGTACAACGGTTGTGAGGACAGCCAATAGTGGCTTGTATAATCAGACTCTGGGCTTCACTGGGGGGCCGGTAAACCATTCCTTCGTAACGCAAAATTATCGACCTCCTCTAAGATTTTACCTCGCACTACCAGATTATCAAAAATTCCGCTTAATATAAACCCTAATCAGTAAGAAAAGTGAGGGGTGAGGGGGGATGTGTAGGGAACGACCCCCGTGTCGTTCCGAATCAGGCTTCGCCAGCGCCTTGTATTTTTATGCAACCATTATGCAACAAAAGGGGTTTTTGCAGTGGAGTCAATAATATATTATCTAAATTGTCCGTAATAAGTTGACATCTTTCCTATACTTCTGCTAGAATCTTTTTGGAGAGAAGGCAAAATCAAGGACGGACAAATCCTTGATTTGTTATAATAACTCCTCCTTCATAAGAGAACACATATGTGTTCTCTTTTTTTTTACAGGTCATAATTTTCTTCCCCTTTTCGTATTCTGTTAAAAGGAATTAAGAGGGGAGGCAGGCAATTATGACCAGCAAAGTAATTAGTATTCTGGCTGTGATACTTCTGGTGCTTTGTCTTTTAAGCGGTGGCTGTTCTTCAATAGCTCCCGCGCAAAACCTGAAAGCGTGGAAAGACCTCATAAAACTGGCCCCGGAAGATAATACAAAGAAGGAAGTCAAGAAGAATCCGGAAGAACTTATCCCAGCCCGGGAAAAAGGCGAGAGCATCAGTATAAAATTGTACTTTGCTCAAGCTGATAAAGAGGAGTTGGTAATGGAAAGGCGAGAAATAACCAGGACAGAGGGTATCGCTCGCAGTACTATGCAAGAACTCTTAAAGGGTTCAGATAATCCGGCTTATCGTAATGTATTTCCGGAAGGAACCAGGCTTTTGGACATAAATCTGAAACCCGATGGGACTTGTATATTGGATTTTAGTTCTGAGCTCCGCCGCCTGGAGAACGGGACCGAGGAAAAACAGATGATTGATGCAGTTTGCCAAACTCTGGCCCAATTCCCGGCGGTAAAACAGCTGGTTTTCATGATAGATGGTCGAGAGATAGATATAATAAAGGGGGAAGTGGATTTTTCTTCTCCTATCAAAGTGAGTCAGTAAAGTATTTTTAGGCGATGATTCACTTGATATGCTCAGGGATTTGTGGGAGACTCTTATATTGTGGAGTCTCCCGCTTATATTTGCATAGCAATATATCTGATAATATAGAATAGAATATAGGCGGCGAAAGTGATAAATTATTTATGAAATCATTGTTGCTTGATTTAGACAAAAAGAGGTGTAGATTTTGGGGAAAAACGAGCCCATAGGCATTTTTGACTCAGGGATAGGGGGATTGACGGTAGTAAAATCCTTGATGGAAAAAATGCCTGATGAAAGCTTTATCTATTTTGGAGATACAGCTCATGTACCTTATGGAAACAAATCGGAAACACAGCTGTTTAATTATGCCCATAAGATTATTTCCTTTCTCATAAGTAAGCAAGTAAAAGCGATTATTGTAGCCTGCGGTACCCACTCCTCGGTTACCCTTCCCTCGGTTTCACAGGAATACAGCTTGCCTATGCTGGGAGTGGTCAAAGCCGGCGCCCGGTCGGCAGCAAGGCTTAGTTGCAATGGAAAAATAGGAGTGGCAGCTACGCAAGCCACCGTAAACAAGAAGGCTTATACCCGGGAGATTCAGGAACTGGAGCCAGAGTTTCAGGTTTTTGAGACGGCCTGTCCTCGTTTTGTTCCCCTGGTGGAGGCCGGTAAGTTGAACAACAGCGAAAGCCGGGAAGCGGTAGCAGAATACCTGGGGCCTTTACTCGCCCAGGGTATTGATACCCTGGTTCTGGGTTGTACCCATTATCCTTTCCTGGCAACTGCCATCAGTGAATTTGCTGGCGAAAAGCTTAAACTGGTGGATACTTCTTGTGAGACTATTGATGAATTACAGGAAATATTTGGGGACCGGGATCTTTTTAACAACAGTGGCAAAAGGCCGCGGCACGAATTCTATGTCAGCGGGCAGGATGATTCCTTCTTTAATGTGGGGAGACTTTTGATGGGTGATATAATAAAGGAAATTCACAAGCTGGATTGGGATTGAGGTGCCGAAAATGAGCAGGGTAGGCTTTACCACCAGCATTCCGGTAGAGGTGATATTAGCGGCAGGGAAGACTCCGGTGGACCTGAATAATGTTTTCATTAATTCTTCAAGTCCCCAGTCCATGGTAGACCTGGCGGAAGAAGAAGGCTATCCCCGCAACTGCTGTGGCTGGATAAAAGGACTCTATGCCACCGGTCTGGATTATGATATGGAAGCGTTAATTGCCGTTATGCATGGGGATTGCAGCAATACCCAGGCGCTTATGGAAACCTTGCAATTAAGGAATAAGAAGATAATTCCCTTTGCCTTCCCGTTCGACCGGGAGCGGGCGCAGTTGGAAGCCCAGGTGGACAAGTTGATGCAGTTCTTTGAGGTAGATATGGAAGAGGTTTTAAAGGCCCGGGCCCGGCTGGAGAAAATCCGCTCATTGTGCCGGGAGATAGACCGGATGACCTGGCGGGATAACCTGGTTACCGGTCGGGAGAATCACTATTATTTACTTTGCTCCAGCGATTTTAACGGTAATCCGGATCTCTTCGAAGCTGAATTGCAAAGCTTTGTTGAAGAAGCGGGAAAACGAAGACCTATTAAGGAAGAAGTTCGCCTGGCTTATATCGGAGTCCCCCCTATTTTCACGGACCTGCACCAGCTATTGGAACATATGGGGGCCAGGGTGGTATTCAATGAAGTCCAGAGGCAATTTTCCATGCCTATGGAAAGCCAAGATATTATTGAGCAGTATTTGCACTATACTTATCCCTATGGGGCCTTTGCCCGCCTGGAGGATATTGAAGAACAGCTGGCTATTAGAGATGTACAGGGCGTAATTCATTATACCCAGACTTTTTGCTTTCGCCAGATAGAAGATCTTATATTTCGGGAAAGGCTGAAAATTCCATTCTTAACCCTGGAAGGGGATCGCCCGGGAAAAGTTGATGCTCGAAGCAGGATGCGCCTGGAGTCCTTTGTAAGTATGTTAAAGAAATAAAGGGTAAATATTTTATCTTCGATTTAGGAGCAGGAAATGTCAGTTACAGGAATAGATTTGGGTTCCAGAACGATAAAAATAATTGAAATGGATGGTCAAGAGATTATTAATCATAGCCTTTATGATACCGTATCCTTTTACCGGAATTGCGGGAGAATAGCAGACGGAGAAATGACGGTTGATTTAGCCGGACTGGGCTTTAGCCGGGAGCGGATAATCGCTACCGGTTATGGCAAGATCAGTGTGAGAATAGCGGGAGCGGAACAAATTCCCGAGATTCAGGCCCATGTTTATGGGGCCCTGTGGCAGAGCGGCCTCCAGGATTTTACCCTCCTGGATATCGGAGGACAGGATACCAAGGTAGTACAAGTGAGGCAAGGGCAGATGCTTGACTTTTTAACCAATGACCGCTGTGCCGCCAGCTCGGGGCGCTATCTGGAGAATATGGCTGCGGTGCTGGGTATGAGCCTGGAAGAACTGTCTTCTTTTAGTGAGGAAGCGGTGGAATTGAATGCTACCTGTGCAATCTTTGGAGAAACCGAGTTAATAGCTCGGATTGTTGAAGGGCACCCCGTCTCCCACCTGGCTGCCGGTGTAAACTACAGCCTTTATCGCCGGGTTTCCGCCATGCTCAATCGCCTGCGCAGCAAGAAAATAATTCTGGCCGGGGGCGGAGCCTTGAATTCTGCCCTGGCCAAAATCATAGCCCGGGAGACCGGGTCTGCAATCTACCAACTGCCCCGGCCTCAGTACAATGGAGCCATTGGTTGTTGTGCCTGGGCCTGGCGGCATGAAACAGCTTGATTGATGCTTATGGGGAAGATATCAACAAGAGTAGCAGATTCCTGCTCTTAAAATTAAATTTTAAATAGGTGGAGGTTAACTTATGGAAAGACCCCAAAACAGAGCCAATGATCAAATGCGTAAAGTAAGAATTATTCCTGGTTTTCAGAAATACCCGGACGGTTCAGTACTTATTGAAGCTGGCGATACCCGGGTAATGTGCTCGGCCATGATGGAGGAAAAGGTCCCTCCCTTTCTTCGTGGCAAAGGTAGTGGCTGGGTTACCGCTGAGTATTCCTTGTTGCCCTCTTCTACCGAAACCCGGACCCAACGGGAGGCCAGTAAAGGAAAGATTAGCGGGCGGACTTCGGAAATTCAGAGGTTGATCGGCAGGTCGCTGCGGGCAGTAGTGGATATGCAGGCAATGGGTGAACGCACCCTGTGGATAGATTGTGATGTCTTGCAGGCAGATGGGGGAACTAGAACCGCAGCCATTACCGGAAGCTTTGTAGCTCTTTACCTGGCATTTAAAAAGTTCAAGGAACAGGGAATTATTGAGACTATCCCGGTAAAAGACTTTGTAGCGGCTATAAGTGTTGGTATTGTCGATGCGATGCCGGTTCTGGACCTGGAGTATATTGAAGACTCCCAGGCCGATGTTGATATGAATGTAGTAATGACCGGGAACGGCGATTTTATAGAAATTCAGGGAACCGCTGAAGGGACCGTTTTCAGCCGGGCGGAACTGGACCAACTGCTGGAATTGGCGGGAAAAGGTATTCAGGAACTTATTGCTTTACAAAAGAGCATATTGGGAGTCTAGAGAAATGCCCAGAGAACTGTTGCTGGCTACCAGAAATCGCAAGAAGAAACTGGAACTGCAGGAGATTCTCCGTGAGCTGAATCTGAGTATTATTACCCTGGAAGAACTACCCTCCCTGGCCGAGGTGGAGGAAGACGGTAATTCTTTTGCGGAAAATGCTATAAAAAAAGCGGTATTTACAGCCAGGGCCAGCGGAAAAGTATGCTTGGCGGATGATTCGGGATTGGTAGTTGATGCCCTGGGGGGGCAGCCGGGGATCTATTCGGCGCGCTTTGCCGGTGAATCGGCCGGTGATGAAGAGAACAACCAGAAGCTGCTTAAGCTGATGGAAATGATAGAGGAAGACCAGAGGACGGCGAGATTCGTTTGCGTTATTGCCCTGAGTGATGCCCAGGGGAATGTGCAAACGGTGGAAGGAAGATGTGAAGGGAAAATAGCTCTGGTGCCGGCGGGAAAAGGAGGATTCGGCTATGACCCTCTTTTTATACCCCGGGGCTATACCCAGAGCTTTGCTCTGCTGCCATCAGCGACTAAAAATCTTATAAGTCACCGGGGGAAGGCTTTGGAGCAAGCCCGCCCGCTGATAGAAAGATTATTTCAGGGGAGTACTTAAAAGTTTAACTTCACTACCTGGCAGCAAAGGGGGAAATCCTTTGAAAATCGCTGTTATAGGTGATACCCACGGCAGGATTGAAAAAATCTGCCGGGAATTAAAAGTGGTAAAAGCGGATCAAATCTTCTTTACCGGGGATTTCTTAAGCGATGCCAAAAGAATAGCTCATCATCTGGGGGGAGTAATGCTGCATGCTGTGGCCGGCAATTGTGATTTTTATGAATCCGGCCCGGCCGAGCGCATATTGGATTTAGAGGAAAAGCGATTTTATATGGTTCATGGGCATCAATACGGGGTAAAAGGCAGCGTAAATTCTCTCTATTATAGGGGTTTGGAGCTGGGTGCCGATGTGGTTTTGTTTGGCCACACCCATATTCCTTTCTGTGAGCAAATCGAAGGTATCTGGTTGATTAATCCCGGAAGCCCTTCCCGCCCCCGTCTAGATAAAAAAGGAAGTTATGCTTTGCTTTACCTGGAAAAAGGGAAAATCGAGGTGGCTATTGAATACATTTAATAGACCGGGAGTATGCAACAGGATTTTTAGTACTTTCGCAGCACTTGTCATTAGAACCCTGGTAAGTCATACAGGCTACATGTTTATGTAGCAGCGGTAAAGGGGTGAATGGCTGTGTCAGATCTTACCGTAAATGAAATCACCAGTTTGCTTGAGGGTTTGATTGAAAACCCCTATATGTTCTATGTGATTGTTGACAGTGATGGATTAATAAGCTCCATTAACCAAACCTATCTGGATATTCTAGAGATGAAAAAAGAAGATGTCGTAGGACAGCATATTCTGGATATAACCCCTAACTCAGGGCTGCCCGAGGTTTTGCGGACCGGCCGCATGGACAAGGCGGACATCTGGTCGATAAAGGGAAGGGATACCATAGTAACCCGGGTGCCGATTTTTAAGAACGGGAAAATTATCGGGGCCATTGCCAGCAGCCTCTTTTTGGATATGTCCGGAGCCAAGATTCTTATGAAAAAACTGCAGGAAACGGAGAAGGAATTCAGCGCTATTCTGGAGGGTTTGATAGAAAGTCCTCATATGGCCTATGTAATTGTTGATAAAGAAGGTTATATTACGGTAATGAACCAGACCTTTTTGGATATTCTGGAGATGAAAAAAGAGGAGGTAATAGGCAAATACGTACTGGAAATCCTGCCTCATTCCAAGATGATAGAGATACTGAAAACCGGCAGGGTGGATAATGCGGATATATGGCCTATCCGGGGCCGGGATACCATTGTTACCCGTACCCCCATCAAAAAGCATGGCGAGATAATAGGAGCTATCGGGCACAGCCTTTTCCTGGATATGTCCGGGGCTAAAATCCTGGCCAAGAAACTGCAGGAAACGGAGAAGGAGTTAAGCCTGTACCGGGATGAGGTCAGCCAGATATATAGTGCCAGGTGGACTTTTGATGATTTGGTCGGTTGCAGCCAGGAGTTCCTGGTGGTAAAATCCATGGCCCGGCAACTTTCTTACAGCATATCTACGATTCTCATTACCGGAGAAAGCGGTACCGGCAAGGAACTCTTTGCCCAGGCTATTCATAATGGCAGTGAAAGGAAAAACTGGCCTTTCGTAAGAATAAATTGTGCGGCTTTGCCCGAGAACTTGCTGGAATCAGAGCTTTTTGGCTATGAAGAAGGCGCCTTTACCGGGGCTAGAAAGGGCGGGAAACCGGGAAAATTTGAACTGGCCAAAGGGGGTACTATTTTCCTGGATGAAATCGGTGATATGCCCTTGACCATGCAGACCAAGCTCTTAACGGTTTTACAGGAAAAAGTGGTGGAAAGGGTAGGAGGAACCACGCCTATAGCCATTAATGTCCGTGTAATCGCCGCCACCAACCGCGATTTAGAAGAAATGGTGGAAAAACAGGAGTTTCGTGAAGACCTTTACTATCGCCTCAATGTTGTAGGATTGAATATACCCCCTTTGAGAAGGCGAATGGATGATATTCCTCTTTTGGTTAATGATTTGATCCATAGAATAAACCAGTGTTTGAAGACCGATATTTCCGGGATTGAGCCAGAAGCGATAGATTTACTGCGGGAGTATTCCTGGCCCGGCAATGTGCGGGAACTGGAGAACCTGTTGGAAAGAGCCATAAATTTGGCGGTAATGCGCCGCGAGCAAGTAATCCGAGCCGAGCATTTTCCCTCTCTGGATCAGAAAAACAAGGATAAGAAATTCGCTAAAATCGAGATACTGGATGACGGGCAGAGCAGTCTCCCCCAGATCATTGAGAAGATAGAAAAGCAAATGATAATCCAGTATTTGCAGGAAAGTGGGGGAAACAAACAGCAAACCGCCAAGATGCTGGGTATTCACAGTTCCGCTTTGTACCGCAAATTAGGTAAATACGGCCTGGAATAGCTTCGGTTGCTCTTCTTCCTGACCTCTATAATACTCCTACCACTTTTTTCTAATTAATCCCCATGCTCCTAACCTTAATAGTGACACCCGCAGGGTCAGTGTCCTTCAGCGTCAAAACCCTATTTGCTTGTTACCTCTCACTACTCATGTAAATTATCTTTCCGTTATTCTCCTATTATTCTCCTATTTTAGGAAAGGGCCGATAAGTTACGGATAGTATGCACTTTTTTGCACATGGCCGGTAACGACTTTCCTATTATCGAAGAATAAAAACGACACCTTAATCTTGGGAAAAAGAGGAATATTGTCTAAACTAAAGGATTGGCGGCTTTTCTCTTACCCGGGGAGAGCAGCAATCAATTTGGCATGCTTCTTGCTTGCTTTGTATGTTAAGAAGTCCTGTTTGGGGAAGCAAGCCGGATTGTTGAGAAAGGGTAAAAAGAGAGAAGAGAGGAAAAAGGATAATTGGGGGAAAACAGTAAAGGGGGGATTCACATGATAGACAATAAGGGTTTTGCAGGTATGAATCTTATAGTGGATGATAGCTATCTTCAAGAACTGGAAAAGTTGGACTTTCCCGTAGTGAAAAGGCAGTTGCTGTCAATGGAGGATTTTAACGAGGAAATACGCCAGGGCCTCATAGCTTCCAAAGGCAAAAATGATTTAGCGGCAATCTACCTTGAAGAGCTGGAGCTTATGGAGTTCCCGATAATCAAAACCCATCGCTTGAGCCTGGAGGAGTTCAACGAAGAGCTTAGGAAGGGAATAGTAGAAGATGGCAACGCCATACAGGCGCATTTTGCAGCTATGGGAATCAAGGTAAAAAACCTGGCTCTGGTCAGCTAAATACCATCATGTTAAATGCTTCCCCAGCAGGTTTATTGACAGATAATACTTAAGGAAGCG
>ENA-UOOM01001690-UOOM01001690.1-fermentation-metagenome-genome-assembly--contig:-NODE-1690-length-20354-cov-11.438100_pt1 | contig 20354 bp, 18 predicted proteins | sample MGYA00245781_ERZ724031 | MGnify/ENA primary metagenome ERZ724031 (study PRJEB28704, sample SAMN03018317) | fermentation metagenome | biome: anthropogenic terrestrial biome; feature: soil... | reverse complement strand
AAGTTATCACGTAATTCAATAAATAATTGTTGACATTTATTGTTATGTTGTATATCTTGACTTGCGCAGTAAAATTCAAATAAAACAATCTGAACCTAAATTTCTCCTAAAGACATGAATCTTTTGGTAAAATCGATATCTACCGCATTTCCTAAACCCCCAACAATATCGTTGTAGTGGTCTGACACAACTGATCTAATTAAAAGTAATGCGAAGAAACATGGTAAAAAAAGTGTCTTGACAATGTAGCAAAAGAATGGTATTATTTATACAATGGTCATACCAATAATATAAATATATAAATGGTTTTAATACCATTACCTTTTATAAAACATTTCTATACATAAAAACATCATTATTAAGTTAAAAATTTAAAGAACAAAACAGACGTTTTAAAAGATTACAAATATTATATGACAAGTGTTTGAATATAGTTATGTAATCTTTGAAATAAAAATTACACTTAAAAGAAAGGAAAGTATTACTATGACTCAAGAAAATAAGGAATTAAATGTTCCGGTTGACGTTGAAATTGTTGAAGATGAATCCTTGGGAAAGAGAGATTTAAAAGGTTTCTTTTATCAATTTGTTACAATAGTTGCAATAGCTATGTCACTTTATCATTTGAGCACAGCAATTATTGGAACACCCGAATGGCAGATTCACAGAACAACGCATGTAGTGTTTTATCTCACTATAGGCTACATTTTATACAAGGGAAGTAAGAAAGACAGTAAATTAAAGTTTGGCATTGATATTTTGTTAGCAGCTTTATCTGTAGCAATTTATCTTTATATTATGTTAGATTTTGAGAGGTTTTCTACCCGACTTCCAATGGTGGATCCTATTACTACATTGGATATAATACTTGGCTGTGCTCTCATACTGCTTATTTTAGAAATGACAAGACGTACTACAGGATGGGCTCTTATTATAGTAGCTTTATTCTTTATAGCTCAAACCCTTTTTGCAAAATATTTCCCAGGTTTTTTAAGAGGTCCCGGGGTTGCGTTTGAGACATTTATAGACTATATGTTCTTTACTTCTGATGGTATTTATGGGTCTTCGGTAGGTGTATCAGCCAGTTTTGTTTATTTATTTGTTCTATTTGGAGTCTTTCTCGATAAGACAGGCGTTGGTACGTATTTTATCGAATTAGCAACAAATGCTACAAGAAAAACCAGAGGCGGAAGTGCAAAGGCTGCTGTTTTAGCCAGCGGTTTATTTGGTAGTATTTCCGGTAGTGCAGTAGCCAATGTTTATGGTACAGGTACATTTACTATTCCCATGATGAAAAAAGCTGGATTTAAACCTGTTTTTGCGGGAGCTGTGGAGGCAGTAGCTTCTTCAGGAGGAGCAATAATGCCGCCTGTTATGGGTTCAGCAGCATTTTTAATGGCTGATTTTATTGGTATGCCTTATACAACTATTGCTAAAGCTGCTATTATACCTGCTATATTATACTATATTTCTGTTTGGATGATAGTTGATATTGAGGCTAAAAAGATGGGAATGAAAAAAATAACCGGAAATGTAGATAAAATTGATTATAAATATTTCTTAAGAAAGAGTTATTTATTTTTGCCGATAATTGTACTTATAGCACTTCTTCTAAAAGGATTTACAGCCTTCTATGCTGCGTTTTTTGCAATAATTGGCACATTAGTTGTAGGCTTTATCAATGATAAGAGTACTGTTTCACCTAAAAACATAATAGCAATGTTGTCTGAATGTGGAAAAACAGCAGTGACAATTGCTGCACCGCTTACATGTGCTGCTCTTGTTGTAGCTTGTGTTTCGTTGACAGGCGTAGGTCTTCAGCTGACATCTATGATATTGAAGGGTTCGGGAGGACAATTACCTCTTGCTATGCTTTTCACTATGATTATTACAATTATATTGGGTATGGGGCTGCCGACGGCTGCAGCATACCAGATTGTTGCTATATTTGCTCCATCAGCATTAATTGAATTAGGTGTTCCGGTTTTAACGGCTCATTTATTTTGCTTTTATTATGCTTCATTTTCAACAATTACACCTCCTGTTGCAATGGCAGCATATGCCGGCGGAGTTCTTGCAGGAGCAAATGTTAATAAAACTGGCTTTACAGCTGTGAGAATAGGAGTGGCGGCATTTGTAATTCCATGGTGTTTTGTGTACTCTGATGCATTACTAATGAATGGTTCCGTTCCTACTATATTAATGGCAATTGTCAGTGCATTAGTAGGTGTATATGCACTTGCTTCCGGAGTTCAAGGATATTTCCTTGATAAGAAAATTAATGCGATCTTTAGGATTATAATTCTTTTTGCTGCTGTATGTATGATTTTACCGGGATTGCAATCAGATGTTATCGGATATGGGATATTAATTGCAATTTATTTATTTCAAAGATTTTCATCCAAAAAAGAAGTTGTAGGCGCTTAGTTTTGTACAATTCATTTGTACAATTCAAATAATAAATAAAAAAAATATAAACATTTTAGGGAGGAAAGAAAATGAAAAAAAGTACAATAACATTTTTTTGCATACTATTAGTTAGTATTCTTATGTTAACTGCTTGCGGCGAAAGTGGTACGCAGCCTCAAGGCAACACAGAACCTCAAGGCAACACAGAACCTCAAGGCAACACAGAACCTCAAGGCAACACAGAAGAAACATATCTAACCTTCGCAGCCGGAGGAGTGGGCGGCAGCTGGTATATAGCGGCAGCTGGCTTAAATGAAGAATTTCAAAGCAATATACCGGGCTTAAAAATGACTATTATACCTGGTGGAGGTCAATCAAATCCTACATTGGTTAATGGTGGGGATAAGGCTCAAATAGGTCTGACTTATAATGGAAATGCTGTTAGTGCAATAAACGGCGTAGAGGAATATACTGAGAAAGCTGAAGATATGATGGTTATTGCTAATTTAAATATGAAACAATATGCTACCATAATGCTTGCAAAAGATTTAGGCGTGGAAAGTGTCAGTGATATTAAGGAAAACAAGGTACCTATAAAGGTATCAGTAGGACCAAGAGGTTCAGGTTCTGAACAAATGGTCCATCGTGTATTTCAAGAAAATGGATTTACTTATGATGATCTTGAAGGATGGGGCGGTGATGTCCAGTTTACCAGTCCCACAGATGGAGCTAATGCATTCCGAGATGGTCAGGTTAATGCAATTACAGCATCTTCAGTTCCAAAGAACCCATATTTAATGGATGTATCTACTACACGCGATATTGTATTATTACCAGTTGAGGAAAGTGCAGCAAAGAATTTAGAAAAATTCGGTTATGTTCCTGGTGTTATACCAGCTAATAGTTATCGTGGACAGGAAGAAGACGTACCTTCAATATATGACAGTGTATTATTAATTGTTAATAAGAATGTGGATGAAGAAATTGTATATCAGATTACTAAAATCCTTTGTGAAAATAAAGAAAAATGGGTAACTGTACACAGTATGTGGAATGAATTTGAGCCTTCAGCATCTGCAAATGTTGATATTCCAATCCACCCGGGTGCACAAAGATATTATGATGAGATGGGATATTAATTAGATATTAGTGACAATTTTTAACAACCGGAGTATTACTATGAAAAAATTAATGAAAGTTAAAAATCAAAGTGGAGGATTAATTCTTGAAGAAGCAAAAATTTTACATCCTTCATTTGGAGAAGTATTGGTGAAAATTAATGCTGCTGCAATCTGCGGTACTGATTTACACATATATGACTGGAATCAATGGGCAGCAGACAAGTATGGGGACAAGCTTCCAATGCCATTGGGACATGAGTTCTGTGGTGAAGTAGTAGAAGTTGGAGAAGGAATTACGGGTTTTAAAAAAGGAGACAGGGTAGCCGGAGAAACGCATCTCGGTTGTGGAATTTGCAATCAGTGTATGCAAGGGAGACCTCATACCTGTAAAAATCTTGGTCTCTTCAGTCAATCTAATGCTGGTTGCTTTTCTGAATACACAACAGTGCCTGCAGGTTTTCTGATGAAGGTTCCTTCAGCTTTATCTGATGAAGAAGGAGCAATTTTGGAACCTTTGGGCGTTGCTGTACGTGCTGTCAATGATGCTGATGTATCCGGAAAAAAGGTACTTGTTTTAGGATGTGGTCCTATTGGTTTGTTTGCTATCGTTGTTGCAAAGGCACTTGGAGCATTGAAAGTATTTGCTGCTGACACTTCACCTTATAGGGTTGAATTAGCATCAAAATTAGGAGCCGATGAAGTAATAAATTCCATGGAAGTTTCTTTGAGCAATCAAATTATTGAATTGACAGAAGGAGAAGGGGTTCACTCATTAGTAGAGTTTACGGGTAACCCCACGGCAATCAAGGATGGTTTTAAATGCTTACAAAGCGGAGGCAAATATGTTTGTGTAGGATTACCTTCAAGACCGGTAGAAGTTGATATAGCTAAAGACATTGTTACAAGAGAAATAGAAATGAAAGGTAATTATGGTCGCTTGATTCCAGAAACATGGTATTTGACTGAAGAATTGCTTATATCAAAGAAAATTAATGTTAAACCCATTATTACACATTGTATGGCTTTGGATGATTATGAGCAAGCTTTCAGTTTGGCTAATTCCAAGGAATGCGGAAAGATTTTATTTAAGCCTTAAGTTGAAAACCCTATAAAGGAATAAAGTGTTTAGTTAAACAAATACTGCAATTAAACCAAGAAGGGAGACATAAGATGTATATTGACCAGAATACTTGTATTGGATGTGGAGTTTGCCTGAGGTTTTGCCCCGTAGGGGCAATATCTCTTGTCAATCGCAAAGCTTTCATTGATGAAAAGCTTTGTATGGAGTGCGGCACATGTGGCAGAAACAATATAGTTAAATGTCCTACAGAAGCAATTCATGAAAATTCAGATGTTTATGAAGTCCCAAGATCAATAAGTAAATATTTTAGCGATCCAATGGCTTATCATCCAGAAACGAAAGTACCTGGAAGAGGAACTGAAGAAGTTAAAACTAATGATGTTACAGGAAGGTTTAAGCGAGGTTATGTAGGTATAGGCATAGAAGTAGGACGTCCATCAGTTAGCACTAATTTTGAAGATGTAGAAATAATTACGAAAGCTTTATGTGAGCTTGATTATATAAATTTTGAAAAAGATAATCCCTTGTTTCACTTGATGAAGGATCCAAATAAAGGAATTTTTCATGACCATGTAAGACCAAGAAGGGCTTTATCTGCGATAATAGAGTTCGCAATTCCAATTGAAAAGATGGATGAAGTGATAAGAGTTGTAATGAGTGTTTCAAATGAAATAGATACAGTATTTTCATTAGAAGTAATAACTAGACTTGAAAATGGAAATGTTCCTGACGATGTTAAACAAAGCCTAGCAAATATAGGGTTGGAATACCGCCCTAACGCCAAAGTAAATTTAGGTTTAGGCAAACCATTAAAGGAGGAATAATGATATGACTCACTCGCTTCATAGAAATGGAACATGTGAAAACCTGAAGGATGATTATGTTATTTTAGTTACTCCTGCGGTAGGAATAAATAATGTAAATTCTCAGGACAATTTGAGAGATATTCTTGATAAAATATTTGAACTTAAACCTACTAATATAGGTTCATATGAAACAGGCACAATATTCAGTGGTGCTACAATAGAACAAATAAAGGATCAACTTTCTGAAACTCCAAGGGTTAGATGTTGCTTTTCTGACAAAGAAAAGATTAAAGAACTTGTTAGATATATAAAGGAAAAAGATTTTGGAATCTCTGTTACACTTAGTGGATTGACAGAAGATGTTTTGAATATAGCGGAGGAATTAAATATCAATCCTCACTCAATTAACTTATCCTTGGGTATATATGGAAAGACCGAAAAACTTCCTAGTGAAGAGGTGTTAGAGTTCACTACGATGTGCGGTCATGGTATGATATCAAAGCACTTGGTAGCAAAATTAATAGACGATGTAAGACAAGGTAAAACAACCATTGATAAGGCTTCAGAAACGATCGCAAGACCTTGTGTATGTGGGATTTTTAATACAGAAAGAGCAAAACAACTTTTGAAAAAATATGTTTAAAACTAAAATTAGGAGATGATTTTATGAAAATCGGTTTAATTGGTCTTGGCACAATGGGCAATCCAATAGGTACATGCTTCATAAATGCTGGTCACGAGCTTAAGGTTTATGATGTAAACCAAGAAGCTGTAGAAAGCATGTGTCAAAAGGGAGCCAAAAAAGCTTCAACTATTTCAGAATTTGCGGATGGGATACAGTTTTGTGTGTTGTCACTTCCAAACTCTCCAATAATTGAGGATACGGTATTTCAAAAGGGCGGATTATTAGAATCGCTCAAACCGGGAACAATTGTAATTGATGCAAGTACATCGAATCCAGAAAGTACAAAAAAGATTGGAAAAGCTTTAGCTGAAAAAGGTATAAAAATGGTAGATGCTCCTGTAAGCGGAGGTCCGGGACTTGCAGCTAAGGGACAATTGACCGTTATGGTTGGCGGAGATAAAGAAGCTGTAGAAGAAAGCATGGAAGTAATTAAACTTTATTGCAGCAAAATATATGTACTGGGTGATTTGAGTACAGGACATACAATGAAGTTAGTAAACAATTTGTTGTTTGGTGCAACTTTAGCAGCCGGTGTAGAAGCTATAGCTTTAGGCACCAAGGCAGGTCTTGATCCGCATAAGATGGTGGAAGTAATCTCCGAGTCATCCGGTAGATGCTACGCGGTGAACACAAAGTTCCCTAATATAGTATTTCCAAGACATTTTAAACCTGGATTTAAAACCAAATTATTACATAAGGACATGGATCTTGCCATATCCCTTGCTAAAGATTTAAAAGTACCTGTTGCGGTGGGTAATGTAGCACAGCAGTATTATACAACTGCTATGAATAATGAGGAATACAGAGAATTAGATAATACAGTAATAATTAAATATTTTGAGCAGCTACTTGATATAGAAGTTAAGTAAGAAGAACACTCGGGATATAATGAAAAATCGGTTATTTACGGATTGTGTAAACTTTTTGATATACACAATCCGCAAAAACTGAATAAAACCTCTTATTATTCCTTCTATACCTTGACTTTTTATAGGGAATGATTATATAATTAAATTAGCAAGTTGAATTATTAAGGGGAGTTATATTATGGCAAAATTTTCTGCAGTAAAAACAACAAAAGTGTACGAAAAAGTTATACAACAAATTACAGATAAGATTAGTTCCGGTGAATATAAACCTGGAGACTATTTACCTACTGAAAGGGAGCTATCTGAGATGATGGATGTTAGTCGTGCTTCTGTCAGAGAAGCCTTAAGGGTTTTGGAATATATTGGATTAATTGAGTGTAAACCTAAAAATGGAACAAATATTGTTTATGTCAGTCCTGAAATCCTTGCTAATAGACTTCATACTATAGATTTACGATCAAACAAATCAAACTTTGAGAACCTTTTAGAACTAAGAGAGACTATAGAACCTAAAATAGCTGGATTAGCTGCACAAAAAGCAACGGATGAAGAAGTTAAACTAATAAAAAAGTATATTTACGATTTAGGTGAAAATATTGAAGAGGAAGAATTCGAGAACTCAGATGCTTTATTTCATTTATATATTGCACAAGCGAGTAATAATATTTTTTTCATTCGTATTATGGAAATGCTTTTTGAAATGCTAAAAGAAGTAAGAAAGAAAACAGTTTTTTCTTATCATAGAAGAGAAGGAATATTTGAAGAGCATAAATTGATTTATGAAGCAATAGAAAACCGAGATATAGAAAAATCTGCTATGGCAATGAAGCAACATCTAACAAATATTCGTATGGCTTTGAAGTAGTATTAAGTATTTCAATAGTTCATTATTATTCTAATGGTCTGACAAAAGTAATAATAATATAATTACAAACCATTATCAAATAATTATGAATTCCCTTTTTTCAAAATTTAAACATAGTTTAAAAATACAGTATTTTATTGAATAATTGAAGTATTAAATATTATTATGAAATTTGACGCTTTAATTATCTAATAAATAACTTAAGGAGGTTAAAATGGCTATTACAGTTTTTAAAATGTCACAAATAAGTATGACAATGCTTGAAGGTGTTATTGCTAAGTGGTTGAAAAATGAAGGAGATAAAGTTGAAAAAGATGAACCGTTATTGGAGGTTCAAACAGATAAGGTTGTAACAGAAATGACTTCTCCTTGTGAAGGCTATATTAGGAAAATACTTGCTCAAGAATACGATGCAGTTCCGGTAGGGGGAGATTTGTGCATAATTGCTGATACGGCTGATGAGGATATTAGTGCATATATAAGTGATAAGGCTTATGATAAGGAGAGTGTTATCGAAAATCGTGTTACATCCACTCAAGCGTATGATATTAATGAAAAAAAGAGAATATCTCCTTTAGCAAAGAAAATCGCTTTAGCTGAAAATGTTGATTATAAAAACATAGTTGGAACAGGACCTGATGGTACGATTGTAAAGGCAGATATTGAAAAAGCAATAAGTGAAAGAGCGACAATGAAGGCTGAGACAGATGAAGCATTGGATAATATTCAGAGTAATATGGAAGTAGAGATAATTCCATTTAGAGGTATAAGGAAAGCAACAGCTGATCATATAATGTTGAGCAAACAACAAACAGCAAGTGTTACAACAATAGCTGAGGTAGATATGACAAAGGTAGGAGAGCATCGTAAATTTGTTCCGGTATCGTACACAACATATGTAGTAAAAGCTGCAGCAGAAGCCCTGAAAGAGTTTCAAATAATAAACTCCTCAATTGTGGGGGATGAAATACACGTTAAGAAGCAAATAAACATAAATGTAGCAGTATCAACAGATAAGACATTAGTAACTCCGGTAATAAGGAATGTTGGGGATAAAAATATTTTATCTATCAGTGACGAAATAGAAGCTTTAGCTAAAAAAGCAAGGGAAAACAGATTAACTCAAGAAGATTTTGCAGATGGTACATTTACCGTAACAAATTCAGGGGTATTCGGATCATTAATATTTACACCGATAATTAACTATCCACAATGTGCTATATTAGGTATAGGGAAATTATTAAAGACACCTGTAGTTAGAAATGATGAAATAGCTATTGCAACAATGATGAACTTATGCTTATCTTATGATCACAGAATAATAGATGGAGCACCGGCAGTTCAGTTTTTGCAAAAAATCAAATATTATTTGGAAAATCCGGGAGAACTTGTCAAAAAAACTACAAAGGAGAATAGGCCATGAAAGACGTTAGGGTTTCATCAATAAATGTTAAAGGTGGTAAAAAGGTATTAGCGAGAATACAAAGAAATACAGATTTATTAACCGGAATAATAGAAATATGCAAACAATCAAATATGGTAACGGCAGAAATCAATACTTGCATTGGAAGCTTGAGAAGTGGAGAAATATCTTGGACTAAGGCAAGCAGTAAAACTAAAAGAGGCTCTGAAAGAACACCACCCATTCCAATAGAAGGACCATTAGAATTTATTATCGGGCAAGGTTTGGTATGTTTAGCTGATGAAAAAAAACCGGTAGTTCATTTTCATGGAGCAGTTACTGATCCTGACGGCAAGGTTTGGGCAGGACATTTTTTTCAAGGTGGCAATCCGGTGCATTCTACAATGGATGTAATAATAACTGAAATAGATGGAGCAATTATGTCATTTGAATATGATGAGGAATTAGATTTTGAACTGGCGATTCCGAAAACAAGTGAGTAGGAGGTAGGAAAGTGAAAGGGTTACAAAAGGAAGATTATTTAAAGATGTTTAGGCAATTATTTTTAACACGACACACAGAGCAAACTATGGTTGATTATCATCGTCATACGCCGATAACTGAATTACCGCATTCAAGTATTGGTCAAGAAGCAATTTCCGTAGGAACTTGCTTTGGATTGACTAAAGAAGACCAAATAGTGCCATCTTTAAGAACAAGGGGAGCATTTTTGGCAAAAGGAGTTTCATCAAACTCAATGATGGCCGGTGCATTTGGGAAGGACATTCCAGAAACTAGAGGTAAGAATACATCACATCATATGGGTAGTACAGAAGTTGGAGTAATATCAGGAACAGGAGTTGTTGGGGCTCACTTACCTGTAGCTGTTGGAGTAGCATTAGCAGCTAAGCTCATGAAAAAGGATTATATTACTGTGGCTTATTTTGGAGATGGAGCAACAAATAGAGGTGACTTCCATGAATCCTTAAACTTAGCCTCCATATGGGACTTACCTGTGGTATTTGTTTGTGAAAATAACTTGTATGCACTTTCAACACCTGTTGAATGCAATATGAAGATTAAAGACATAGCAACAAGAGCTAGTTCATACGGAATACCTGGAGTAATAGTAGATGGAAATAATGTGTTAGAAGTTTATAAGGCTGCTGAAGAAGCATATGATAGAGCAAGAAAAGGACAAGGTCCAACCTTAATAGAGTGCAAAACATATAGATGGAGGGGTCATTCTGAAAGGGATCCCCGTGATGCAAGACCTAAAGAAGAGATAGAAGCTTGGAAAGAAAAATGCCCGGTTAAACAATTTAGAGCATATTTATTGAGTGAAGGGATAGCATCAGAGGAAGAAATACAAGAAATAGAAGTTAGTGTCAAAGCAGAGGTGGCAAATGCAATAAAATTTGCAGAAGAGTGCCCATACCCACCTTCAGATATATTGGCCACAAATGTATACTCAACAGAGGAGGCAATGTAGATGAAAAAGATGATGCGAGAAGCAATAAGAGAAGCATTAGCAGAAGAAATGCGAAGAGATGAAAAAATCTTTTTAATAGGTGAAGATATAGGACATTATGGAGGCACATTACAAATAACGGTAGGATTATTTGATGAATTTGGCGGGGAAAGAGTCTTAGATACTCCAATATCAGAAAATGCGATTACGGGAGCAGCAATTGGTGCTGCGATGATGGGAATGAGACCTGTCTTAGAATTAATGTTTGCTGATTTTCTTCCATTGGCATCAGATCAGATAATAAATAATGCAGCAAAAATGTGTTATTCATATAATGGACAAATGAAAGTACCAATGGTAATCAGGGCTCCTTTTGGAGCAGGTATGCGGTCAGGGATGCACCACTGTCAGAATCTTGAATCATCTTTTGCCAATATCCCGGGATTAAAGATGGTAATGCCATCAAATGCATATGATGCAAAAGGATTACTAAAAGCAGCTATTAGAGATGATGATCCGGTAATATTTTTTGAGCATAAGATGTTATACGGAACAAGAAACGATGTACCGGAAGACGATTATATAGTTCCAATTGGAAAAGCAGATATTAAAAGAGAAGGTAAAGATATAACAATTGTAGCATGGGGTGTAATGGTACCAAAAGCATTAAATGCTGCAGCGACTTTGGAGAAGGAAGGTATAAATGCTGAAGTTATAGATTTAAGAAGCCTGAAGCCCATTGACGAAGAAACAATTACGAATTCAGTAATAAAAACGAGTAGATTATTAATAGTACATGAAGCATGTTTAAGTGGAGGTTTAGGTGGAGAAATTGCTGCTATAGCAGCAAAAAACGCTTTTGGATATTTAGATGCCCCAATAGAAAGAATCGGGGCTGCTGATACCCCTGTACCTTTTAGCCCTACATTGGAAGATGCATTTATACCAAATGAAGATAGAATTGTTGAAACCGTAAGAAAAATGTTTTAGTTAAAAAATTAGTACGATTGTTAATATAATAAATAAATGCAAATAATTATTTTATAAATAAGTAATGCACAAGTTTTGTTTGTTTTTTTAAAAGTAAGGTAAAAAGGATAATAGTAGGAGAATATAATGAGGTTAAAAGGCAAAAATGCCATTGTCACAGGAGCTGCAAGAGGATTAGGAAAAGCTATGGCAATTGGCATGGCAAAAGAAGGAGCTAAAGTATTGATTTGTGATATTGATATTGATGAAGCACAAAAAACAGCAGCAGAAATATCAAAAATGGGTTTTGTTACAAAAGCAGCACAATTGGATGTTAGTAAAAAGACAGAAGTAGAAAAAGTAGTAGAACAAATTTTATTAGACTGGGAAAAAATAGATGTTTTAGTAAATAATGCAGGAGTAGTGGGAAAAACTAATATGTTTGATGCTACCGAGCAAGAAATTGATAGGATTTTGAATGTCAATTTAAAAGGTGTTATTTTTTGTAGCCAAGTAGTTGCAAAGAATATGATAACTAATAAATACGGCAAAATAATTAATATAGCTTCAATAGCTGCAAAAATTGGTGGCGGTTTATTAGGAACAAGCATTTATTCAGCATCAAAAGGTGGAGTAATTTCTTTAACTAAATCCTATGCAAAGGAATTAGCACCATATGGGATAACAGTTAATGCTATTGCACCGGGTTCAATTAATACACCTTTAACAACCGTTGGTCGAACAGAAGAACAATTAAAGGAAAGTATCACCAAGATACCATTAGGAAGACGAGGCAGGGCTGATGAATTAGCCGGAGCCGCTGTATTTTTAGCCTCAGATGAAAGCAGTTTTGTAACAGGAGCTACAATTGATGTTAATGGTGGAATACTAATGGATTAAAAAGGATTATAAAAAGTTTTAAGCTTTATGTTAAAACAAAAATTAAGCTGTAAATCTGCACTAAAAGTTTAAGGTTAGGAGAAATAGTTTATGAAAAACGATGTTGTAATAATTGGTGGAGGTCCAGGAGGATATGTAGCAGCCATACGCTCAGCTCAATTAGGTGGGAAAGTCGTTTTAGTAGAAAATGATAAATTAGGTGGGACATGTCTTAATAGAGGGTGTATACCAACAAAATCATTACTTCATAGTACAGGGTATATAAATGTAGTGAATGAAGCAAAGAAATATGGAATAGACATGACCTTTAATGGTTATGACATAAAAAAAATAATAAGTAATAAAGAACAGATAGTAGAACAATTAGTTCAAAGCATAAACTATTTGGTTATAAAAAACAAAATAGAGTTAATAAATGGATTTGGAAGGATTAAAGATAGAAATACTGTAGAAATAGAAACAGCAAAGGGAGTTATTGAAAAGAAAACTAAAAATATTATAATTGCTACCGGCTCAAAATCATCGATAATTAAAGTTCCGGGATATGATAACCCATCAGTAATAAATAGTGATGGAGCATTAAATATTAATAAGGTTCCAAAGAGTATAGCAGTCGTAGGCGGAGGAGCAGTGGGCATAGAGTTAGCTTTTGTTTACCAAAATTTAGGGGCAAAGGTAACTATAATTGAAATGATGCCGCAATTGTTGCCAAATATGGATGAAGATGCAGTGCAAATACTCGAAATAATGTTAAAAGAAAAAGGAATTGAAATACTAAAAGATGCGAAGCTGGAAAGTATAACCGAAAAATCCGACCAATTATTAAACGTTGAGGTTTTACAATCAAACGTTAAAAAAGTATTATTAAAAGAACAGGTATTGATGGCAACAGGCAGAGTTCCGTTTACAGAAGGATTAAACTTAGAAAGTGTTGGAGTTAAGACTGAAAAGGGAAAAATTCTTGTTAATGAATTACTAGAAACTAACGTTAAAGGAATATATGCAATAGGTGATGTAACAGGTGGAATATTATTAGCACATGTAGCATCAGCAGAAGCTATGGTAGCAGCAGAAAATTGTTTCGGTCTATCGACAAAGATAGATTATAAAGTGATACCGGCATGCATATATACGACCCCGGAAGTAGCGGGAGTAGGATTAACAGAAAAGCAAGCTATAGAAAAAGGATATGATGTAAAAGTAGGAAGGTTTAATTTATTAAATTCCGGAAAGGCTGTCGCAATAGGAGCAACAGAAGGGATGGTAAAAATTGTTGCAGATAAAAAGTATGGAGAAATCTTGGGAGTACATATTGTTGGTAATAGAGCAACTGATATTATAGCAGAAGCATGTGTAGCAATGAAATTAGAAGCAACAGTTGAAGAATTAATATCAACAATTCATGCACATCCCACTATATCAGAGACCTTTTATGAAGCAGCTCTTGCTGTATTTAATCGCTCAATTCATAGTTGATAATTAGTAATTTGATTATTTATTAGTTATTAATGATGACGTTTTATATATTTAATAAATACCCCATTATATTAGTACTTTTGCTTAAAAACAAAGTTAGAGATCATGGTTATGGTGTAGTTAACGCCAATAAGAAATATTAAAAAAGAGAGTAATGTATACAAATCCTGGAGGATATAGTAGGAGTAGTAGTAAAGCCTTCTCAAAATTCTAAGGAATATTATCACTTAATGAAAGGAAGTGCGCACAATGTTTGGTAATCATGGGAAAGTATTAATGGCATACTTGAACGAATTCAAAGTAGAAAGCAGAGAAATAGATAAGAAGCTATATGATGAATATTTTGGCGGTTATGGCTTAGCAGTTAGGTTGTTATACGACCAGATTCCAGTAGGCGCCGACCCGCTTGGACCAGAAAATATCATAGCTTTTACAACTGGTACTTTAGTAGGGACACCTGCTATTACTGGAAATAGATTTACAGTAAGCGCAAAATCACCTTTAACTGGAACTTGGGGGGATTCAAATTGCGGTGGTAAATTTGGTCCTGCATTAAAATTTAGTGGTTATGATGGAGTATTCGTTTACGGTTCTTCAGAAAGTCCAAAATATATTTATATAGAAAACGGGAAAGCCCAACTTTTGGATGCCCAGAAATTATGGGGTTTAGATACTACAGAAACTGAAAATTATTTGAAAAGAAAACACGGATTAGATGCACAAATAGTTTGCATAGGACCAGCAGGAGAGAAACTTTCTCTAATTGCTGGAATCATTCATGATAAAGGTAGAGCAGCAGGGCGCTCGGGGCTTGGTGCAGTGATGGGCTCCAAGAAGTTAAAAGCAATTGTGGTCAAAGGCAATATGGAAGTACCTTTAGCTAATCCTGAACGAGTTAAAGAGCTGAGAAATAAATTAATAGCGGATTTGGTATCTAAACCTGGCACTAAAAAGTTTAACAAATATGGAACGATTGATCATGTAGCTAGTTCAACCTATAGCAATGATGCGCCCGTCAGAAACTGGACTGGGATAGGGTTAAGGGATTTCCCAACTGCAGATAAAATAAGTGACGATAATTTGTTAAAATTCCAATTTAAAAAATATGGATGCTGGAAGTGCCCCTTCGCATGCAGTGGATATTTTAAGGTTGAAGAAGGACCCTTTAAAGTGGAAGAAACACATAAGCCTGAATATGAAACTTGCGGAATGTTTGGGCCAAACCTTTTGAATGATAATCCCGAATCCTTGATTTTGATAAATGATATTTGCAACAGGGCTGGTGTAGATACAATATCTACAGGAGGAACGGTAGGATTTGCTATTGAATGCTATGAAAAAGGCTTAATAACTGAGAAAGAAACAGATGGACTGAAGTTAGAATGGGGAAATGCAGAATTAATAGTTAATCTTACCAAGAAAATATGCAATATAGAGGGGAATTTCGGCAGACTATTTGGCAACGGTATACGCTGTGCTTCAGATATAATTCCTGGTTCAGAAGAATTAGCTATGCACGTTAATGGTCAGGAACTGCCGGCACATGATGCCAAATATGGACCCGGTTGGGGAACATTCTATATGGTAGATGCTACACCTGGAAGACATACGCAGGCTTGTCAAAATAGTTATGAAAATGGTAACGGGATAGCCGGTTTTAACTTACCTAAACTACAGAAATATGTATATTCGGGCAAGGGTGAAGTTGCAGCTAGAACCCACAACTTATTCCATACTCTGCATAGTCTGGGCTTGTGCAGATTTGCTTTATTTAGAATAAATGTTAATGAATGGGTAGAATTTTTAAACGCCGTAACTGGCGAGAGTTATAATTTAGACCAGTTAGAGTACTTAGGGGCTAGGATTGGTGTTCTAAGGCAGATGTTTAATATTAGAGATGGCTTAAAGGTAGTCGAGTTTAAAATTCCTGGACGAGCATATGGGTATCCTCCACTTGATGACGGTCCGCTTAAAGATATTACAGTAGATATAAAATTACAGATGAAGGAATTTTATGAAGCACAAAAGTGGGATAGTCAGACTGGAAGACCGATTGACGAAAGACTAAAGGAATTAAGATTAGAGGAACTTATCGGCTAACTGTCAATTTATCTCCCACCTATATAAAATTATATAGGTGGGAGAAACAAAAATATAAAAATATATGTGAATACGGGCCAACTTAAGCTATTGGAGACACCATAGGATCTATACATGGTTGAAATTGATAAGTTTGCATACTCTTTTGCAGCTGAATGGTTAAGTCTCGAACCGTGATTCCCAAATTAGGGGTTTGCTGCTTATAGTTTCCTTTTTTACTGCACAGGTCTTAGAATGGAGTTTTTATATGGAAAAATGTTTAAAAATAGTTTTTCCTACTAATACCAGTAGCAAACTATTTGTGCCTATTGAAGAAAATATGTCATTATTTAACTTATTTATAAATCTTGCTTTTAAAGAGAAATTTTTTTATGACTTTGTAAAATCAGGAGGGAATTCTGATGAAGGGCCAATATTAATGATTTATAATGGCAGACACATTAATTTTAAAGATTTGGATTGTATATATGTAAACCCAGGTGATGAATTATATTTTATACCACCAATATTGGGCGGATGATACGCTCTTTCAGCTTTTTCAAAATTAAATAACTATAGTTTAGCGAGCGCAAATATAAAAAAAGGAGTGCATGATTTAGTTATACACTAATCATACAAGGATAAGAATGAAAATTGTTATTTTAGATGGTTATACGGAAAACCCCGGCGATTTAAGCTGGGAAGGATTTGAAGAACTTGGTGAACTGACAGTATATGATCGTACACCGATTGAAAAAACCATAGGGCGTATTGGAGATGCAGATATAGTCTTATTAAACAAGGCTCCCGTATCGAGGGAAACATTAGAAGCATGCCAAAATATAAAGTACATAGGGGTTCTTGCAACCGGATATAATATTGTGGATACGGAAGCTGCCAAAGAAAGAGGTATTCTTGTTTCCAATATTCCAACCTATGGCACAGATGCTGTCGGCCAGTTTGCAATAGCACTTTTATTGGAGATCTGCCATCACATAGGGCATCACGCAAAAGCCGTAAAGGAAGGTCGCTGGGAACATAATGATGACTGGTGTTTCTGGGATTATCCTCTGATTGAGCTTTCAGGAAAAACAATGGGAATAATAGGTTTTGGGCGTATTGGAAAAACGACCGGCAAAATAGCTAATGCATTAGGTATGAAGGTAATTGCATATGATGATTATCAAAATGATGAAGGCAGAGAAATCGCTGAATATGTAGACTTAGATAATCTTTTTAAACGCTCTGATGTTATATGTCTTCATTGTCCATTATTTCCATCAACCCAAGGAATCATTTATAAGGATACAATTGCAAAGATGAAGGATGGAGTTATTATCATAAACAATTCAAGAGGTCAATTAATTGTTGAGCAAGACTTGGCAGATGCATTGAATTCAGGGAAGGTTTATGCAGCCGGAGTAGATGTGGTATCTGTAGAGCCCATAAGCTCTGACAATCCTCTTCTCAGTGCGAAGAACTGTATTATGACTCCCCATATTTCTTGGGCATCTAAAGAAAGCCGTCAGCGTTTGATGGATATTGCAGTTAATAATTTAAAAGCATTTTTGAACGGCTCACCGATTAATATTGTAAACAAATAAAAGAGGTTATCGTTCGCTCATGATGGAATAGAAAGGACAAAAAGTGGACAATTTAATATTTTCTTTGAATGCTGTTCTGCCTTTGGTTATTTTGATGCTTACCGGTGCTTTACTTCGAAAATTTAAGATATTTGATGAGAATTTTTTGAAAAAATTAAATAAATTTGCATTTAAGGTATTGTTCCCGATTCTTCTTTTTAACAACATATATGTAAGTAAGATATCTAAAACAATTGACCTACAGTTTATTATATTTGCTGTTATTATGACTTTAGCAATTATTGGGATACTATTGGCAGTAATTCCAATAATTGAAAAAGACAATAGAAATAGGGGAGTTTTGATTCAGGGTCTGTACCGGAGCAATTTTATGTTATTCGGGATGCCTCTTGTTTTAAATATTTTTGGAGATAAAGGCTTGCCGGTTGTAACAACGCTTATAGCAGTAATAGTGCCAATTTATAATTTAGCTGCTGTAATAACTTTGGATTTATTTACAGATGTAAAACAAAACTATAAAAAAACGATTATAAGTATTTTAACAAATCCATTAATAATTGGTTCTCTGCTTGGTATTATAGCATCTGTTTTTCATATAAGGCTTCCCTCAGCATTAGATAAGTCAATAGCTGACATTGCAAAAACCGCCACACCCATAGCATTGATGGCTCTTGGCGGAGAAATAAAAGTAAGAAATATATGGAAGAATATTAAATACTTAGTTTTTGTAGCAACAGGAAGACTATTTATTGTTCCTGCAATCGCAACCACGATTGCAATTTTATGTGGATATAGAGGAGTGGAATTAGGAGCTATATTAAGTATGACGGCTCCTCCCACAGCTGTAACAAGCTATACTATGGCACAGCAGTATGATTGCAATTATGAATTGGCAGGACAGATAGTATTTTTTACAGCTATAATTAGTCCTTTCAGCTTTTTTATGTTTGTATATATTTTTAGACTAACGGGTATATTTTAGACTAACTAATGGAGAGAATATGGATTTATCCAATATATGTTGGGGTGTAAAAAACACTTCAACATTTTTTTAATGAATTTATAAAAAAATGTAGAGCAAAATAGAAAAATTCATTTTCTAAATGCTCTACGAAAGGTAGTCTATAAACACCTAAATTTATTACCTGATATATAAGTCATTTCTCTTGTCTTTGTAATAAAGCATCATATTTCGTGAATCTTCTACCATATCTATGTCAAGGTCTGCTTTAATAAATGTATCTTTTTCCTGTTCCAAATATGCTACTATATTACCATAGGGGTCTACTATTGTTGATTTACCATAAAAAATCATGGAATCAGGTTGATCCTTTATAAACTCTTCTCCTGATTTATTAGCGCCTATCGCATATACTTGATGCTGAGCAGCAGCAACTCGTAATTCCTGAACATATAGATCACCACGATGTCCGCAAGAAGAAGTTGGCACTACAATAACTTTAGCACCCTTAACAGCTAAGGTATGCCATGCTTCGGGAAAAGAACGATCATAGCAGATTAAAATTCCAATAGGAACCCCTCTTACATTAAAAACCGGCAATTCCGGTCCCAGGTCAAAGTATGCTTTCTCGTTAGAACCGCAACTTTTAGGATTATTAGGGACGTGGACTTTTGCATAAGTTCCTACCAAATCACCACTTGGGGATACTATAAATGCGCTATTATAATATTTACCATTACGTAATTCATAACATGTAGCTAATATATGACAATTTATTTTCGTGGCAATTTCAGACATTCTTAAAAATGTAGGTCCTCCAGGTATGGGCTCTGCAATATCCATCCATGCTTTATCGCCTGTCTTGGTAAAATGAGGGCTTGTCATAAGTTCCGGAAGACAAATTAAGTCTACACTTCCTGATATTTTGATTGTTTGCATAATCAATTGTTCAATATTATCCAATTGTTCTTTATAACTACCTTTATATGGCCCTATTTGAAGAGCAGCAACTTTAAACTTCATATAATTACTTGTATGATATAGCAAAAAACTAAATCATACATTCCTTTCATTTTACTTACGCTCTCTTTATGGTGTTTATCGGATTTTAAAAGCTGAAGGAGCGTAGACACTGAAGCTTTCAAAATCCGCCTTTACAAAAAACTAATATCCGAAAGACTAAGATTTAAACTTATAAACATATTATATGACAAATGAAATATTTTGTCAATATTCAAAGAATGGTCAAAGAATATTGTATTCGTGTAAAATAATTGTTGACATTTATTGTTATGTTGTATATACTGATAAAGTGTTCAAGAAGAAGTAACCGCTTCTCACCTTGCGGCGTTTTGTAAACTGCCTGTTGGGTTAAAAAATAAATGCAGTTTTGTGTTTTAAGATAGCGGTGAAGGTCGCTATTTTTTATGTCCTAACCCAATTTCTTCGACAAAATAGGTATGGGGACACACCTCTACTGCAATAGGTATGGGGACACACTTCTACTATAGGGAAAGTCTTTGGAGACAGAGGAATGTCCCCGTACTAAGTCTTTGAGGGCATGAGGAATGTCCCCAAATATATGAAATTGATGGTAGGTCAAACCCGTCTTTAGAAGTTAACACCATAAAGTTTAGGAGCAAAATCACTCTATAA
>ENA-UOOM01001689-UOOM01001689.1-fermentation-metagenome-genome-assembly--contig:-NODE-1689-length-20357-cov-9.889173_pt1 | contig 20357 bp, 19 predicted proteins | sample MGYA00245781_ERZ724031 | MGnify/ENA primary metagenome ERZ724031 (study PRJEB28704, sample SAMN03018317) | fermentation metagenome | biome: anthropogenic terrestrial biome; feature: soil; material... | reverse complement strand
AATGGACAATTGATAATGCATAATGAAAATCTTAGAAATAAACGATAGTGTATGCAAAGAATGAGCAGATGTATCACGCTGATTAGCTTCGTGTGGCTGTTTTTCATCGGCAGCTTGTCTGCCCAGATGAGCGATCAGGATGTGGTCAAAGAAATGAAAAAATCATCCGAAGAGGGCAAGTCGCAACAAGAAATTCTTCAGGATTTAACGGGGAAGGGTGTCACGACCACCCAATTGCAACGTATCCGCGAACAGTATGGCGACGGGCAAACGAGTGGGGGTACCACCCTCCCCGCACAGGCCGGATCTTCGCGCGAAGAGGTGTTGCGCCAAGACCCCGAGGCCGGGCAATTGCGCGGCGGCGTTATTGATGCAAAAGATGCGGCACAAACGCTGCCTCCCGAAGAAAAAGTATACGGGCAAGATCTCTTTTCGTCCGATAACCTCACCTTTGCTCCCAATATCAATATGCCTACCCCCGCCAATTACGTGCTGGGCCCGGGCGATGAAATCATTATCGACCTGTGGGGCGACTCAGAACTGAATGTCCGCTACACCATCGCCCCCGACGGCCATATCACCGTGCCCGGATTGGGGCGCATCCCGCTGAGCGGCTTACAGGTCGATCAGGCCCGGTCGCGCCTGCGGTACGAATTTTCCACCATCTACTCCGACCTCGACTCGGACGAACCACATACTTTCCTCGGTATATCGGTAGGCAATGTCCGCACCATCCGCGTACATGTCATGGGCGAAGCCGTCCGCCCCGGCACCTATACGCTCTCGTCGTTCGCTTCGGCCTTCCATGCCCTGTATGTGGCGGGCGGCCCGTCCAAGATAGGGAGCCTGCGTAATATCCGGATTTTTCGTGCCGGAAAGGCCGTGGCGCATATCGATATTTACGAATATCTGATGAAAGGAAACAATACCGCCGACATTACGCTGCAAGACGGCGACATTGTAAAGATTGACCCGTACGGCATTCTGGCTCAAGCGACGGGCGAAGTGAAACGGCCCATGCGCTACGAAATGCGCGAGGGCGAAACGCTCGAAGACCTCCTCCGTTTTGCCGGCGGATTCAGCGGCGACGCTTACCGTACCAATGTATCGCTTCTGCGCAAGGGCGCCGACGAAAAACAGGCTTTCACGCTGAACGCGCCGGAATATGCCGCTTTCGTTTTGCAGGACGGCGACCGGGTGGAAGTCGGTAATATTTTGGACAAGTACTCCAATATGGTCGAAATATCGGGTGCGGTAAACCGTCCGGGCAAATATGCCATCGGCGACCGCATACGCACGTTGCGCGACCTCATCGACATCGCCCAGGGCCCTACGGGCGACGCATACCGATACCGAGCCCTGTTGTATCGCGAAAAACAAGATCTCACCTGGGAGATGGAATCCATCAATATAGACAAACTGCTGGAGGGAACCCGTCCCGACATCACCCTTCGCAAGAACGACCGGCTGTATGTGCCTTCGGTCCTCTCGTTGGAAGATGAACTGTCCTTATATATAGGTGGGGAAGTACGCAACCCGGGTACCTATTCGTTTGCCGACCGTATGACCATCTCCGATCTCATCTTGCAAGCCGGCGGATTGAAAGAGTCGGCGTCCATTGCCCGCATCGATGTGTACCGCCGCCTCAAAGACCCGCTAAGCACCACGCTATCGGTCCGCTCGGGCGCTGCTTTCAGCTTTTCATTGGAAAACGGATTGATTGCTTCGGGCGACACGGCCTTTACGCTGGAACCGTTCGACCAGGTGGTGGTGCGTCGTTCGCCGGGTTACGAAGAGCAACAGGAGGTGACCGTGAAAGGCGAGGTGTTGTATCAAGGGGCGTTTGCCAAGTTGCACAAAGACGAACGGCTCTCTACGCTCATCGAGCGCGCCGGCGGGCTCTCGCAATATGCCTATCCCAAGGGGGCGCGACTGCTGCGAAGGTTGACCGACGATGAGCTTATCCGTGTAAAGGAAGCATTTATTGCGAAAAGCCGCGCGGATAAAATCGACGCCGATTCGCTTAACCTCGACAGCCTGATGACCGCTACCAACCAATATGTCGGTATCGACTTGGAAAAAGCGCTGAAACAGCCCGGAGGCGACGAAGACATCATTCTTCGTGAGGGCGACGTGCTTACCGTGCCGCAATATGACGGCACCGTGAAGATTTCGGGAGCCGTGATGCATCCCAATACCGTGGCCTATAACAAACGCTACAGCTTACGCAACTATATCTGGCAGGCGGGTGGATACAGCCGTCTGGCTATTAAGACCCAACCGTTCGTCATCTATATGAACGGTAAAGTGTCCACAGGACGATGGGCCCGGATAGAGCCGGGTTGCGAGATTGTGGTGCCCGAGCGGCCCGAACGACGGCCGACTTCTGTGCAGGAAGTGTTGGGCATCAGCACCTCGCTGGCATCCATCGTGTTGCTGATTACCAATCTGATTAAATAAACCCGTGTAAAAGAAAAAAGCATTTATGTCATCACAAACATCTCTGCCCCCATCCGCCGATCTTCCTCCCGCCGTGCAAGAAGATGAAATCGATTTGGTGGATATTCTTCGCCGCCTGTGGCTCAAACGCCGTTTCATCCTGTGGGTGACGGGAGCCTTTTTATTACTCGGCGTGTTTATCGCCCTCTTTTCGCCGGTGAAGTACACCGCTTCGTGCACCGTGGTGCCTCAAAGCGGCAAAGACGGATCGGGCGGTAATTTGGGAGGCATCGCCGCCATGATGGGCGTGAATATGGGCGGCATGGGCAGCAGCGAAACGCTTTCGCCCACGGTATATCCGCAAATCATCAAAAGCGTTCCCTTTACGCGGGAGATCATGCAAACCCCCATCCGGGTCGAAAAGTCGGGAGGAAAATCCATTTCGCTCTACGACTATTATACCGACAAACAGTATCAATCGTTCAATCTTTTGGACGGCATAAAACGATATACCATCGGCTTGCCGGGTTTGCTGATCGGGGCGATACGCGGTACTCCCGTCCAAGAGGCTTCTACCGATAGCGTTTCGACGATGCTGGCCCTTACAGACGAAGAAGAACGCGTATATAAAACCATTCAAAGTTCGTTGACGCAAAATTTCAATCAAAAAGACGGATATCTGACGCTTGAGTATTCTTTTCCCGAAGCGGAAGGAGCGGCGCAAATCACCGATCAAGTCCGTAAAACATTGGGAAAGTATGTGATATCGTTCAAGTCGGAGAAAGCCGAAGACAACCTCGCCTTTGTGGAACAGAGTTACGAGGATGCCCGGAAAGACTTTCTGGAGAAGCAAAGCCGCTTGGCTTCTTTCCGTGATGCCAATCGTGGACTGACTACCGCCACGGCGCAAGCTACCGAGCAACGCCTGCGCAGCGAATATGACCTGGCTTTTAGCGTGTATAGCGAGTTGGCCAAACAACGCGAGCAAGCCAAACTGTCGGTCAAGGAAACCAAGCCGGTACTGACGGTGATTGAACCGGTGGTCGTACCGTCGCAAAAAAGCGCTCCTCGACGGGGAATAATTCTGATAGGATTTTTATTTTTCGGTCTCGTCGTCGGTTGCGCATGGGTATTTATAGAACCTGTATGGATAAATATCCAAAAAGGAATTGGAAAAGAGAATTCTTTACAAACGGAAAGCTAACGGGTTTATCAGATAATACGCGATTACTAAAATTAACACTATCATTATAATGGAGAAAGTTCTTGTAACAGGCGCGGATGGTTTCATAGGCTCTCATCTTACCGAAATGCTTTTGGAACAAGGAGCTCAGGTAAAAGCTCTATCTCAATATAATTCTTTTAATTATTGGGGTTGGCTTGATGGAATGTACCATCCGAATCTGGAAGTGATTACCGGGGATGTGAGAGATCCGCATTTCTGTAAACATATTTCGAAAGATGTAGATGTCATTTTTCATCTGGCAGCCCTTATCGCTATTCCTTATTCGTATGTGGCTCCCGACAGTTATGTGGATACAAATGTGAAAGGTACGCTCAATATCTGTCAGGCTGCAAAAGAAAACGGAGTAAAACGGGTAGTCGTTACTTCCACTTCCGAAGTATATGGAACGGCACAATATGTTCCTATTGACGAGAAACATCCCAAACAGCCACAGTCTCCATACTCCGCTACAAAAATAGGCGCGGATGCCATGGCGATGAGTTTTTATAATGCATTTGAATTGCCGGTAGTTATAGCGCGCCCATTTAATACGTATGGACCACGTCAATCGGCTCGAGCCATTATTCCTACTATTATTACTCAAATAGCGAACGGAAAGAAAGAAATAAAATTAGGCGACCTAACACCTACACGCGATTTCAATTATGTAAAAGATACTTGTAAGGGATTTATCGAACTTTCCAAATGCAATGAAGCAATTGGTCAGGAAGTAAACATCGCAAGTAATTATGAGATATCCATGCGCGACACGTTGAATCTGATTGCAAAAATTATGAAGTCCGATGTGAAATTTGTAGAAGATGAGCAGCGTTTGCGTCCCAAAAATTCAGAAGTATTCCGGCTTTGGGGGGATAATACAAAAATAAAAGAACTTACAGGTTTTACTCCTTCTTATTCTATTGAAGAAGGACTCAGAGAAACCGTTCAATGGTTTCTTAATAAAGAGAACCTCAATAAATATAAAGCAGAGATATATAATGTATAAAGAGATTGTTGCATTCACTCGTCAGTTATTTGCGACGGATGATACTATACCGTTGCATGCGCCTTTTTTTAATGGCAATGAAAAAAAATATCTGAATGAGTGTATTGATACGACTTTCGTTTCCAGTGTCGGTAAATTCGTAGACAAATTCGAAGAGATGATCGCGGATTATACCGGATCGAAAAAGGCCGTCGTTTGTGTGAATGGTACTAACGGATTGCACATGGCTTTGATGTTGGTTGGCGTAGAAAGGGATGATGAAGTATTGACGCAGGCCTTAACGTTTATTGCAACCTGCAATGCAATAAGTTATATAGGTGCGCATCCTGTTTTTATTGATGTGGACAGAGATACGATGGGATTGTCTTCTGTGGCGTTAGAAGCATGGTTGAAAGAAAATGCCGAAATTAGAAACGGTAGTACCTACAATAAAAAAACGGGGCGCCGGATAAAAGCCTGTGTGCCTATGCATACGTTCGGACATCCTGTTTATTTGGATGAACTCGTAGAGGTTTGCAAGCGCTATCATTTGGAAATAGTAGAGGATGCTGCGGAAAGTATCGGAAGTTTGTATAAAGGCAAACATACGGGGACTTTCGGTAAGGTTGGTGTAATTAGTTTTAACGGAAACAAAACCATTACTACCGGTGGGGGTGGTATGTTACTGTTTCAAGATGAGGAGCTCGGTAAATTTGCGAAGCATGTTACCACGCAGGCAAAAGTACCCCATCGCTGGGAATTCGTGCATGATCATATCGGTTATAATTATCGCATGCCGAACATCAATGCAGCTTTAGGATGTGCTCAGTTGGAGCAGTTAGACGGCTTTTTGAAGAATAAACGGGAAACGGCAGAAGCATATAAAAAGTTCTTTGCCGGCAGATCCGATATCGAATTCTTTACAGAGCCGAAAGACTGTCAGTCAAACTACTGGTTGAATGCCGTTATCATGAACGATAAACAGGCCCAATTGGATTTTCTTACCTATACGAATGATCACGGAATGATGACTCGTCCGATATGGGAGCTTATGAACAGACTACCCATGTTTAAAGATTGTCAGACCGATGGATTAAAAAATACCGAATGGTTTGCAGACCGGGTGGTGAATATACCGAGTAGCGTAAGACTACATGGTTAAAAAGCAACTCATATTAGTAGGCGGCGGCGGACATTGCAAATCGGTAATAGAAGCTGCCGAAAGTGCCGGATATCATATTGCGGGTATATTGGATGTGCCTGAAAATATGGGTAAAACCATTTTAGGGTATTTCATTACAGGTACCGATGATTCAATAGCAGATTATATACGGGATGCTGAGTTTATTGTTACTGTAGGGCACATAAAAGACGCTTCCCTGCGAATAAAACTGCATGAAAAAATAGAAAATGCAGGAGGACGTTTCGCAACGATTATAGCTTCCACAGCTTATGTCTCGGGCTATTCCTCTGTGGGGAAAGGAACGGTGATTTTACATCATGCTATGGTAAATGCCGATGCAAAAATAGGAAAAGGATGTATTATTAATACATTCGCAAATATTGAGCATGATGCCGTGGTTGAAGATTATTGTCATATCTCCACCGGAGCCATGGTGAACGGCAATTGCAAAGTGGGAAAAGGAACATTTCTGGGAAGCCAGTCGGTAATGGTAAACGGAACACATATTTGTGAAGGTTGTGTGATTGCTGCCGGAGCCATGGTTCGTAAAACAATTTCGAAAAAAGGTGTTTATTCGGGTAATCCCGCACTTTTAAAAATTAAACTCTGATAAATGGAACGTGTGGTTATCATAGCGGAAGCAGGAGTCAATCATAATGGCAATATAGAAAATGCCTTTAAGTTGATAGATGCAGCGGCAGAAGCAGGTGCCGATTATGTAAAATTCCAGACATTCAAATCGGAAAACCTCGTGTCTTCTTCTGCTAAAAAAGCCGAATATCAGGTAAAAAATACAGGTAACCGAGAGGAAAATCAACTGCAAATGCTGAAAAAACTTGAACTAACGTATGAACAGCATGAGCAACTTATTGAGTATTGTAAAGAGAAAGGTATCCGATTCTTTTCAACGGCATTTGATCTGGACTCATTGGAATACCTTGCAGAGATAGGATTGGAGATGGTAAAAATTCCATCGGGAGAGATAACCAATCTTCCTTATTTACGAAAGGCGGCTTTGCTTTTCAATAAAGTTATTCTTTCTACAGGCATGGCTAACATGACCGAAATTAAAGCTGCCCTGAATGTATTTATTAGTTCAGGTGTTTCCAAAGAAAATATCACAATCCTTCATTGCAATACGGAGTATCCTACGCCGATGGAAGATGTAAATCTCAAGGCTATGTTGCAGATTAGGAAGGTATTTGGTACAAAGGTCGGATATTCCGATCATACTACAGGAATTGAAGTTCCTATAGCGGCGGTAGCACTGGGGGCCTATGTGATTGAAAAGCATTTCACTTTGGATCGGACAATGGACGGCCCCGACCATAAAGCTTCGCTTGAACCCAGGGAACTCAAAGCGATGGTTTCCGCAATTCGGAATGTGGAACGGGCGGTTTCAGGCAGTGGATTAAAAGATGTTTCTCCTTCCGAAAAGAAAAATATAGCCATAGCGCGAAAAAGTATTGTCGCTAAGACTGCTATTGCCAAAGGAGAACTGTTCTCTGAAGAGAACATTACCGTAAAACGCCCCGGTACAGGAATTTCCCCAATGAACTGGGACAATGTAATCGGACAACCTGCATCAAGAGATTTTGAACAGGACGAATTGATAATAGTATAAACATGAAAATTTGCGTTGCTACCGGAACAAGAGCTGAATATGGTTTATTGAAGCCGTTGATTGACAAAATCAGTAGTGAACCTACTTTTACGCTACAACTATTGGTAACGGGAGCTCATCTTTCACCGGAATTCGGACTTACTTATAAACTGATCGAAGCAGACGGATATCCTATTGACGAAAAAGTAGAAATGCTAATGTCTTCCGATACGGAAGAAGGCATCACAAAATCCATGGGGATCGGTATGATTGGCTATGCCGATGCTTTAAAGAGGCTTAATCCTGATCTGTTGATTATTTTGGGTGACCGCTACGAAATGTTAGCGATGGCTTCCGCCGCTCTTATTTTCCGTATTCCCATTGTACATATTCATGGGGGTGAAATTACGGAAGGAGCCTATGATGACGCCATTCGTCATGCTATTACCAAAATGAGTGCATTGCATTTCACTTCCACCGAGGCATATCGTCAACGCGTCATTCAATTGGGTGAACAGCCCGATAGAGTATTCAATGTAGGTGCCATTGGGTTGGATAATTTTCGTTCCTTGAAATTACTTTCAAGGGAGGAGTTGGAACAAGATTTACACATACGTTTTAAGACATATAATTACTTGGTAGGTTTCCATCCCGAAACACTATCCGGCGTTTCCATAGAAGAACAATTTCAAGAACTTCTTTTGGCTATCGATGCTCAGGAGGAGAGTCTTTTTGTTTTTACAAAAGCCAATGCCGACACAAATGGAAGAATTATCAACTATTTGATGGAACAATATGTGAATAAACATCCCGATAAAGCGGTGTTATTTTCCTCTCTTGGATCATTACGCTATTTATCGCTGATGAAACAAGTGACAGCAGTTATCGGCAACAGTTCCAGCGGAATACTGGAAGCTCCGTCTGCTCCCACAGCGACTATCAATATTGGAAATAGGCAAAAAGGGCGTATACAGGCAGAGAGCATTGTGAACTGTCCTGCAAAAAAAGAAAATATATTGACGGCTTTTATTCAAATAAAAGAACCTTCATTCCGGCAAAAAATGGAAAAAATCGTCAATCCTTATGGAGAGGGAATGGCGTCGGATAAAATAATTGACATATTGAAGAAAACCGAACCTTTAAATTTGAGAATAAAAAGGTTTCACGACGTAAAGATATGAAAGAGTTTGCCAAATATTTAATAAACGAACAGGCAACGGTTAGAGATGCATTAATCGCTCTAAATGCTCTGTCTGACGATATTCAAACGTTATTTGTTATTTCGGAAAGCGATGAGTTGAAGGGGACTATAACGGATGGGGATATCAGGAGAGGATTAATAGAAGGAATAACGATTGATGATCCGGTTTTAAGACTCATGCATACGGTATTTAAATATATTAAGGAGTCTGATAAAGACGTAGCCTATATAAAACAACTAAAAAAATCGAATATAGAGTTACTACCCTGTTTAGATGAAAAGGGTAGAATTATAGGAATTTATAATTTGAAAAAATTAGCCTCTATTTTGCCGGTCGATGCTGTTATGATGGCTGGAGGAAGGGGTGAGCGTTTAAGACCGCTAACAGAAAAAACGCCAAAACCATTATTGCCTTTAGGTGGAAAACCTATTATTGATCATAATGTGGATAGACTTATAAATTATGGTGTTAGAAATATTTCCGTAACCGTTAATTATCTCGGAGAACAAATTATAGATCATTTTAAAAGTCATCAAAACGGAGCAAATATACATTGTATTAAAGAGCCTGAATTTCTCGGAACGATTGGCTCTGTACAATTTATAGACACTTTTGTGAATGACACTATATTGGTAATGAATTCGGATTTATTTACCAATATCGATTATGAAGAGTTCTATCTGCATTTTTTAGAAAACGATGCAGATGTTTCCGTAGCCGCTATTCCATATTCCATTAGCGTGCCTTATGGTATTTTTGAATTAGAAGAAAGAAATATTCTGGGAATAAAGGAAAAACCGGTATACAACTACTATGCGAATGCAGGTATATATTTGATCAAGAAAAAACTTTTGAAGCTTATACCCAAAAACACTTATTGTGATGCTACCGATTTTATTGAAATGCTGATCGCGAATAATCATAAGGTTATACGATTCCCTTTAATAGGGTATTGGATCGATATCGGCAAGCACGAAGACTATAAGAAAGCGCAGGAGTTTATACGGCATTTATAATTTTTGCAAGACAAAAAATGAATATATTAATCACTATTTGTGCAAGAGGAGGTTCGAAAAGTATTCCGGGTAAAAATATTAAGGATTTGTGCGGAAAACCACTCATTTATTATACGCTGAAAACTGCAATTGAATTTGCAAAAAAACAAGCAAATTGCCATATTGTTTTGTCAACAGATTCCAATCAAATCAAAGAAATAGTACATTCATTAGAGTTACCGGGAATAGATTTATCCTACAATAGACCGACGGAATTAGCTAATGATAACGCGGGGAAATTAGACGCTATTAAAGACGTTTTCTCATTTATGGAAAAACGGTATAATATCGAATACGACTACGTGTTGGATATGGATGTTACCTCGCCTTTAAGGAATGTCAATGATTTGGTAGAGGCATTTAAAATTATACAGGAAAAAAAGGGAGCGTTGAACTTGTTCTCTGTAAGTCCCGCAGGACGTAATCCCTATTTCAATATGGTGGAACAGTCAGAGGGAGGATTTGTTTCGTTATGTAAGCAAGGGAACTTTCTTACCCGTCAATCTGCCCCTAAGGTGTACGACATGAATGCTTCTTTCTATATCTATACGGCGGCCTTTTTTCAGAAAAATCACCAGAAAGTTATTACCGATAAATCAATTGTTTACGAAGTTCCTCATCTTTGTTTTGATCTGGACCATCCGATTGATTTTGATTTTATGAGCTTTTTGCTGGAAAACAATAAGTTGAATTTTAATTTTCTTAGATGAAGGTTTTAATAATAGGATTAGGCTCTATTGCTAAAAAGCACTTGTTTGCTCTTCGGCAAATTGATTCTTCTGTTGAAATCGTTGCTTTTCGCTCTTCTTTAGATGCTTCGATAGAGGACGGAGTAAAGAATGTTTATAATTGGGACGATATAAAGAAAGAATTGCCTGATTTTATTATTTTATCCAATCCTACTTATCTACATGCTGAGACCATTGGGAGAATAATAGATTGCGGAGTTCCTATCTTTATCGAAAAGCCGGTCTTTGCTTCAATAGGTGAAGAAAAGGAAAAGTTGATCCAGAAAATTACGGAGCAGGGGATTATCACATACGTCGCTTGTAATCTTCGTTTTTTGCATGCATTGCAAAAAATAAAAGAGATTATAAAATCTGAACGTGTAAACGAAGTAAATGTGTATTGCGGTTCTTATCTTCCCGATTGGCGGCCGAATGTTGATTTTCGCAAAGTGTATAGTGCAAATAAGGAGATGGGTGGCGGTGTACATTTAGACCTTATCCACGAACTCGATTATGTCTATTGGATATTCGGTAACCCCATTGAGACGAATGCTGTTTTGAGAAATAATTCATCATTAAACATTCAGGCTTGCGATTATGCAAATTACACTTGGGCGTATAATGATTTCTGCGTTTCTGTTATTTTAAATTATTATCGTCGAACACCTAAAAGATCAATGGAAATCGTATGTGATTCCGGTATTTATTATGTTGATCTTTTAAAAAATAATATTGTGTATAATGAGCATGAGATTTTTTCTTCAGATCAACAAATAAAAGATACATATAAAGAACAACTTGCTTTTTTCTTGGATTATATTTTAAAAGGGAAAAATGTTTTTAATTCCATTGAAGAAGCATATAAAATATTGTGTTTATGCTATTAAAAGATAAAGTATTTGTAGTTACAGGCGGCGCAGGGCTGTTGGGAAAGGAATTTTGTAAGTCTATAACGGATAATGGAGGAATTTCAGTAATCGCTGACTATGATGTTCCTTCAGCTGAAAAAGTCAAACAATATATAAATTCGGATAATATTTATATAGAAAGAATAGACATTACTAATGAGGTGTCAATATTTGAATTGATAAATCGAGTTAATACAAATTTTGGTAAAATTGATGGTCTTGTCAATTGTGCATATCCAAAAAATAAAAATTACGGAAAACATTTCTTTGATATATCATATAATGATTTTTGTGAAAATATAAATATGAATCTTGGAGGCTGTTTTTTAACATCACAATTATTTGCTAAGTTTTTTTATAGACAAGGTTATGGCAATATAATTAATATAGCCTCTATTTATGGAATAATTGCACCTAGATTCGAAATATATAAAGATACAATAATGACAATGCCAGTAGAATATGCAGCAATAAAATCGGGATTAATACATTTAACCAAATATATGGCGAAATATTTTAAAGGTAAAAATATTCGAGTAAATACGATTTCTTTGGGCGGATTACAGGATGGACAACCGACAAGCTTTTTAAATGCGTATAAAAATTTCTGTATAAATAAAGGAATGTTAAGCCCGCAGGATATCTCTGGAACATTAATCTATTTGCTATCTGATCTTTCGGAATATGTAAATGGACAAAATATAATCGTGGATGACGGTTTTACATTATAAAAATCATGAAAGTCCTAGTTTTATATAGTCGAGATATAGATATTGATGATTCGGGTGGTTCAAGAACTACGATTGAGCTTATGAATTATTTAGCAAATAAAGGCGTAATTTGTTACTCTAACTTTATGATTATAAAAGGTGGAGATAAAAGAATTATTATGCGTCCAGAACTCAAACTAAATCATAAATTACTGAATGATTTAATATTAAAAGAGAAAATTGATATTTTATTAATCCCTGAAGGATATTGTTTAACGGAAATCGGGTATAATGCGTGCTTAAATACGGCTTGCAAAATAATTTCTGCATTACACAGCAAACCGGGGTATGAAAAGCAGAGACTTTGGGTAGAGATTTTGGAATCAGCAAAATATAATGATTCGAAATTGAAAAAGATAAGAGCACTTTTAGCGTTAATCTTATATCCAGCTGTAAATTATTATTATATTAGAGACTTTAGAAAGAAGATGAGCAAAGCGTATGAATATTCAAATAAATTAGTTTTACTTTCGGAGAACTTCTATTCGACATTTATTGCAAATTATAACATAAAGGATAATGGAAAAAAACTAACGGCGATAGGAAATCCGCTTTCTTTTGATAGCTTTTTTAATATTAATGACATAAAATTAAAGAAAAAGCAAATTTTGGTTGTTGCTAGATTTGACGAAAGAGCAAAAAGGATTTCTTTGATTTTAAAAACATGGGAGCTACTCCAAGATTTATATTTAGATTGGTCTCTTGAAATAGTTGGTTTTGGAAGGAGTCTCCCTCGATATCTTAAAATGGAAAAAAAATTAGGACTAAAACGTATAACTTTTCACGGCAAACAAAATCCATATATTTATTATAAAGAAGCTTCAATTTTTTTAATGACGTCCTCATATGAGGGATGGGGTATGACGATTACTGAAGCACAACAGCAGGGTTGTGTGCCTGTCGTAATGAACACTTTTGAAAGTTTAAGTGAAATAATAACTGACGGAGTAAATGGCTTTTGTGTTGAAGACAATAACTTAGAGCAATTTGTGAATAGAATATCTCAATTGATTAATGATGATATATTAAGAGTGAATATGGCTGCTAAGTCAGTAGAATTGTCTGGACGATTTAGTAAAGATATTATACTCAAAAAGTATTACGATTTATTTGTAAACTTAATTAATGAAGAATAACATACTGTTTTCCATATTTAACGTCATATTCAATACTATTGTTCCGATCTTAGTCTTTCCGTACGTTGCTCGTGTGTTAGGAGTAGAGGCTCTTGGAAAATATAGTTTCTATGCTTCTGCTCAGTCATACTTGTTGTTATTTTCATCTTTTGGCGTTTCAATCTATGGCGTTAAAGAGATGGGACAGATGAAAAAAGCGAACAAAGAAAAGTCCGAACTCTATTCTCAACTTATATCAATCAATTTACTTACATCTTTATTATGTAGTATCTTTATTTTGTATATAGCTTTTTTTTCAGAATATTCAAACGATTGGAAAATAATACTTGTTTTTGCTTTTTCTCTGATCTCTTCTGTATTAGGCCCTGACTGGTATTTCATAGCTAATGAGAAACAAAAATATTTGCTTATTCGAAATATTATTTTTAAAGTGCTTTTCATATTAAGCATTTTCCTTTTCATAAGAAAATCTGAGGATTTACTTGCTTATGTCATTATAACTGTATTGGGTACTTATGGTACGTCTATAATTAATTTCTTTATTATTCGGAAAGAGCTTGACATAAAGATAGACTTTGGGACAAGAACTTTTGGTCACTTAAAACCTTTATTTGGAATATTTTTAATAGAGATATTATTAAGATTTTTGGGCTTAGGAGACGTTATATTACTAGGTAGAATTAAAGGTGATGTTTCTACTGGTTATTATTCTATGGCTTTAAAGGTTATTCTCTTGGCAATATCTATAATGAATGTTACAGCAACAACATTGCTCCCCCGGGCTTCTTTTTATTTATCGAACAATCAAAAAGAAGATTTTAAATGTCTTACTCAACGGAGTTTATCCATTCTTTTTAATGTTGGCGGATTATTATTCTTATTGCTTTTTTGGAATGCTGATTTCATCATTTTATTACTCGGTGGTGAAAAATTCTATCATTCTATAGAGGTTTTAAGAATATTATCTATTACTTTGCTTGTTATTCCTATAATTAATACATTGGTATTTCAAGTCTTGTATGCTAAAAATAGAATATTTATGCTTGTTATAATATATATATTCATTTTAGTTCTAAATATTTCCTTGAATTTATTCTTAATTCCTAAGTACGATTTTTTCGGGACAGCCTATTCTTTTCTTATAACTTACTTCGTTTTATTTGTAATACTAATAATGAATAAGAAAGAGAACCTTTTGATTTATTTTTCTAAAGATATATTCAAGATTTTAGGCGCTATTATTGCCACTTTTGTTTTGACATATTTGCTAATAAATATTTTTAACAGTGTTAATTTTGTAATTAAAGGATTTTATATCTTCTTTCTCTATGTCTTTATTCTTCTCTCTTTAAAAGAAAAGGTTCTTCTAAGTTTATGTTTAATAATAAAAAATGCTTTTAATGATTAATCTAGACATAATATACGGACATTCAATTAAACAAATACATGGATTAAATCTTGTTACAGATATGTTTGTGCAAGGCAAAGGCATTCTTTCTGAAAATGATATTTTTCTAAAGCATATTTATAGTTCTGAAGGAATACTGAATTGTACAAATATTGATACGATATTTGATAACACAGAAAAAAGAAAAAACACAGAAAAAAGAAAATCATTTAAATCTTGTTTGATTGACTTTGCTAAATCAAAAAATGTTTTTTTTGAGTTTATAAGATTTTACATTAGAAATTTTATACCAGCTAAAAAAACGATAAGATATTATTTAAAACATAACGATAGTGATTGCATTATTTTTCAGGATTTTATAACTGCTTATCTGTATTTCAAAAAGAAAAATATATCGCATAATAGATCAATATTAATAATGCATACAAGTGGTGATTTCTTAGAACTTTTGAAAATAGATAAACCCATGCTCTATAAGAATGTTTTTTTTAAAAAACACTATATAAGAATGTTTGATTTGGCAGCTAAAAATGTTGATAAACTAGTAGTCTTGAGCAAAACTGCATCAGAATCATTTCCTTGGATAGAAGAGAATAAGAAAGTTATTATTTATAATGGAATCAAAGAATCGACTTATCAATCTTTAGACTCAATGTGCTTCGAAGACAAAAGAATGAAAATAGTCAGTGTTGGGCATCTTATAAAAAGAAAAGGACAACATTTAATAATTGAAGCAATATCCAAATTAAAAAATGAATCGCAGAGAAAGCTTTCTCTGTTCCTCGTTGGAGAGGGAACAGATAGGTCATATTATGAAAATTTGATATTAAAATTCAATCTTCAAAATAATGTTTTTATTTTGGGGCAGAGGAAGGATGTTCCATTCTTATTATTAAATATGGATGTCTTTATTTTAGCTAGTTATTCTGAAGGGTTACCTATAAGTATTATAGAAGCATTAAGAGCTGGGTTATATATAATGACTACTCCTGTTGGTGGTTGTACGGAATTGATTAAATCGGATTTTGGTGAATTTATTGATACAAACGCAGAGCAAATAGCTACAGCCTTAGAAAAATTAATAGATGAGGGAATACCTGAGACTTCTTCTTTAAAAGCAAAACAGTTCTTTAAGCAAAATTTCACATTAAATAAGATGATGGAAAATTATGCAAAAACTATTCACGAAATATTATAATTCTTTTTTAATAGTTCTAGTTATAGAAATATTGCTAATCCCTTTGTTTATTATACAATATCAAATTTGCAATAATGACTCGAATTTAACGCTATTATATTCTTACGAGTTGCTAATTATATATATATATATATATTCATCAAGCATTAAGAGAAGAGGAGTATTAGATATTTATTCTTTATATTTATTTACGTTAGGGGTTTTTCTATTTGGTGGTGTATTTTTAAATATCTTTTCCGATATATATGACATAAGATATTTAGATTCACTTGTAAGTATCAAATTCAATGAATTTATTATCCAAAAAACAATTAGTATATACATAATATTCTTGATTTTTTGTGATATTTTCTATCGCTTATTTAACAGAAAATCAAAAGTGTTATATGCCGATGATATCAAAACTATAACCTCAAATATTAGTCTTGAAATAATATCTAGAAGATGTATGTTATTATTTTCTCCATTTGCCTTGTACGAAGCGTATTTACTATTTGAAAATTTAAAGGATAACAGAGCTCTATTATTTCTTGAAGGTAGCTCTGGTTTGGATATTCCTATAATATTAAAGTTAACCTCAGCATTTTTTACAGCCTCGTATATGTTATTAATAGCAAGTTATCCGTCTAAAAAAATATTTATAAAGTATTCTATATTATATATTATTCCAATTATACCAAGCTTGGCTATTGGAAATAGGATGATGATTGTGACATCAATTCTTTTTATATTATGGTATGTCCAAAGGATGTATAATTATAGAATAAACACAGGTCGGTTGCTTTTATATGCTGTATCTATGGCTATTTTATTACAAATTGTTGCATTTTACAGAGATACCCAAGAGGTAAATATCCCTTTTACTGGATTACTTATGATGTTTTTTAAAAGCCAGTCGATAAGTTTCTATATTATTCCACTTATGATTTATTTTGATAGTGTTTTAATTGAAAACGCATATCCTTATATGTTAGATTCTATGATTAGTGGGTTTATGATATCGGGTCAATCAACTGAAGCAATCATAGGTAGATCTAGTTTAGGTCACCATTTAACATATTCTATAAATCCAGATTACTATTTTTCCGGTTTTTCACTTGGAACTTCGTACATTGCAGAAACATATGAATTTGGACTATGGGGACTATTAATTGGAGCATTCTTATTAATTTTATTTATTTATTTATTGGATAATAAAATAATGAGAAACAAATTCCTTATCCCTTTTGCTTCTATGTTTTTCTACAATATAGTATCTTCACCGCGAGGGAGCTTACTGCCTAGTATATATATTATTTTAAAGTTTACTGTTTTGATGGCTATTATTTTAATAGTTGGAGGAAAGCTAATCAAATTAAGAAGAAATGAATAGTGATCATAAAAAGATATACGAGAGAACTTTTTTGAATTTTTTATTTTTGAAGGAATATGATTTTTTTTCGAAGATGAATAAAGAGGGTTCGCTATTTTTAAATTATACACTTCGCCCTTACCTTAAATCTGAATTATTGGCTAAGGCGATATTTGTTGTCATATCTTTGTTTTTTTTCCCCATTATTTTATGGGAGTTTATTTTTTTTTCTTTTAAGAAGTTATTACATCCCAATAGGACCACAAAGAAAATAAATAATATATATATAAATGCTTCTGCACCTAATGAATTTGAAATAGGCTTGACAAAGAATTTATTTAAATCTGATATTTTAATTTTAGAATTTCCTTATCTGATGAAAAAGTACGAGGTTAATAAGGTTAGAATAGAGCAAATCTTAGGATATAAATCTTATTTTAAGGCCCTTTGCTATTCAATATACTCCTCTTTTTTTTTGTTTTTCAAATATGGATTGAATGGGGGGTTTTACGGTATAACTTCATATCGTTTTTTTCTTATGTATGAATTTCTAAAAACGCTTCCTGAAAATACTAATATATTTTTTAATAATCAAAAAGACAGATGGGCATTGCTTTTTGATTCTATCAGTGGTCTAAGGAAGAATTTAATCCAACATGGCACAAATATAGTAAGATCAAGGCAAGAATTATCAAATAAATTTTTAAGCTATGATGCTGATCGCAATCTTTATTATATAGATATGCCATTTAAACTTAAAAATATAGATACCTTATATGCATTCAGTGCCGATGAAGTGAAGTATATTCTTTTAGGAGAACAAGAGCCAAAAAAAGATTTAAATATAGAAATTATTGGGTATCCTATAAATTTGTCGACTATAGAAAAAAATAATAATAAAAGGTCATTGTTAATTGTGGGTTGTTGTGATTTATATTTTAGCGAAGAAGTTCAAATTTTAAGTTTAATTGATTTCGAAAAGTGGAGAGTTTTTCTTAAGCCTCATCCAACAATGGGAACTAAGAATTATCAGAAGTTGAACAAATATCATATTGAATTAATAGGTGGTAGATATTTTCCTGATGTTGATTTAGTTTTTTCATATTCCTCTACTCTTGCATTTGAATATGAAAGCTGTGGAAAACAAGTTATTTATTATGATGATATACGTGAAGAAAACTCTATGAAAATTAGCAAATTTAAAGTTTTAACCGTGCTTGCCCAATGTTGATCTTTTTCCATTCTTGTAAGAAGATAATTAATAATAGGATAATATGAAAGAAATAAAAAGTTACAGTATTTGCACTAATTGTGTTATGGATACAACAGATCCAAGTATCACCTTTAACGAAAATGGTGTTTGCGATAGATATGCACAATTTTACAAAGATATTTTACCTGATTGGAATTATGGTAAAGGTAAAGAAAAAGAATTAGAGCAGATCATCGCAAAAATTAAAAAATACGGCCGGCATAAAAAGTATGATTGCCTTTTAGGGTTTAGTGGAGGATTTGATAGTTCCTACCTGCTTCACTTTGCAATTAAAGAACTAGGATTACGCCCTCTTGTTTTTCATGTCGATGCTGGTTGGAATATTCCTTTTGCGGAAGATAATATTCGGAAAATGACAGACAAACTGGGAGTGGATTTAAAAATTGAAAAAATTAATTGGAATGAAGTAAGAGACATGCAATTGGCATTCTTTAAATCGGGGGTTCCTCATTTAGATATTCCACAAGATCATGCGTTTGTGGCGGTGTTGGATAATTACGCCGAAAAATACAACATCAAATACATTCTCAATGGAGGCAATATATCTACGGAAGTAATTGTCAATCCAAGCGCATGGGGATATTGGGGGACGGATATGGCCCAGATAAACGATATTCTGAAACAGTTTGGCTCGGTGGAAATGAAAACCTATCCCTTTACCAACGTTTATAAGCGAAAAATATACATGCCTTACGTCAAAGGTGTAAAAGTTGTAAAACTTCTCAATTATACACCGTATATTAAAAAAGATGCCGAGTCTCTTTTAATAAGAGAATATGATTGGACTCCTTATAAACAGAAGCATTTTGAATCAATAATGACAAAATTTATTGAAGGATATTGGTTGCCTGTACGTTTTGGATATGATGTGAGAAAACCTCAATATTCGAGTTTAATTTTGACTGGACAGATGACGCGTGAAGAGGCGTTAGAGAAACTAAAAAATCCACCACTTACAGAAAAAGAATCCGCAGAATTATTTTCTCAGGTTGCGTCTATGTTGGAAATAAGTGAAGACGAACTCAACAATTACTTAACCATGCCCCTGAAAACATATAAGGATTATAAAAATCAGGACTACCTTATAGGAATAGGAAGTAAAATCATGTATAAATTGAAGATGGATAAATTAATAAGAAAATAAAATGACTCTATTTACAAATAAGATTCTTCGTATTATCGGAGAAACTTGTTCCTTCAGTAATACTGTATTGAATCGGTTCCCGAATCCCTATATCAAATAAATCCGTATTTTTAGTAGGGATGAAAAGAAGTAGGACGATATGCGCCACCGCTTGCAGAAGCCCAAACTAAAATATTATATCGAAATGTCATGCTGGGCGTAAAAGTGATATTATGGCAGTATCTTTTCCAATACGGTATCCTGTCACGTTAAACGACATGACAATTTTGTGAAATATCTATTATATTATGACAATTTGTCACTTTGTCGAAAAATATATCATGGCACAAACTTTGCAATTCCTATTAAAACTATTAAATTAATAAAATATGGCAAAAAATATTCATGTAGTGCCCCACGAGAACAAGTGGGCTGTGAGAAAGGAAGGAAGTGAAAAAGTAATAAAAATCACATCTACACAAATGGAAGCGACAGAGTATGCTCGTAAAATAGCTATTAAAGAGGGAGGAGAAGTGGTAATTCACGGTCGCGACGGAAGAATAAGAGACAAAGACAGCTATGGCAGAGATCCGAATCCACCTAAAGATACGAAATACTAAATAGAATAAGGGGCGAACTTGGAGGATGGTTTTTTTTGCTTGTCTTGAAAGGCAAACAGACTACAAACTGTTTGAAGTACAACTATAGATTTGATAAATTGAGCTCCATATAACTTCAAGTTCTCCCAATTAAATGCTAATAACTTACAA
>ENA-UOOM01001688-UOOM01001688.1-fermentation-metagenome-genome-assembly--contig:-NODE-1688-length-20365-cov-181.586657_pt1 | contig 20365 bp, 18 predicted proteins | sample MGYA00245781_ERZ724031 | MGnify/ENA primary metagenome ERZ724031 (study PRJEB28704, sample SAMN03018317) | fermentation metagenome | biome: anthropogenic terrestrial biome; feature: soil... | reverse complement strand
GCACAGCATACATGCTGGGCGTACTTGTAGGGAGCGGTCTTGACCGTTCCGTTGAGGGATGAGCAGGATCTAGGAGAGCAAAACGGTGCCAACACCCAGTAACAATTTCATTCTGTGGCATTTGCAGAGCAATCTGAATTTTGAAGGGCAAAACCAAGATTTATTGTGACGTTCAGGCATTCTATAATAAAGCCGAAAAGTGATTACTATAAATCAACTTTCCGGCTTTTTTCTATGAATAATTTTATTTGACGCTTACTTTCTACATACCTTTCTTATTAGCAATACCTGTAAGCATAAGTGCAATTGCACCATCACCAGTTACGTTACAAGCTGTTCCGAAGCTATCTTGAAGAGCAAATATTGAAAGTAGTAAGGCTACTCCTGCATCATTAAAGCCAAGTACGCCGGTAACTATTCCTAAAGATGCCATTACAGTTCCTCCAGGAACCCCTGGGGCTCCAATTGCAAATATTCCAAGAAGTAGCACGAATAAAATCATTGTTGAAACTGGAGGCATTTTTCCATATAAAACCTGAGAAATTGTCATTACAAAGAATGTCTCAGTTAATACTGATCCACAAAGGTGTATGTTTGCGCATAGTGGAATGGTAAAATCTCTAATATCATCTCTTAAAATATCAGACTTTTTAGCACATTTTAATGCCACTGGAAGTGTAGCTGCACTTGACATTGTACCAACAGCTGTTAAATAAGCAGGACCATAATATTTAAAAACTCTCATTGGATTCTTTCCAGATATAGCCCCTCCTATTAAATATAAAACAGTAAGCCATATAAAATGACCTATAATTACAATAACTATAGCCTTTAAGAATATTGGAAGCTGAGTAGTTATTGAACCTTGATAAGCAAGTGTAGCAAAAGTTGATGCTATGAAAAATGGTAGTATAGGAATAATAACTTTACCAACAATATCTAAAACTATGTTTTGAAATTCATCTAATAATTTTTCGGTAAGTTCTGATTTTGTCCATGCTGTTGCAAGACCTATAAGTATTGAGAAAAATAATGCGCTCATAACTGACATTACAGGAGGAATATCTAACTTAAATATTATCTCTGGAAGCTTTTTTAATCCTTCGGTATTATTTACTATATTAAGCTTTGGAACAATAGCATATCCAGCAAAAGTTGACATAAATGCAGCTCCTATTGATGAAAGATATGCGATAATTAATGCATAACCAAGTAATTTACTTGCATTATTTTTAAGTCGTGCAATTGATGGGGCAATAAAGCCTATTATTATCAAAGGTACTGCAAAGAAAATTATCTGTCCGAGCACATATTTAATCGTATTGATTACATTTATTACAGGCTCAGAAGCAAAAAGACCAATTACAAGACCTAAGGCTATTGCAACTAATAACTTAAATATTAGGCTTTTAAAAAACTTTTTCATTCAAGAACCCTCCTAAAATTATTTTTGAAACCAATTAATAAAATTACTCGATGTTATCCACTTAAATTCTGTATTAATTAGACCAAGCTTAGAAATTCCTAAATATAAATAATGCAAATATTATTTATTGCACATTATTTCAATTATCTTATTATCAATACCTTTCATGCCCTCCACGCAAAGCTTTCCAAGATTTTTTATAGTAGTTTCAGCTTCTTCACCTACTATACCATCAAAGTTAGATATTATTATATTGTTTTTGGCAAGTTCAGCAGAAAGAATTGCCTCTGAAGATGCAGTAGAAAGTTTCAATGCACATCCGCCCTTAGCTCCATCACATAGCATACCTGCTAAGTTTCCTACCATATTTTTTATGGTTCCTGCTATCTGATAATCATTACAACCAATTAGCCATGCTACAGATACGCTTGCACCAATTCCTGCAGCTATACTGCACCCACATATTGGCGACAGTTTGCCTGTATATTCTTTTATATAAATAGTAACTAAATGGCTGAAGGCTAGCGCTCTAGCTAACTTTTCATCGCCTAAATTAAGCTGTTTACATACAACAGTGGGAGGGATTATAGCTGTAATACCATGGTTTCCACTACCTGCACTACTCATAACAGGCATATTAACTCCTGACATTCTAGCATCAGCTGCAGCAGCTGTATATACTCTAGCTTGATTTACTATATCCTTTCCAAGCATGCCACCCTTCATTAGCTTATCAATACCAGCACCTAATCCAAGTCCTGACCCATGAGATAACCCTTCAATAGCCATATCCATGTTCATCTTTGCTCCTTCAAGCAAAAATTCTAAATCCTTAAATGGAATTTGCTCAATTGCTTCTCTTAATTCTTTTATAGTTAAATTGCCTAATTCATGTACATCATTGCTGCTGGAATCTCCTCTTTTATCAGGCTTTTTTTCATATATAACATTGCCATTTGCCTCTACAAGAACTATGTTTGTGTGGGAGTCCTCTATGACGCATTTTGAAGTCCCCTCATTGGTTTTTATATTTGCTTCAATGTAAAATGCTGCCTTTTTATTTTCTACTTGTATATCTATAATATTTAGTTTTAAGAACTCTTTTGCCTGGTTTATATCTTTTTCATTTACATTTTTGAAAATTTCAAGCCCTAAATCTGAATTACCACATATAATAGAAAGAGCGATTGCAAATGGGATACCCTTTTCACTTGTTCCAGGGATTCCAACCCTCATACCATTTTTATAGATATTAGGACTTAATTTTACTGATACATTTTCTATATTACCATTGATCTGTTCGGCAGCTTTTGAAACAGCAATTGCAACTGCTACGGGTTCTGTACATCCAAAAGCTGGTTTTACTTGTTCTTTAAGTATTTGAACTATTCTTTCATTCTCCATAAAAATCACTCCTTTACCCTACTATATATGCAAGTATCATGCCAAGAAAAATAAGATAATTAGTCAATTATTGCGACTTTTCAGCATATTTAAGCATGGAAATGAGTGATTTTTTCAAATATGAAAAACGCTTTTTTCATATTTGAAAATTTAAAAGTGTAGACATAAGATTCATGTTAGACATACAAAAGGCAATAAAGTATGAGCATTCTTTATTGCCTTTATAAAAAAAATTAAATTATGATTTCCAAGAATGAAAATCATTTGATAATTCTATCTATTCGTTTATTTTCCTATACAAAGTTGTAAGACCTATTCCAAGTTTATTTGCAATATTTTTTTTGCCTTCTGTTGTATTTCCATATTTACCAAGGCATTTGTTTATTATATCCTTTTCAAATTTAGATGTCATTTGCTCAAGAGTACCATCTATATTAATATATTCTCCTAATTCCAAGTCATTGCTTAAATTATTATCTTCTAGATAATCAGGCAAATCAGAAAGAGTAATTTCATCACTAATAGATAGGTTAACAGCATATTCAAGAGCGTTTTCTAGTTCTCTTACATTTCCAGGCCATTCATAGCATAAAAATTTTTCCTCAACCTCTTTAGATAGATGCTTGATAGAAATGCCCATTCTTTTGCATAGTCTATTCAGTATATATTCTGATAATATAAGTACATCTGTTTCTCTCTCCCTAAGTGGAGGAAGGTTAAGAGGTATTACATTTAATCTATAAAATAAATCCTGCCTAAACATTTTATTCTTCACAAGCTCTTCAAGATTTCTATGGGTTGCAGATATTATTCTTATATTTACTTTAATTGGGTTGTTGCCACCTACCCTGTATATTTCCTTCTCTTGTATTGCTCTTAGAAGTTTAGGTTGAAGATGGAGGGGTAAATCGCCAATCTCATCTAAAAATAACGTGCCGTTATTTGCAAGTTCAAATTTACCTATCCTTCCATGGCTGTTTGCACCTGTAAAGGCCCCCTTTTCATATCCAAATAATTCTGATTCTAAAAGGTTTTCTGGTATGCATGTACAGTTTATTGCCATGAAGGGTCCATCTTTTCTTGGGCTGCTATTGTGTATTGCCCTTGCAAACAATTCCTTTCCTGTACCGCTTTCACCATTTAGAAGTATAGTAGAATCTGATTTAGCAACAATGGTTGCTTTTTTAATAACATCTAAGAGCTTACTACTTTTACCTATTATATTTGGAAAGTTAACACTATCATCAGTGGTATAATTCATTGCGATATTTATTATATCTCTAATTTCATCAAAGCTTATTAAAGATGATATCCTCTTTTGGTTTAATACTATGTCATTTGATTTATATAATACTTTAATTTCTCTGCCATCATTTATATGCCAAGTTGCTACTACTTCTTTATTATGAGTATCATTTATGTTTATGTTAGTTATGATATCAGTTACACTTTTCCCTATTACATGGTCTTTTGAAAGGCTCATGTTTAGTGAATTTAGTGCTTTAATATTTATATGGCTTATTTTTTTATCTGGGCTTATTATTATTATGCTTTTATTTATTGAGTTTATAATTTCATTTACTTCCGTCATTTCAATATTGAGACTATTAGATACTTTTATTTTTGATATTTCATTTTCAATCAAATTAGCAGTATTTTGAAGCATAATTAAATATTCATCTTTTTTATTTATAATAAGTTGTTTTTGTATATCATTAAAAGCAATAAAGCCAATAACACCAATCACCTTTGCTTCTACCTTAATTGGATAGGCAATGTGTCCCATCTCCCTGCAAGAGGAGAAGCGATGACATTCCTTGCAAACGCAGTTCCCTGATGTAGAAATATTTAGCTGCTCTCTGCCGCTTTTAAGTATTTTAGCAAACAAAGAGTTATTAGCAGTACATTCATCAATCATGCTATAATAATCTCCAGTTCCGCCAATCCTTATGAGATTTTCGTCTACCACAGTAACATCGACTTTAGTAGCAGAGTTTATGTCCTCTGCTAAATCCTGAATTTTATCTTGAATTAATCTCAAATATGACATGAAATCGCCCCCAAAAAGATCGTATTTTATATAAACCTATAGTATTATCCTATCATAAATATGAAATATGTTAATGTGATATATAACATGATTGTGCTAAATGCAAGTTGGAATGAAACACTTTTTTGCCTCTGTTAAATCGTTTTTTAAATCATAATCCAATTAGAAATTTGAAAACATAAAAAATGCTTCGCATTTTTTTACTGTTGTAACACAAAATAGTAAATTTACGATTTCAAATTTAAGTTCTTTTTCTAAAATAAGTAGGTAATGAATAATAAGCATATTTAGTATGCAGTTTGATTTTGCCTGTTTTTTGCTTACATTTTTCTTTTAAAAATTGTATATACCCATTAATAACTTCTATATCAGACATGGGTGGGGTTATATTGCCGTATAGGTATCTATCGTAGCAGTCTGAAACATCTTCCTTAGAATAATCTATAGTTTTGTTTAATTTATAAATATACTCCTTAATAGTTTCATTAGGTTCATAATTTGCCCCGTAAATTTTCCCATATATAATTATAGTTTTAATACTCTTCCTCATTAATTTATCTATATTAACTTCTCGCTTGAATTTTTTTAATAGAGTATAAATAATTATAAAAGCAATTCCTAAAACTAAAGCCCCAAATATAATCAATTTGTTTTCATTTTGAACTTCATTATTTTGCTGTGCACTTTCTTCAGGCTTTTTCTCGGGCTGAATATTTTCATCTTTTTCTGCTTCCTCATTATCCTCTGGCGTAGCTATTTTTTCATCTTCAAGCATCAAAGAATTAGAGTCTCTGCCAGGGGTTGGATCAAAAGTTACCCATCCTATACCTTTAAAATAAAGCTCTACCCAGGCATGAGCATCTGATTCATACACCATGGTATAACTGCTTTTATCCTTCAAAGAGCTCACAGCATAGCCCTCAACATATCTTGATGGTATTCCAGCAATTCTTGCCATAACTGCCATAGCTGTAGCATAATACGTACAGTAACCTTTTTTCTCTTCAAAAAGAAAATAATCTACAAAATCTCTTCCCACTGGAAGATCCGATGTTTTTAAAGAATAAGGATAATTTTTCTTTAAGTAGTTTTCAATTGCAGAAGCTTTCATATAGCTATTATTATATTTATCAGTTATTTTGTATGTTAATTCATACACTCTATCAGGCATTTCTGCAGGTATCTTTAAATAATTATCCATATCAGTTTTATTGATTAAATTATTACCTGCATTTAAAAAAGTATTTTTATCAATTTTAGGAATTAAGGAACTTACAGTATAAGATTTTTTAGGAGCTTTTTCAACAGATATCTCATTATAGCTGTCAACATAATATGCCCCCGAATCAACTTCTACTTTTTCGGGATAAAGAGCATTAAAAATAGTAGCTGTATTTGTATAGTTAAAAATTTGAAGCTTTAATGGCTCCATAGTTATTTTCTCATTTTCTATCTTTCTTAAATTTGCTGCCTTTCCCGTTACATTTGTCTTCATCCACTGATAACCATTATAATAATCTTTAATTGAGCCCCTTAAGTGAGCTCCTCTTATATCATTATCACTTTCAACCTTAAGAGCAGGAACTTTTCTTAATTTTGCTTCTCCTCCAAGCCTTCCCGGATTTGGCTGATATCCTGTAGATACCAAAGAAAACTTACCTTTTCCTGAAGAATAAGAGCCATTTCCTTCTCCATTGAATTTATCTACAACATTCTTTTGAACCCATTCTATTTTTACTGGCTTGCCGCCATAAGGTAAAAGACTGATAAAAAACGTTACCAATACTAAAAATAAAGATACATATAAAAACCATCTATGACCATAATTTTTATCAATTTTAACATTTCTATAGTTATATTCTTCTTTATTTTTTACTAAATTGTTATAAGCCATCAAAAACAAACTGGTTAATAGGAATAACTCACAATCATTATAAAAATTATAATCCGCCATAAAAAAATAAACAGCAAAAACAGTACAGCCAAAAACAATTATAGTTAATGGCTTTCTTTTTTCTACAACAAAATAATAAAATATAAACGCCAATATGCAGCACAAAATAGTCATTAATTGATTAAAGTAATTGCCATATTCAGGAGTTATACACTGATTTAAAGACAGGCTGTCAATAAAGCTATATAAGTTCGTTAATGTTTTAAAAATGGTTTTTATATATCCGAATTTATATAATACGCCAATTATGCCAAATATACTTATCCAAAAATAATTTAAATTTAAAAAACAGTATATATAAATAATGACTAAAAATACTATCATAAACAGCATAAAAGGTTTATATCCTATGTTTGATATCTTAAATGTTGAATTTGCTAAGGATAAAAGGATAACTGAAATAGCTAAGCCATATATTAACGCTTCCTGGGGTCTTGTTTTATTTTTCATAGAGTTTCAAGTACCCCCTTTACATCTGAATCATAGTTTAATGTAAATATTTTAATACCCATATTTTTAATTTTTTCTATCTTGCTATTTCTTAAATCTAAATCAGCAGAATAAATTATAATTATATCATATCCCATATCCTTTATCTGGCAGTATATTTCTGCATCTTCCCTGGATATTGTTCCTGTTATAATAATAATTGAGCTGCTGCTGCTTATTAAACTTATACGTTTTTGAAGTACATCCTTCATTCGTGAATCACCGCAGACTTTAGCCTCTGATAATACATTTAAAAAGCCTTTGAATTCTTTTACATCCCTTCCCTTAACATAGCTTACCATGTCATTGTTAATATACATATATACTGATGTAATATTTTTCAGCAAAAAATAAGCTATGGAAGATGCTGCCTCAGCTGCCCTTTCTTCAAGATCTCTGCTGTTTTCCCCTCTGTAGCACCCATAATGAAAATCAACAAAAATATAAGCTGAAGCTGTTCCTGTCATTTCATAGTTTTTAACAAAAAGTGATCCTTTTTTAGCTGAAACTTTCCAGTGAATTTTTTTAACATTATCACCTATAGCATACTTTTTTATATCAGATACGCTGGTATTATCCTCATAAGCTTTCACCTTTGTAGACAGGGTTCCAAAAGATTGATAAGATTTTAAATTAAAGTTTGAGAGCATATATAGTTTAGGGTATATATTAAAATTAGTATTAGAATATATTGTTTTTTCTAATTTAAACATTCCAAATATATCTTTAACACATATCTCAAGAGGGCCAATATTATATAATCCCCTGTATTTGGCATTAAAATCTGTCCTATAAACATATCTTTCCATTGGCTTTAATGCAGTAACACAAGGATTGCTTTTTAAGCCTGTCAGTAATAAAGAGGTTTTATCATTAATTTCTATATGTGGAGCAGGAAGTATTGTTTCACTATCTATATAAGATAAAATATTTATTTTATCCCCTGTATAGTATTCATGTTCTGATATTTTCTGATAACCAGAAATATTTTTATAAATAATTATAGTCCAAAAAAATGAAAAAAGTAATCCGCCTGATATAGTATAAAAAATCAGGTATGGTATTTTACCTCCGCCAAAAAGTGCCAAAAGTAAAGTTGCTGTAATTATAAAATAAAATTCCTTATTTATTTTAATCATAATCTGAAACACCCGGAACTTTAACAGATTTTAATATTTCATCAATTACATCTTCAACGGATAAGCCCTTTAATCTATACTCAGGCTTAACAATGATTCTATGGTTTAAAACTGATTTAGATACATATTTAACATCGTCAGGGGTAACAAAGTCTCTTCCTTTTAAAATTGCCCTGCCTTGGCTTGCTCTATATAAATTAAGCGATGCTCTTGGGCTTGCTCCTAATAATATCTTATCGTTTTCCCTTGTGGAACGAACAATAGATAAGATATACATCTCAACTCCACTATTAACCATAACACTTTTAACTTCGTTCTTTATTCTTATAATATCCTCAGTACTTGCTACTGGTTTTAATTCAGTCAAAGGATTAATTTCCTTAAATCTTTTTAACATATTAAGCTCACTTGTCTCATCAGGATAGCCAATATTAACTTTCATCATAAACCTATCAAGCTGAGCCTCTGGAAGCGGAAAAGTTCCCTCATATTCCATAGGATTTTGAGTAGCTAATACCATAAAGGGTTCTTTCAATTTATAGGTTACACCATCAACAGTAATTTGATGTTCTTCCATTGCTTCAAGCAAGCTAGCCTGAGTTTTAGGCGATGTTCGGTTTATTTCATCAGCGAGAATTATTTGCCCCATTATAGGACCCTTTTTAAACTCAAATTCACCTGTTTTTTGATTGTATATTGAAACGCCTGTTATATCAGAAGGAAGCAAATCAGGTGTAAACTGAATTCTTTTAAAATCACAATTTATTGATTTAGCAATTGAGTGAACTAACACTGTTTTACCCACTCCTGGTACATCTTCAATTAAAACGTGTCCTCCGCTTATAAGGCATATAATAATTTTTTCTATGGTGCCCCTTTTCCCCACCATAACCTTTTCTACATTAGAAATTATGTCCTGAAGAACTATATTATTTTCCATAGGTTCACCTCTTCTTTCATGATTATAGCCTAATCACTATTGATATAATCAATTAAGCTCGTAATTCTCAATTTAGATTTAATCCACTGCTGTGATAAGAAAAATATATTCCATCTTTCTTAAAATTCTATCATCTTTTACCCAAAATATCCATTATATTTGAAATATTGCAAATATAATATTAACAAAAACAAAAGAAACGCTTATGCGTTTCTTTATGGGGTTGAAGTATTTTTACTTGTTCTGGATGTTTTTTTTCCAACCCTTATTTTTCCTTTAACGGGCTTATAATAATCCTTTGAAACAAGATCTGTTCTAACAAGATTTCCATCTTGATATATTTTTTTATAAGTTTTTGATTTGATTCCCTCAATTGGTCTTTGTTCAACAACTCTGCTGTCATCTCCTAATGTGTTATCATCTATATATTCCACATCAGCTTTTACCCTTTCGTAAATTTCTGTAACAATTTCAACGCTTTGCCCAGGATGTTCATTTGCACCAAATAAATTTACCACCACTCCCCCATTATTTAAATAAGATTGAATATATATGGGATATTTATTCGAATTTTTAAACTTCAAGTCTATTTCATTGCCTGATATAGTAGCATCTCTTCCAGGTCCTGTATAGGATACTACAAGGCCATGCTGTGATCTTTCAACAATAGGTAAATTTGCCAAAAGTGCTGCATTATAAACAGTTGTTGTTACCTGGCATATTCCTCCAGCAAGCCCTGGTATAACTTTACTCTCAATTATTACAGGTGCTTCTTTATATCCCTTTTCCGCCAGCCTTGGCCCTAATGCCTTATTCATAGAAAAAGTCTCTCCCGGCATTAGTAAAACCCCATTTATAGCCGAACATGCAATTCTTAAGTTTTCTGTCCTATCTACATCAGAAGCTCTATAGTATGTTGTAAAAGTAGAAATCTTCGTATTAATTTTTGAAAGCATTTCCGACTTAATACGTGCTTCCACTACATCCACCGGTATATTAATTTTATCGACTTTAGAATTGGGTTCAATTTCTTTTTTTATTAAACCTTTTAATTTCTCTTCATTTACTTTTAATCCTGATACATCATTTGATACTTTAAATTTACCGTTATCATAGGTTATGGATGCATCCTTACCATTAACATTTATATCTGAAGAAATATTCTTTACTAATTCATCAACTTTATTGAAATCATAAGAAAAACCTAATTGAATTTTATAATTTTCTTTTTTGATTTTTCTCCTGTTCATGGTCTTATTAAGTAAATTGCCATCCTTGCCATAATTAAATGCCTTTGCTACAGACTCATCAATATTATATTTTGCATTTAATTCTTTAAAGCTTAAAGTATAAGATTTATCATTATATATAAGCTTAATGTTTTTATTTTGAATAGGCAAACTAAACCTTTCATAAAGCACTTTTGCTGCTTCCTCTTTGGTCATTCCGCCGACATCTATATCATTTATATATATACCATCATAAATACAATTTTCACTGGCTATTGTTTTATTTAAAGATATTCCAATAGGTATAAATGAAATTGCAATAATAAAAAGGATAAGTGAAATAATTACTATTTTTTTATTCATGTTTTCACTCCTTAAAATATGCTTGATTTAACTATCTGTTTGTTTTCCGTTTACAAAATCACATAGGTGGCTTAACTTGCAGATTTCACATTTTGGTTTTCTTGCATTGCATACCTTACGTCCATGCCATACAAGCCAATGATGTGCTCTTGACCAATATTCTTTTGGTATATTGTTCATTAGCTGCCTTTCTGTTTCCTCAACATTTTTTGCATCAGCTAGTCCAATCCTATTGGAAACCCTGAAAACATGAGTATCAACAGCAATTGCATCCTTCCCAAAAGCATTAGAAAGTACAACATTAGCTGTTTTTCTGCCTACACCAGGCAAACTTACTAATTGTTCTAAACTATCAGGGACTTTCCCATCAAATTCTGTTATTATTTTTTTACTTGTTCCAATTATGTTTTTAGCCTTGTTTTTATAAAAGCCGCAGGTTCTAATATAACTTTCTAATTCCTCTTGGGTTAAATTTGCAAAATCAAAAGGCGTATTATATTTTTTAAATAAAACTTCTGTAGCCTTATTTACTGTAACATCTGTAGTTTGAGCTGAAAGCATTGTTGCTATTAATAATTCAAAAGGAGAATTAAAATTTAATGCGCATCCCATATCTTTGTACTCGCTTTGCAATAAATTTAGAACTTCCATTGTTTTATCCATTTTAATCACCCACTATTAATTAATACGAAAAATTAAACTAAAAGTTTCAAAAACACATTATTTATTATAGCATATATCAAAAAGAGCTGTGCAAAATGAATTTTAGCGGCAACATATTGAATTTTAATCTGAAAGACCCAATATATTGTATGATTTTTACATTTTGCACCAGCTCACTTTTAATCAACAAAAATACCAAGTAATGCACTTATGACTGATATAATAATTGAAGCTAACATGGCAGGAATGATGCCATGAATTTCAAATCCTTTAGTTATGCCGGAAACTATCATAAGTGAAAGACCATCAACAACAAAAGTAAAAAGTCCTAAAGATAAAAAATTGACAGGTAATGTTAGAACCATAAGGAGCGGCTTTATTAATGCATTCACAATAGAAAGGATAAGAGCTGCTACAATAGCAGTCCCAAAACTGCTTATTTCTACTCCTTTAACAAGCTTTGCAGTAGCATAAATTGCAATAGCATTAATTATTATTCTCACAATAATCCCATCTCTATTTGACATTATAATCACCCCCATGTATTTTTGAATTTATCTATTTCCAAAAGTTTACTGATTTCTTTTTAGGTTTTCAAGTGCTATCAAAGTATTCCTTTTAAGCACCCTTTTCCCTCTCCATCCGCAGGATGCTTTTTTAAATGTACACTTATATTCACTGTTAGTCAAACCCAAAATAAAATCGGGATTTATATTTGCTTCCCATCCAAAAGGTTTAAATTCCTCTATCTTAGAATATTCAGCAGTTTTATTATAAGGGCATACATCTTGGCAAGTATCGCATCCATAAATATTAAGACCTAATAATTTTTTTTCTGAGTCCGTTAGTTCTTCTTTTTTTTGTGTTAAAAATGATATACACTTTCTTGGGTCTATATACCATGGCTTTAAAAGAGCCCCAGAGGGACATGCATTTAAACATATTGTACAGCTGCCGCATTTATTTTCAACTGCTTTATCTCTTTCTATATAAATATTAGTAATAATTTCACCTAAAAAAACATAAGAGCCATATTTTTTAGTTATAAGGCTGTTGTTTTTCCCAATAAACCCAATACCGCTTTTTCTTGCAATTTCCCTCTCACAAAGGGGATTATTATCACAAAAGGATACTGCCTTTGCGCCATATTTCTCAATTAAAAAATTGCATAGTTTTAAAAGCTTTTCCTTTAAAACTATATGATAGTCTAATCCAATTGATGATTTTGAAATATGAATTTGTTTTGTATTAATATCAGCAGTTTTATATGGAAGTGCTATAGCAATAATAGTTTGTGCATCCTCCATAATTTTTTTTATATCCGTTCTTTTATTTTCATTTTCCTCTTCAAACCCCGTAAGAAGTCCAAGTTCTCTTTTTTCTTTTAAAAAATTAATAAGACCTTCATCAAAATTTATATCACAAAATCCTATTAAATCTATTTCAATATCCCTTGCAAAGGATATTATCTCTTCTTTTATACTCATAACATCACCCGTTGTCCATTATTTGTAATTTTCTTTCTTTAATTATATAGTATAAATTCCAATCAAACAATAGAAAATATAAATGAAAGCTGTAATTCGTAATTTAGATTTAATACACCGCTGAGATAAATGAAAGGTAGGTGAATTTAGTGAAAAATAAAATTGCAGTTGAAGAAACTTTAACAAATGTAAGGGATTATTTCATTGAAAAGGGCTATAAAGTTGATTCATTTAGTTCTAATGAAATATACAAATTAAAATCTCAAGACTATGACGCAGTTGTTATTTCCGGCGCAGAAAGAGACTTTTTAGGAATTTCAGATACATTAACCGAGCTTCCCGTTATTGATGCATCAGGAATGTCAGCAGAAGCCGTTTTCAGCAGTATAATCAAGTAAAAATGGGCACCAGCTGATAACTTAACCATGATAATAGGTAGGGCTACATATTGTTTTATGTATGCTCTACCTATTATTTTTTTACTTGCAGAATCTGTGATTTCCTATGACTTTAATAAGTGGTCTTGACCATATCCAGCTATTTGTAGTTTTTGCAGGATTAAAATAGTAAAGAGCACCACCAGATGGGTCCCATCCATTTAGTGCATCTTGAGCTGCATTTATGCTTTCACTATCAGGAGTTAGGTAAAGTTGGCCATCACTTACTGCGTCAAATGCACCCGGCTGGTAAATCACACCTGGAATTGTAGACGGAAATCTTGGATCCCTTGTTCTATTTATAATGACACCTCCTACTGCAACCTTGCCTATGTATGGTTCACCCCTTGCCTCACCGTGAATGCATTGGGCAAGGAGATAAAGATTTTGACTGCCTGGAGCATTTGATTCTCCTGTGTTAATTCCAAGAGCCCTAAGGGTTTCATTACCCGCAACCCCATCAACCCTTAAGCCATTTTTACTTTGGAAGTATCTAACTGCAGTATAAGTTTGATATCCATATTCACCATCAACACTACCAGAATAGTATCCCCAATTCTTAAGTCTTCTTTGAATTTCTGTTACAGTGCTGCCCTTTGAACCATAACTATAGGTTACAGCACTTACATACTCAGGATTAAAGCTAATGGTAATGTACAGGATACATACCATAGCAAAACACCAAGCAGCTAAAAATACGCGCTTCAAATAAATCAACCCCTTCCTTTGATTATTTTTGCAGCTTTAGTATATTTTTTGATAAAAATTGAGTTTCATTCATGATTTTACAAAAAAGATTTTATTTTGTTTATTATAAGGATATATTTCCAATGAGTTTCTTAAGTGGTAATTTAATCCTAAGAACATCTTTGCAAAGGTCAAAGTGAATGGAATATGTTTTTCTTATCGCAGCGGTGATTTAAATCTAAATTTTGAATTACAGCTCTTTAAAATCCTAATGTATATAAAATAATAAGATTTTGATATAATAAAATAATAAAGTATTAAAAAAATATTTTTTAATAATTGGGAGTGATTTTATTGGCAGATTTTTTACCTATATCTATAGAAGATATGAAAGCTAGAGGTTATGATAGCCTTGATTTTATTTGTGTTTCAGGTGATGCATATGTGGATCACCCATCTTTTGGAATTGCAATTGTTACAAGGCTTCTCGAATATATGGGATTTAAAGTTGGTATAATTCCTCAACCGAATTGGAAAGATAAAAATGATTTCATGAAACTTGGAAAGCCTAATATTGCTTTTCTTGTTTCTTCAGGAAATATAGATTCTATGGTTAATCATTATACTGCAGCAAAAAGAAAAAGGCATGATGATATATATTCTCCCGGAGGTAAATCAGGATACAGACCGGACAGAGCAGTTATTGTTTACTGCAACAGGATTAGAGAAGCATACAAGGATGTACCTATTATAATTGGCGGAATAGAGGCCAGCCTAAGGCGCTTTGCACATTACGATTATTGGGATGATAGAGTTAGAAACTCTATACTCGTGGATAGCAGTGCAGATCTTCTTATATATGGTATGGGCGAAAACCCCTTACTTGAAATTGGTAACTTGCTGAAATACGGTAAAAATATTAAAGATATAAAGGATATAAGAGGAACTTGCTATATGGCTGATGAAAATTCCCTGCCTAAAGATGCCATTGAGCTGCCTTCATTTGAAAAGGTATCCCAAGATAAGATGGAATATGCAAAAGCATTTAAAATTCAATTTCAAGAGCAGGATGCAGTAACTGGGAAGGCATTATATCAAAAGCATGGTTTAAAATACTTAGTACAAAATCCTCCACAGTATCCTCTAAGTACGGAAACGATGGATCTTGTATATAGGTTACCATATATGAGAACCTATCATCCTATTTATGAAAATTTAGGTGGTATTCCAGCTATAAAGGAAGTTGAATTCAGTATAACTTCTCATAGAGGATGCTTTGGCTCCTGCTCCTTTTGTGCCTTAGCATTTCATCAGGGAAGGGTTATTCAAAGAAGAAGTGATGAATCAATTATTGAAGAAGCAGAAAAGCTTACGAAATCAAAAGATTTCAAGGGATATATTAATGATATAGGAGGCCCAACTGCTAACTTTTTAGAGCCATCCTGTAAAAAGCAGCTAACATATGGGGTATGTAAAGATAGGCAGTGCTTATTTCCATCCCCTTGTCCTAATTTAGTTATTGATCACAAAAACTATCTTGAGCTTCTTAGAAAAGTAAGAAAAATTAAGGGCATAAAAAAAGTTTTCATACGTTCAGGTATTAGGTATGATTATTTAATTTATGACAAAAACGATGAGTTTTTTAATGAGCTGGTTAAGTATCATATAAGCGGGCAGCTAAAGGTTGCACCTGAACACATATCAGATAAGGTTTTAAAGCTTATGGGCAAACCAAGCAGAAAAGTTTATGACAGGTTTGTTCAAAAATATAATGAAACGAACAAAAAATTTGGATTAAATCAATTTTTAGTACCTTATCTTATGTCAAGTCATCCAGGCAGTGATATGAATGCTGCTATAGAGCTTGCAGAATATATTCGCGACATGGGATATAACCCTGAGCAGGTTCAAGACTTTTACCCTACACCGGGCAGTTTATCAACTGCTATGTATTATACAGGGATAAACCCTCTTACTGGGGAAAAGGTTTATGTCCCAAGAACTCAAGAAGAAAAGGATATGCAAAGGGCATTGCTGCAATATAGAAATCCTAAAAACTATAACTTAGTATATAAGGCACTAAAGCTTGCACATAGAGAAGATTTAATTGGATATGATAAAAAATGTCTGATAAAACCTCAAAAGCATCAAATTTCTGTTCAAAAGAAAAAAGATAGTAAACGGAAAATCAAGAGGTGATCCCTATTTAATGGAAGGATTAATAGTGAATTTTGTAAAAGATGTAGCAATAAACAAGCCATTATTAGCTTATACCTTCTTTTTTATAAACAGTGTACTTCAAATTCTTTTTCCTCCCTATCCAGGTGATACCATAATAGTATTTCAAGGATACCTTAGTTTAGAAGGTATCCTTAATCCATATTTTCTTCTTTTCAATATTTTAGTTGGAACGGTTTTAAGCAGTATATTTTTATATTATCTTGGATATGCACATGGTGATAAAGTTTTAAATAACAATTTTATAAATAAATATTTTAAAATCAATAAAATATATCGTCTTAATAAATGGTTTGAAAAATATGGGTCATTAATAGTTATTTTAGGTAAATTTACCCCAGGTTTTGGTTCTATTGCCTTTATCGCTGCAGGGATATTTAAGCTTCCGCCAGTACGCACAATTATTTCTATTGGAATTGCTTGTACTTTGCAAAATGCCACCCTTTATATGGGCGGCAGAATTGCTGGAGAAAATATTGATTTTATAAAGAATCTCATAAACAAATACAGCTTAATTATTCTTTTAAGCATTTTAATCGCGTTTATTGCTTATTTTATAATTAAATACTTTCATAAAAAGTCTATTAAAAAATGATTTATGGTGCAAAAACCTTTATCCTTCTTCTTTCAACGCCTATATCAAGAGGAAATGTTGGACCAGCTTCACCATCAATATCTGTGTCAAGCTTTTCATCACATTCTATTGTAAATTTATCCCCTGTAAGATAAATTACATTATTGCTTTCAAGATGTTCTCCCTTTAACATTTTTATAAAAAAGTTAATTAAATCAACCATTGAACATGCTTTTATTGCAATGAGGTTAAGCTTACCATCCCTTGCTGTAGCACCTGGGGCAAGTTTAAATCCTCCTGCTGTGGAACCATTTAAAATTACAAATAAGTAAATTGAAGCTTTAATGATATTATCATTTTGTTTGATTGTAACAGGTATAGCTCTAAAATTAGGTATTTGCTCAATGCCTTTGATATAATATGCCATTTTACCTAATGTATTTTTCATATTTGTATCAATTTTTGGAGAAATGTCTGTGAGAAGCCCCGCTGCTGCTACATTAACAAAATATCTGTCATTAATTTTTCCTACATCATAATCCATAGTTTTACCCTTAACAATTACATCGCAAGCTGCGGTTACCCTTTTAGGTATTCCAACATGTGTAGCAAAATCATTTGCTGTACCCGATGGAAAAATGCCAAGGGGTACATGAATATCATTTTTAATCATGGCACTTATTACATGATTTAATGTTCCGTCCCCACCAGAAGATATAATACAGTCGCAATCACCGGACCTTTCCACGCTTTCGTATATATCCTCTACTGACATTGTTCTATAAGGTGTAACCTCATACCCACCTCTTTCAAGTTTATCAATTACTAAATCTAATCGATATCTAAATGATCTATCACCTGAATATGGATTATAAATTAGTCTGGCCTTTTTCATATACTCCCCCCCAGATTCTAGGTATCAAAAGTGGCTCTTTGCCCTTTAAAAGTTATTCATAGACTCAGCTTATGATGTATTCCATAGCTGAGTCTATGAAAAACTTAATCCCTCTTATTCTTATTCTTAAAACAAACTATTGCTTGGTTTTGATATGTCACTTAAAGCATCACCTGCATTATCCTGCAGATTGTTTCTAACAGCGATATCACCTATGGATACAATCCCTACAAGATTATTGCCATCAACAACAGGCAGCCTTCTTATTTGTTTTTCTGCCATAATATTTGATGCACTGTTAACATCAGAATTTGAATCTACAGTAGTAACCTTTGCTGTCATAACATCTTTAGCTTTTAAAGTATTAATATCTTTGTCCATGGCAATTCCCCTTAAAACAATGTCCCTGTCTGTTACAATCCCAACTACCCTTTGCCCATCACATACAGGAACAGAACCAACATTATTGTCCTTAATTATCTTAGTAACTTCTGTAACTGGAGTTTCAAGTTTAACTGAAACAACGTTATTTGTCATTATATCTTTTATTTTCATTTATTTCACCTCCTAATATTATTTTTTCCATCAGGAGAAGAAATATTTATAAATTTACTAAATAGTTTAACATATATTAATAAATTTAAAATTAATTTTCTTTTACAATATTTAAAATAATATGTTACATATTTTAAATATATCATATAATAATAAAAACATTTAATCATAATTTAAAATGCTATATTAAACTATTAGTCCTTGTAAAATCGTTATTTTTTGCTTATAATGAATTATGCATTTAAAATGGAATAATAATTTTTAATTAAAACTGTCATTTTTCATAATGCAATTGTTAAGTGATTCTAAGGCTCAGGTGGAGTTTGCTTATGAGGAATACCTCCCTCCATCTGAAGTCTACGAAGAACTATCCAGGGGTGTAGCAGCCGTTATTCTCCGCGTTAAGCTGAGGATTCGGATGGTAATCATCGGGCAAAAACTGTATATTAAATGTAGGGGTGGTGATACATTAATGTTTAAAAAAATGATACCAAGTTTATTTACTTTTTCTAATTTAACCTTTGGTATGCTTTCTATTTTATTTTCCCTGAATGGTAAACTTAAGACATCAGCAATAATGCTGATTCTTGCTGCAATTATTGATAGATATGATGGAAGAATAGCAAGAAGATTTTCTGCTACTACTAATTTTGGTAAGGAACTTGACTCATTAGCAGACTTAATATCATTTGGAGCTGCTCCAGCTATATTAAGCTGGGTACTTTTCTTAAATTCTTATTCAATTATTGGCTATTTTATATGCATTTTATTCCCCATAGCAGGTGCATATAGACTAGCAAGATTTAATGTCACTGAATTTAAAAATGTATATTCTGGAGTTCCAATTACTGTAGCAGGCGCTATCATGGCATTTATAAATTTAATTTCTCTATATACAAAAGTTTATCCATTAATTCTTTCTATTATTATGATTTTCTTATCCTACTTAATGGTAAGCAAAATTCAATTCAAAAAAATATAATTAAGCACCATTTAAGTCCCTGATTGTATATATAATCGGGGACTTTTTTAATGCATAATGTAACTATAATTTGTAACAACAACGATTATAATACATAAAATAATATTGATATTGCTTTATTAATCAATTTAGGAGGATTTTATGAACCTTAAAGGCAGCCAAACCGAAAAAAATTTATTAAAAACTTTTGCTGGTGAATCAAGGGCAAGAAACAAATATACATTTTACTGTGAAAAAGCAAAATCTGAAGGCTATGAATTCATTGCATCTGTCTTTGAAGAAACAGCATCAAATGAAAAAGCCCATGCAAGAAGAGTCTTTAATGACTTTTTAAGACAAAATAGGACTACTTTAGATAATTTAATGGATTCAGCTGAAGGAGAAGCTTTTGAAAGTGAAAAGCTCTATAAGAACTTTGAAAAAACCGCAAGGCAAGAAGGATTTAATGAAATAGCTGATTTTTATAAAGAAATTGCTGAAGTTGAAGAAAGCCATAAAAACAGGTTTATGCAAGTTTATGAAAATCTTAAATCAGGTAAAATATTTAAACGGGATTATCCTGTAAAATGGCAGTGTATGAATTGCGGTTATATTCATGAAGGAACGGAAGCTCCTGAAAAATGTCCGCTTTGTAAATATCCCAAATCCTACTTTCAAATTTATTGTGAAAATTACAAATAGGGGGTGAGCATATGTGTCCTTACATGATAATATGGGTACCTGTTAATTATTTTGATATGTCTTATGAATACAATGAGCCCTGTCCCTATATGTATCGAAGTACTGATTTTGAAGATGAGAATGCAAAATTAGAAGATGATTTTCTTAAAGATGAATACTATGAAGCTGACAT
>ENA-UOOM01001685-UOOM01001685.1-fermentation-metagenome-genome-assembly--contig:-NODE-1685-length-20375-cov-4.357480_pt1 | contig 20375 bp, 16 predicted proteins | sample MGYA00245781_ERZ724031 | MGnify/ENA primary metagenome ERZ724031 (study PRJEB28704, sample SAMN03018317) | fermentation metagenome | biome: anthropogenic terrestrial biome; feature: soil; material... | reverse complement strand
CACAAACCGGGATATTCGTTTTGAGACGGATTTTACGAAAAAGATCAGGGATGTGATGACCTCTGAAAACCTGGTTACGGCTCCTGAGGGCACCAATCTGGTTCAGGCACAGGAGATCCTTCGGAAATATAAAATTGAGAAACTTCCCATTGTGGACCGAAACGGCATGCTGAAGGGGCTTATCACCATCAAGGATATCGAAAAAACCATCCGGTATCCCAATTCTGCAAAGGATCAGAACGGCCGTCTGCTTGCCGGTGGTGCAGTCGGCATTGCAAAGGACACCATGGAGCGTGTGGAAGCCCTGGTTCAGGCAAAGGTGGATGTCATTGCGGTGGATACGGCACACGGGCATTCCCAGGGCGTCCTTGATATGGTCAAGTCCATCAAGAGGAAATTCCCGGATCTGCAGCTGATTGCAGGAAATGTTGCGACAGCGGAGGCGACAAAGGCTCTGATCGAAGCAGGAGCGGACTGTGTCAAGGTAGGGATCGGTCCCGGATCCATCTGCACCACAAGAGTGATATCCGGCATCGGCGTACCGCAGATTACAGCCATTTACGACTGTGCCCGGGAAGCGGACAAGTATGGCATTCCCATCATTGCAGACGGCGGAATCAAGTATTCCGGGGATATCACCAAAGCGATTGCGGCCGGAGCGAGTTCTGTCATGATCGGCAGTCTGCTGGCAGGCACCGAGGAAAGTCCGGGAGAAACGGAACTCTATCAGGGCCGCAGATTCAAGGTCTATCGGGGCATGGGCTCCTTGAGCGCAATGGCAGCGGGCAGCAGTGACCGCTATTTCCAGGAAGGCTCCAAAAAGCTGGTTCCCGAAGGTGTGGAGGGACGCGTGCCGTTTAAGGGCGCTGTGAAGGATACGGTCTTTCAGCTGCTCGGCGGACTTCGGTCTGGCATGGGATATTGTGGCACTCCGACAATTCAGGATTTACGGACGAAGGCATCTTTTATTCAGATCACCAACGCCAGCCTGAAGGAAAGCCATCCCCATGATATCTATATTACGAAAGAAGCTCCCAATTACAGTGCCGGGATGTGAAACGATTTGTGAAATGTGAAAAGAGGAATGTAGGAATGTCAAAGGAAACCGTTCTTGTACTGGATTTTGGAGGACAGTACAACCAGCTGATTGCCCGAAGAGTCCGGGAGGCGAATGTATACTGTGAAATTCTGCCGTTTCATACGCCCATCGGCCGGATCCGGGAGAAGGATCCAAAGGGAATCATTTTTACCGGAAGCCCCTCCAGTGTGGACCGCAGGGATGCACCGGTCTGTGATCCGGAAGTGTTCGAACTGGGTGTCCCAATTCTGGGAATTTGCTATGGGACGCAGCTGATCGGCCGGCATTATGGGGGAACGATCGCAAAAGCGGGTGAGAGGGAATATGGCAAATCCGTCGTGAAGTTTGACACCGGCAGCCCGTTGTTTCATGACACGGCTCCTGAAAGTGTCTGCTGGATGAGTCATACGTACCAGGTGGATTCCCTGCCGAAAGGATTCCGTACCATAGCATCCACGGATACCTGTCCCATTGCGGGAATGGAAAACGCAGGCCGGAAAGTTTATGGAGTACAATTTCATCCGGAGGTGGCCCATACCCAATTCGGGAATCGGATCCTGAAAAACTTTCTGTATGATATTTGCGGCTGCAGCGGCGACTGGACCATGGCCAGTTTTGTCCAGGAATCTGTAAAGGCACTGAAGGAGCAGATTGGAGATAAGAAAGTGCTTTGTGCCCTGTCCGGCGGCGTGGACAGCTCGGTGTCCGCTGTTCTGGTTCACAAGGCAATCGGCGACAACCTGACCTGCATTTTTGTGGACCATGGACTGATGCGCAAGGACGAAGGGGATCAGGTGGAAAAGGCCTTCCGGCAGCGGTTTCACATGAATTTGATCCGGGTCAATGCGGAAGAACGGTTTCTGACCCGTCTGAAAGGGATTACGGATCCGGAAGCCAAAAGGAAGATTGTTGGTGAGGAATTCATTCGGGTATTTGAAGAAGAAGCAAAAAAGATCGGTGCCGTGGATTATCTGGTCCAGGGGACGATTTATCCGGATGTGGTGGAAAGTGGTATCGGGGAGGCGGCTGTGATCAAAAGTCATCACAATGTAGGCGGCCTGCCGGAGCATATTGATTTCAAGGGGATCATTGAGCCTTTGCGGAATCTGTTCAAGGATGAGGTGCGCAAGGTAGGTGAAGAGCTGGGGGTTCCTGAGGAACTGGTCTGGCGTCAGCCTTTCCCGGGACCGGGACTTGCCATTCGGGTGATTGGCGATATCACAAAGGAAAAGCTGGATATTTTGCGGGAAGCCGATGCCATATTCCGGGAGGAAATTGCCAGGGCCGGACTGAATCGGAGAATCTGGCAGTATTTTGCCGTGCTGACGAATATAAAAAGTGTAGGTGTCATGGGGGATGAAAGAACCTATGATTATACAATAGCCCTTCGGGCGATTACCAGTGTGGATGCCATGACAGCGGACTGGGCGAGAATCCCTTATGAAGTGCTGGAGAAGGTGTCCAACCGGATCGTCAACGGGGTAAAGCATGTGAACCGTGTGGTGTATGATATTACCGGCAAACCGCCGGCAACGATTGAATATGAATAAATAAGCCTTTCGACATCTCTCGGGACGCCGATGCGGAAGCATCGGCGGTTTTAGAGGAAATCGAGTGTATTTCATGGGAGCTGTGTCCGAATGGCGGTGGAGTCTTCCTATCACCGTTCTGTCCATTGCGGTGCTGCTTTTTGTCTCCGCTCCGCCTTTTGCGGATAATCAGATTTTTTATAAGTGCGTCGCGGGTAATTGGGCTGTGGATAATTGGATTCTTGAAGAAGGAGATCTCTGGCCCGTACGTTTTTCTGACCATGGGGAATTACTTTCCAATTCTTTGTCCGATGCAAAAGGGAGATCACATTCAGTGGCAGCCAGGAGGCTGTAAACAAGGGGTAACACAGAACCGTCTTTAGGATCTTCCGATCCCGGTATCCCCCCACCCATGCAAGGGCCGCAGCCAACAGGATGCATCCAAGCCAGGAAAACACCAGTCCCACACCAAAGCTGGCACAGAGTGAGAGGAAGGAGCCATTGCCCACAGCTTTAAAGAAGGAAAGCAGGGGAGGGCAAATGGATGCCACCTGTACAAACGATCCGTTGATGATCATAATGGTATCCCAGGCCCTGCGTCCGCCGGTGCGGACGGATGCGGAAAGCAGCTCCGGGGTCTTCTTCTGTGAGACATCCATAATTCCGCTGCACCAACGCATTCTCTGGATCATGGAAATCGCAAAGGAATTCGTTGCTTCATCGAAGGTAATGGCTTTTGGTACGAAACAGATCCGATACCCATGAAGGACACAGAACGTGTAGAACTCTGCATCTTCCGCTATGGTGTCGGTATTCCATCCACCCATTTTTTCCAGTACTTCCCGGTGAACGGCAAACCCTGTGCCATTGAGTCGGGCGGATAAGCCGCAGTTTGTCCTGGCACGGTTGAAAAACAGATCCATCAATGTGAAATAAAGCCCGTAGCATCCGGATATCCAGGAGTCATAAGGATTTTTTACCTTCATTGCACCTTTGGCGATGCGAACCCCGGAGCTCAGTGCATCGTTCATACGGGAAAGAAAATTTGGACCTGCTATGTTGTCTGCATCAAATACACAAAAAGCGTCGTAGTTCTGAGGCAGGAGACAGGCAATCGCTTCATGCAGTACATCTCCTTTTTTGGTCACTCTTCCCATACAATGAAGGATTTTTGCACCGGCAGTGCGGGCTGTCTTTTCTGTTTGATCCGTACAGTTGTTTGGAATCACAAAAATGTCGTAAAGGTCGTCCGGATAATTCTGCGCCCTGAGGCTGTGAATCAGATTTCCGATCACCTCTTCTTCATTCCGTGCAGCAATCAGGCAGGCAAAGCGCGTCTGGGGCGTATGGTGTTGGAAGCCCTTGTTTCGCCGAAAGGCAAAAACTGCAATCACGACAAAGTATGCGCTGTATGCTTTTAAGCAAAGTGCTAAAATGGAAGCAAGCGAGTCGAGCATTGATAAATAACCGCCTTTCATTTGGTATGGTACAAGTTTAGCAGACAGTTTTTAAGCTGCGGCAATGGTTTTGTTTAAGAATTTGTTAAGAAGACCGATCCAGAGGAATTCGAAATTCCGCTTTGAAAAGGTCTCCGTCCACATCCAGACGAAATTCACCATTCTGCAGTTCCACAAGGCTTTTGGCGATGTTCAGGCCCAGTCCGCTGCCTTCGCTTGTACGGGAACTGTCTCCGCGTACAAAGCGTTCCGTCAACTCTTCCACGCTGATGTTCAACCGATTGTGGGAAACGTTTTTAAAGGAAAGGGCAGCGAACCCGTCTTCCTCTGTGATATCAATATACAGTCTTGTGTCGCACTGGGCATACTTGCAGACATTGGAAAGCAGGTTGTCCAAAATACGCCACATCAGTGTTCCGTCGGCAAAGCAGAACAGGGGAGCATCCGGCCGGGTAATGACGGGCTCGATCTGCGCCTCATTCAGGCGCTCCTCGTATTCGCCGACTGCCTGGTCGATGAGTTCCTTTACACTGCAGCGGGAAGGATGGCAGGGCAGGTTCCCGGTAGATGCCCTGGACATTTCAATCAGATCTTCCGTCAGCTTTTTCAGCTTGTGCGCCTGACGGTTGAGCACCTGCAGATACCCGTGCTGCTGTTCCGGGGCGGGGTCTCTTTGAAGCAGATCCACGTAGTTGATGATGGAGGTAAGCGGCGTTTTGATGTCATGGGAAACATTGGAGATCAATTCGGTCTTGAGCCGCTCCGATTTGAGCTGCTGTTCGACGGCAATGCTCATTCCGTTTCCGATGGCGTTGAGATTCTCACCATGGCGTTTCAGGTCCCAGAACATATGGCTCGTATCGACTTTAAGATTCAGATCGCCGGCGGCCAGCTTTTCACCTGCTTTTTGCAGGCTGCGAAGCTGGAGGGAAACAGCGCATGCTGCAAAGACCAGCAGCCCCAGAAGAAAACATAATTGCCCGAAGGCATAATGCGAGGAAAGTTGCAGGATGAACAGGGCAATCACGCCAAAACTTATCATGGTGCGCCATACCATCGGCAGGGAACGGCAGTCACGGAGAATTCCCTGCATGAGCCGATGCAGGAAATTACAGAGCAAGTGGCAGACCATGTAGATAATGGTATTATGCCACCACTTTCCAAGCTTGATTCGTGCACAAAGCGTCATCCATGCAGCCAGAAGAAGCACGGCACAGCCTGTTATGCAGGCAATCAGAGCAATGACAGACCATTTATCGAAGAAATCTCGCATGCCATTTGTACTTTCATAAGCAACTAAAATTATAAAAAAGCCAGCCAGACAGACAAGGACCAGGTATAGATCAAAGGGGATCTTCTCCTGCCATCCGGCAGCTGCTTCCCCGGTTCCGCTGCGCCTGCCGGCTGTGCGGCCCAAAAAGAGAACGAGGATCAGAAGCAGTACGATACCGATTCCACAGACAGCCGCTGCAAGTTTACTCATACTGTACATGGTTACAAACAGCCGGTTTCCCCGGTAAAGCCTGTCCTGTGCAGTGAGTTCGGCGGTAAGGAAACTCCGGATGATGATCCCGTTGTATTTTCCCTGATGTATGGGATGATCCGCTTTTCCATGATTGTTGTACAAAACGGAACCATCTTTTTGATATATGGCAAACCGATAATTGGATACCTTGTTCTGAGCGGAAGAAAAGTTTTTCAGCTCAGAAAGTTCCATTGTGCTGTAATGATGCCACAGCTCATTTTCTTCCTGTGAGACTGCATTTCTGCATATAGCAGTATCGGCAAAGGAAAAGCCCGGTTTATCATGCCAGCCTTCATCATAAGCCAGGATTGCTGATGCGCCATAAGCTGCCAGGACCGGAACCATCACAATGGCAAGAAAAAAAGCTGCAGCCTTTATCCAGAAGTTTCCCGACCAATCAGTGCCTGCCATATCCCTGTTCCTCCATTTTATAGCCGAGCCCCCAGACCACTTTCAGATAACGTGGGTCGGAGGGGTTGGCCTCAATCTTTTGCCGGAGATGCCGGATGTGAACGGCGACGGATCTTTCCGAGCCGATCGACTCTTCCTTCCATACCGACTCATAGATCTGTTCGCTGGAATAGATACGTCCGGGATTTTTAATCAGGAGATTCAAAATCTGAAATTCCAGAGGGGTAAGAGTAACAGGTACGCCGTCCACTGTGACAGATTTGGTTATTTCATTGAGCGAAATGCCGCCTGTTGCATAAGTACCGGGAGAGCTGGTTTCCGTTTTCGATCCGAGCATGGTATACCGGCGCAGCTGGGATTTCACGCGGGCCAGGACTTCTACCGCATCGAACGGCTTTGTGATGTAATCATCCGCACCAATATCAAGGCCCAGCACCTTATCACTGCACTCACTTTTTGCTGTCAGCAGAATGATCGGGACATTGCTTTCCCGGCGCAGTGCTGCGGTTGCAGAAATCCCATCCATTTTGGGCATCATAATATCCATCAGAATCAGGTGAATGTCATGATTGCGGACAACGTCGATTGCCTCTTCACCATTATAGCCCTCAAAGAGGGTGTAATCCCTTCCGGAAAGATATATTTTCAATGCGGCAACAATGTCGCGATCGTCATCACAGATCAGAATGTTGTACAACCCAATTCACCTCACATCCTATCATACCATTTTCGCATGGAAAAAGGAAAGATGCATATTTGTTAAGTATTCATTAAGATTCCCATGTCATACGTATTGTAAACAGGAAGTGTTGTATTCCGTAATGATTTGCAGGCATATACTGCAGTTAAAGTGTATACTTAACGGGACATTTTCCTCTGATGCCGTCTGCTTCCAGACAGAATCAGGTTTCATACCGGGACGGGACCTTGCTCTTGACATGGGATCCGTCCCTTCGGTACAATGTATTTGTTGGCTGCTGTGGAATATTGCCTGATGAAGCCGAAGGATAGATCAAAAGGAATGAAAAATATAAAGATATAGCGAAAGATAGGATTGGAGGTTTCCATGCGAACCTTTCTCATCATTATTTGTGCAGTTGTCTTTCTTTTTTCCGTGTTTCAGATTGCACAGTATTTGTTGGATGCGAAACATACGGAGGATCTCTATACTGATATTGCGAAAATCTACCATAAAGGGGAAATGGATCACCGGGCTGCCGGTCCGGATGGGGAGAACTCACCAGACAGGAACAGTCTGGAGGATGTCCGTAAGATCAATTCGGATGTGGTAGGCTGGATCTCCATTCCCGGTACAAAAATAGATTATCCTGTTGTTCAGGGAGAAGACAATGACTATTATCTTCATCATGATATTCATGGCAGGCAAAACAAGCACGGAACAATTTTTATGGATCATGCCAATCATCCCGGGGAAGACCGAAACCTTGTTATTTATGGTCATCATATGAAGGACGGCACCATGTTTCATGATTTAAAGAGATTCAAGAAGAAGGATTTTTATGACAGGAATAAATCAATCCTTCTGAATATAGAGGGGAAAGCGGTTGAATATGAAATATTCTCAGTCTATATCGTCAATGCGTCTTCCCTGCATCTCAAAGTATCCTTTCCGGATGCGTCTGCCTATCGCTCCTATTTTACGGAAGCAAAAGCAAAGTCCATGTATTCTTCGGATATGGTTTTTTCGGAGGATCGAACCATGCTTACCCTGTTTACCTGTACTTACGAGGAGAAGGATGCCAGACTGATTCTGCATGCCTTTCCGGCAGAGTAATGGTCTGTCCGGCAGAAACGGAAAGGGGAAAAAGCGGCAGATCGCTTTTTTTACTTTTATAAATCCTGAACATTAAATGCGAAATAATTAAAAATGTTCAGAAAAAGCATTGACAGGGCAGAATTCTTTTGGTATATTGAATATGACAAGGATATACTCATATAATCCCGATAATTGGTTTGGGAGTTTCTACTGGGCGGCCGGAACCGCCTGACTATGAGTGGATATCGCTGGTTTTCTCCCAGCCCGTACTATACGCCGGATGTGGCATCCTGGGTGGAACATTCGATGATCCGGCTGACGGTGGAGGCAATGAACCGGGAAGGCAGAACCTTTCGTGGGGTGCTTTATTTTGGGCTGATGCTGACTCCCGACGGGCCAAGGGTATTGGAGTACAATGCCAGATTCGGGGATCCGGAGGCCCAGGTGGTGCTGCCGAGGCTGAAGTCCGACCTGCTGGAGATCATGGAGGCTATAACGGAGAAACGTCTGGACAAGATTTCCATAGAGTGGGAAAAAGAGGCTGCGGTTTGTGTCGTGGCAGCATCCGGCGGATATCCGGGAAGATATAAGAAAGGTCTGCCGATCCATGGATTGGAACAGGCGGAAAAGGAGCACGATATCCTGCTGTTCCATGCAGGCACAAAGCGGACCGAAGCGGGTCTGGTGACAGATGGAGGCAGGGTGCTGGGAGTAACGGCCCTGGGGGATACAGCGGAAGACGCTGCGGAGAAGGCATACCGGCAGATCGGCGCCATCTGCTTCCAGGATATGCAGTATCGAAAGGATATCGGAACGAAAAAAACAGAAAGGGAAAAGGAATGGTTGAAAAAATGAATTTTCTGTCGCAATCTGCTTGACTTCATGGGGGGAATGAGTTAAATTAAGTATGTGGTATGACAAATGAAAATTTATGGATGGAGGAATCTATCCATAGGATACCCACTCATATTAGCCTGCAAATCTGGTGCAGGAGTTTCTACGTGGCGACCGAATCGCCTACGCTATGAGTGTTCAGGGGCCTGGAGTGCAGCAGCCAACAGCTGTTGCACAGACAGGGAGCAGCCGAGGGACACTTATCGGCTGCTTTTTTTGTTGAGACCATACCTGGCTCTGTATTTGGGAGAGATGGAAATTATTTCAGATTAGGAGCAAGGAATCAGGGGAATAAAATTATATAGGGGGAATTAGGAATGGAGAAGTTTTTCAAGCTCGAAGAGAATGGTACCAATGCCCGAACCGAAACTCTTGCTGGTTTCACCACTTTCTTTGCCATGGCTTATATCATCATGGTTAATCCCAGTATGCTGAGTCAGACGGGAATGCCGTGGGGCGCAGTATTTCTTTCCACCATCATCGCTTCCGTTATCGGAACGCTGGTCATGGGTCTGGTGGCCAATGTACCTTATGCTCTGGCTCCCGGCATGGGACTGAATGCGTTTTTTGTCTTTACGGTTGTTTTCAATCTGGGATTCAAATGGCAGGAAGCACTGGCCATGGTTTTTGTCTGCGGTCTGGTGAATATTTTCATTACCGTGACAAAGATCCGGAAGCTTATCATTAAGGCAATCCCGGAAAGCCTTCAGACTGCCATCGGCGGAGGCATCGGTATTTTCATTGCCTATATCGGCATCAAAAATGCAGGATTTCTGACGTTCACTTCGGATCCCGGGACCTACAATCTGCTGGACAGCGGCACCGTTGTTGCCAGTTCTGCTGCGGTACCGGCGTTGTCTCCCATGAACACACCTGCCATACTGCTTGCGATATTTGGATTGGTCCTGATGACGGTTCTTCTTGTAAAAAAGGTAAAAGGAGCTATCATTATTGGCATTGTTGTAACCGCCCTGCTCGGCATTCCCTGCGGCGTAACCAAAATGGGTGAGACCGTAAGCTTTGTCGAAGCATGGAATCAGCTCCCCCGGACGTTCGGAGCAGCGTTCGGCAATCCCGGCCTCCTGTCCCTCTTCAAGGATCCCGCCAGGATTCCGCTTGTATTGATCACGATCTTTTCCTTCAGTCTGTCCGATACGTTTGATACCATTGGTACCTTCATCGGAACCGGACGCAAAACCGGAATCTTTTCCATGGAAGATGAAAAGGCATTGGAGTCCGGCTCCGGATTCAAATCCAAGATGGACAAGGCTTTGTTTGCAGATTCCATTGCCACTTCCATTGGTGCTGTGCTCGGCACATCCAATACCACAACCTATGTGGAAAGTGCGGCAGGGATCGGAGCAGGCGGCCGTACCGGTCTGACCAGCGTAGTGGTGGCCATTCTGTTTGCAGTCAGTGCATTCCTTGCCCCTGTACTCAGTGCGGTTCCCAATGCGGCTACCGCTCCCGCCCTTATTATCGTCGGCATTATGATGCTGTCTGCATTCAAGGACATCAAATGGGATGACATTGATGTGGCAATCCCGGCTTTCTTTGCCGGTATCTTCATGGCGATCTGCTACAGCATCTCCTATGGAATTGCCACTGGCTTCATCTTCTACTGTGTTGTGAAAATTGTCCGGGGAGAAGCCAAAGGGATCAATCCGATTCTGTGGATTGCAACCATCCTGTTTATCCTGAACTTTGTTCTTCTGGCCATTATCTAGAAACAATAAATTCGGATCCTGCGGCGAAACAGCCGCATTGATCGTAAGTCCATAGCAGCAAATAAAAATACGATTCATGAAAGCAGGAGAGTATAAAAAAGCTTTTCCCGGATCTCCGGGAAAAGCTTTTTTACCATTCTTATTCACTTTTTTATATTCATTTCCTCACTGCACGCCAGGAGAGTCGTCCTTACAGGCGGAACGCCTCCATAATGGATTCCACAGCACGTTTTTCATCTTCGCGGGGAAGGACAATAAAAATTTTTGTTTCTGAAGTGCTGATCATTTTCATCCGGATGTCCTGCTCTGCCATGATTTCAAAGATTCTTGAGGCGACTCCGGACTGTCTTTCCATACCGGAACCCTCTATGGTCAGACGGGCAATATCGGAGCAGGCATCGGCTTTTACAGAGGAGTCCCGGACTTTGCATTCCTCCAGAATCTGCATGGCATGATTCAGCTCCTGCTGCGGCAGGGTGAAGGAAAGGCGGATACCACCGTTTTCTGGTACCGCTTGACTGATCAGATTGATGACAATGTTGTGCTGTGCCAGCTTCCCGAAAATCTTTGCTGCAAATGTCGGATCATCCGAGCCGCAGTTTACAGTGACCATGGCTTCTTCATTGTTTGTATGGATATTCGTAATGGCATTCTGATCCAGCATGATATCCTTCATGTTGTACAGGCCTGTCTTTTTGCCTGCCAGATATTGAACAGCTGTCAAAGCCCCAAGTGCGAAAATCTGCTTTGACTGCGCCTGGTGCGTGATTTCCAGTGTTTCATCCGGCCCGGCGAAAAGGACCGAATGTTCCCCGGCAATGGTGCCGCCCCGTATGGAATGGATCCCGATTTCATCTATGGAACGCTTGTCGGATCTGGAATGTCTCCCGTAAACATAGTGCCTGGAGTTTAAAAACGCCCTGTTTGCCGCTTCTGCCAGGGAGTAGGCTGTGCCGCTGGGAGAGTCCACTTTCTGATTGTGATGTTTCTCGATGATTTCAATATCAAAGCGTTCTCCCAGAACCGAAGCGGCCTGGTTTACCAGCTCATACATCAGATTCACACCCATGGCCATGTTGGCCGCCTGGAAAATTGCAATTTCCTTCGATGCCTGTCGGATTTGCTCCATATTCCGCTCAGACAGTCCCGTGGTGGCAATGACCAGGGGCGTTTTGCTTTTCCCTGCATATTCCAGCAGATCGGGCAGGGCGGAAGGAGAGGAAAAGTCCAGAATCACGTCTCCCTGTTCCGTCATGTCTGAAAATCTTTCATACACGGGGAAAGGATTGGATTTATTTCCGGAATACTTATCAATTCCGGCAACGATCCGGATGTCCGGATTCGTATTTGCTGCACCGACAACGGTTTGACCCATTTTTCCGTTGCAGCCGTGCAGAATCAATTTTATCATAGGTAAAATACCTCCGTTCGGTTACATTAATCCATATTCGTGCATTTGCTGTTTCAGCAGGGACAGATGATTTTCCGCCATATCGGCAAGAGGCAGGCGAAGCGGACCCATATCGAATCCCATGAGATTTATGGCCGTTTTGACCGGAATGGGATTGACTTCACAGAACAAGGCGTCGATGAGGGGAAGAAGCTTCAGCTGCAGATCCAGGCTCTCCTTCACATGGCCGGCCAGAAACTCCGCCACCATCTGATGGGTATCCCGGGGAGCAACATTGGCCACGACGGAGACAACTCCTTTCCCACCGGCAGCCAGCAGCGGAACCACCATATTGTCGTTTCCTGAATAGATGTCAATCGATTCGCCGCAGAGGCGACGCATCTCCAATACCTGGGCAATGTCCCCGCTGGCTTCCTTGATGCCAATGATGTGCGGCAGCCTGGAAAGCTCCTTCAATGCTGTGGGGGATACGTTCATACCGGTCCGGCCGGGCACATTGTAGATGATAATGGGAATATGGACGGCATCATTGATTTCCCGGTAATGGGCAATGAGCCCTCTTGCGTTGGTTTTGTTATAGTAGGGGGTAACTGCCAGGACGGCATCCGCTCCCAGCTTTTCCGCTTCCATGGAGGCTCGGACGACTTCGGCAGTATGATTTCCTCCGACTCCGGCCAGCACCGGCAGCCGTTTTGCGGTTTTCTCCACGGTATATCGGATGACGGAGGCTTTTTCCTCCCTGGACATGGTAGCCGGCTCGCCGGTTGTACCACAGACCAGCAAAGCATCTGTCCCCTGTTCCATCTGGAATGCAATGGTTTTGCCCAGAGCTTCCAGGTTGATTCCTTCCTGGCTGAACGGTGTCGCCATGGCGACACAGGAACCGGTAAAAAGACTCATGATAACGTCACCTTTCCTTTCTTTATTCTGTCAATTGTCAATCTGCTCTTTTTTGTCTGTCTGGTTCTTTCAGTCTGTCTGCCAACTGTTTTCCTGTCTTAATTTTCCCTTTTGCCAGAAATCAATCAGCCGCTGTGCGATTTGTACGGTGTTGGTCGCCGCTCCCTTGCGGATATTGTCTGCCACGACCCAGAGGTTCACGCCACTGTTCACGCTTTCATCCCGGCGGATTCTCCCGACAAAGATCTCATCCCGGTCCGCGGTGTCAATTGGCATGGGGTAGCGGCATTTGGCCGGATCGTCCACCACCACAATGCCTTCTGCATGGGAAAGGGCCTGTTTCAGATCATCGAGTTCAAATTCCTTTTCAAACTCCACATTGATGGATTCACTGTGGCAGTAGAATACAGGTACCCGTACGGCGGTGGCTGTGATGGCAAGTGAGGAATCCCCCAGTATTTTTCTTGTCTCGTTTACCAACTTCATTTCTTCCCTGGTATAGCCATTCTCCAGAAAATCATCGATGTGAGGCAGACAGTTTCCGAAAATGGGATGCGGGAATTTCTTCGGCGCTTCTCCGTGCATGCCCCGTTCCAAATCGGAATAACCCTGCATTCCTGCTCCGGAGACCGCCTGATAGGTGGAATAGATGATCCTTTTGATCTGATAGCGGTCGTGCAGGGGCTTCAGCGGAACGACCGCCTGAATGGTGGAGCAGTTGGGATTGGAAAGGATGCCGTGATGCCGGAGGATATCCTGAGGATTCACCTCGGGTACCACCAGGGGAACCTTCGGATCCATTCTCCAGGCACTGCTGTTGTCAATGACGACAATTCCCTTCTCTGCAGCGATGGGAGCAAATTTCCTGCTGACTTCCGCTCCGGCGGAAAAGAGTGCAATGTCAATGTTCTTTCCGTCAAAACATGTCTCGGTCAGCTCTTCCACGGTAAACTCCCGCCCCATGAACGGACATTTTTTCCCTGCGGAACGGGCGGACGCAAACAGGTAATAGTTTTCGACCGGCAGTTTTCTTTCCTGAAGCACCTGTAGAAATTTGCGTCCCACCATTCCGGTGGCTCCTACAATGGCGATGTTATATTTTTTCAATGTCGTTTCCCCCCGTTTTCTGCCTTCCTGCATATTGAAACAGGAAGATACTTCCTTATCAAGCTATGCAGAAAGCAAGACAAAAAGTTCCGGATGCCCGTATCCTGTTTCCCCCGAAAAACAAAAAACGGCTGATCTTATCAGCCGCCTCAGACTCAAGCAGCATCACATAATATATGATATATGCCGCTTATAAAAGCAGTATGCTCCATCCACAGTCGGATGACCCGGAATCCTTTTTTTTCATCATAACATCACCGCTGTGGAATGTCAATCGTTTCAAATAATTTGAAATGATATGAGGCCAGGGTTACAGGGTTGTATTGTATAATCGGTACATTTGGAATATAATAAAAATCGGGAAAAAGTCCTGCTTCATATGGGGAAAAAGAATCGGGGAGGGTTTCTCACATCATGGAAGATATCACCTTGCAGCTGGACAGGGATATCCTGCAGTTGCAGGATAATGTCCTTCGTCATCGGCGTTGGCTTCATCGGCATCCGCAGACCGGTTTCCGGGAAGAGGATGCAAGGGATTACATTCTTCGGGCCTTAAGGGGCATGCATTTTGATAGGATCACTGTTTTGGCAGGGACTGGCATAAAAGCGGTCCTCCGGGGTACCGGTCCGGCCCGGACCCTGGCGTTTCGGGCGGATATGGATGCTTTGGCTGTTCCGGAGAAGACAGGGCTGGAGTTCGCCTCGGAGTATGACGGATTCATGCATGCGTGCGGGCATGACGGCCATATGGCCATGCTGCTGGGATTTGCACAATGGCTGTCCGAAAACCGGGACCATCTGAAGGATAATGTGGTGCTGCTGTTCCAGCCTTCGGAGGAGTCCGTGGGAGGAGCTTCTCCCATGATACGGGAGGGCGCCCTGGACGATCCGGAGGTGGACGTTATCTTTGGTTATCATATCATGCCGGAGGTTCCCCAGGGCAAAGTCGGATTGAAGGCAGGTCCGCTGATGGCTTCCACCTGTGAGTTCGGGATTGACATAATGGGAAAAAGCGCACACGGGGCAATGCCGCAGAAGGGGATAGATGCCATTCTGGCGGCTTCTTATTATATTGCCATGCTGCAGGGGATCCTGACCCGGAAGGTAGACCCTCTTTCCCAGGCACTGATTACCGTCGGAAAGCTGGAGGCGGGGCAGGCGAGGAACATACTGGCCTCCAGGGCGCACATGGAAGGCATTCTGCGCACCTTTGACAGCAGGGTTGCGGAAAGCGTCAAGCAGGACATGATGGATCTTCTTGCCGGACTGGAGCGGAGTTGCGGTGTAACAACGGAATTTCGTGAGCTGGTCTATTATCCCCCTGTTGTCAATCATCCGGAATGGACAGCCCGGGTGAAGGAAATTCTTCCCCGGGACATGCTGTATCCCGTTCATCCCCTGATGATTGCGGAGGACTTTGCCTGGTATCAGCAGAAAGTTCCGGGGGTTTTTCTGTTCCTGGGGAGCCGGAACGAAGAGCTGGGATATATCCATCCCCTTCATTCCGATCGGTTTCAGTTTGATGAGGAAATCCTGCTGACGGGGATCCAGCTGGATAAAAATATTCTGCTTGGGCTGGGTGGAATTGTGGAATGATCATTGAATAATTGGTCAAACTCTGTTACAATGTTTAAAATAGTTACCTGAAGAGGAAACAACAAATCACGATAGAGGAAGGATGTTCGCATGGCTGGCGGTTTTTTTAATAAAATGTATTATGGCAATCCCAACAAGCCGGATTTGAAAAAGGAAGATGTCAAAACCGGACGTTTCAAAACTTTCTTTACGGTACTGCAGATCCGGTTCTGGCAGCTGATTCAGCTGAATCTGCTGTATTCCGTATTCTGGATCCCGGCATTTGTGGTGCTGCAGGGCCAGCTGCTGATTATGCAGGAGACCGGGGAGCCGATCAGTCTGCTGTTTTATTTGCTGATGATTCCCTGTCTGATGCTGATTGGTCCGGCGACGGCTTCGGTATCCTATATTCTTCGCAATTGGGCAAGGGATGAACATTCCTGGGTATGGAGTGATTTCAAGGATGCCTGGAAGGGGAACTGGAAGCAGGGATTGTTCATGGGACTGATCGATGGGATTGCACTTCTTTTGTTTGGCGTGAACTTTGTATTCTATGGTCAGATGGCAGGAAAGAATTTACTCTATGCGTTTTTATATTATTTCATGATCATGATTGCCATCCTTTTTACCATGATGAATATGTTTGTTTTTCCCATGATGGTGACCTATCGCCTGAAATTGAAGCAAATCATCAAAAATTCCTTTATTCTGACTATGGTAAAGCTTCCTTTTGCATTCCTGATTTTTCTTCTTTCTGCGGCAATTTTCATTGTAACACTAGCCTATCTGCTTTCAATTCCCTTTTTTGTGGTAGGCCTGACATTTCCGGGACTTATCATTGCTTCCTATGTAAACTGGATTTTTGACAAATACATCAATCCCAAGGTTACGGATCAGAAGGATCCGGAAAACGATAATGCAGAAATTGCGGATGCGGGCAATGGCAATGCGGGCGGTACAGGCAGGGACCACGCAGAAATTGAGAAGGGAGACGAGGGCAGCGCAGAAGTCGGGAATATGGGGAAGGAACCCCCGGAGGATGGCAGTCCGGAAAGTTGAAACGCGGATCCTGACCATGCAGTCCGTGAGGATGGAGGCAATCCTGTGGATCCGGTTCCTACGGAAGGAAACATGCCTGAAAAGAGCGTGGGGATGGTATGAAATGATACGGGATGATGTATATTCTCGGGGCTTTCAACCATACTAACTCCGGAGAGAGGAGGGGTGGTATGGAATCGGGAAAGAAGAAAGAGAAGAAGCAGGAAAAGCAGGAAGATCCGATGAAACTGGAAATCGCTGCAGGACTGGGCCTTTTGGATCAGGTCCGGAAGGAAGGATGGGGCAGCCTGTCGGCAAAGGAGACCGGCAGGATAGGCGGTCTTCTTGCCATGCGCAGGAAGGAGCAAAGGCAGAAATCTTTCGGAAGCAGTGAAAAGGACGGCCTTTCCTGACGATGGGAGGGCAGGATAGGGTATGTATCAGGAATTTGCCTATCTTTATGATACATTAATGAAGAGTGTGGATTATGAAAAATGGACGGATCAAATCGAAGCCATCTTCCGGCGGTACGGAGTAAAGCCAAAAGCCATTGTCGATCTGGCCTGTGGGACCGGAGGATTTACAAATTCCCTTGCAAAAAGAGGCTATCCGGTCATCGGAGTGGACCAGTCCGTGGACATGCTGAATGTTGCAAGTGAAAAATCCAGGGATTCCGGACGGAAAATTCCTTATATCTGTCAGGATATCACGGAACTGGAGTTGCACCACCCGGTGGATGCCATGGTGTGCATGTGTGACGGATTCAATTATATGCTGGATTCCATGGAATTTAAAAAGTGCCTGCAGGGAATTTACCGTTTTTTGAATCCCGGAGGCATTTTGATTTTTGACATCAGCTCCCATTACAAGCTGTCTGCCGTGGTGGCAAATCATACCATGGCGGATCCGGATAAGAATATCAGCCTGATCTGGCTGAATCAGTTTGACAGAAACTCCGGAATCCTGGAAATGAATCTTACCTTTTTTATCCGGCAGGAAGGTGGCTTGTACAGGAGAGTGGAGGAAACGCAGCTTCAAAGGGCATACCGGCAGGATGAAATCCTACAGTTGCTGAAGTCCTGCGGATTTTCCGGAACGGAATGTTTTGCACCGCTTTCTTTGGCCGCTCCGGGGAAAAAAAGCCAGAGAATTGTTTTTGCGGCAGTCCGCAGGCAATTGGAGGCGGCAAATATCCGGAATGATTCTGCAGGCAACGGTTTATAATAGAAGTATGTTAGAAAAATATGAGAATACTGAATTGACTTTTGTCAATTCGTATGGTAAACTGAATTTAGAATCAATTTTAGGAGGATTGTTCAAGTGGAAAAAGGGAAAGTCAAATGGTTTAATGCTACTAAAGGCTTTGGTTTCATTGAAAGAGAAGATGGCAGCGATATATTCGTTCATTATTCTGCTATCAATGCAGAAGGTTTTAGAACATTAACAGAGGGACAGGAAGTCACCTTCGATGTGGTGGAAGGCGAGAAAGGCCTGCAGGCTTCCAATGTTCAGGTGGTTTAAATAGAAAACGTATTGTAAGCCAGCAAATACCCCGGTGAATGTTTCACCGGGGTATTTCCATAGATGGAGTTTCCAATCAATTCCCAGGTCCCATTCCAATTCCGAAAATTCGGTTCCTGATGGTGGAGGCCGGAAATGGTTTATGATATAATGGAAACAGGTCATTTTCTTCCTGAACGAAACGCAATTAGGACAGGGAGAAAAGCAGCTTTGGAGAGGTGGCCTGAGGGAGGCAAATATGGCAAAGGAATTGTTTGCGAAAAAAGCCAACAAAGTCGTTCCGTTTGAACAAAACGGCGAATTTTTTTATCGAAAAGCAAGACAGCATGTTGAAAACAACAATTATATAAATGCTCTGAGCTATTATCGGAAAGCCATTGAAAAGGATCCGGAGAATTCAGAATATTCCCTGGATCTGGCAGAGGCCTTTACGGAAATGGGATATTTTCATGAGTCCAATCAGATTCTCTTTTCCGTGATGCAGAAGGATGCTTCCCGAATTGAGTGCTTTTATGGCATAGGGTGCAATCTGTTGGGCCTTCAGGAATATTCCAGGGCGGAGGAATGTCTGGAAAAATATCTGGATCTGGATGAATTCGGTCCATATTCCGAAGAAGCGCAGGATCTTCTTGAAGTCTTGCAAAGCCAGGAGTTCTATCTTGATCTGATGAACGATTTTGATCCCGGTAAGGAGAAAACATTCAACCACGCCGTAAGGGGCAAGGATTTTCTCGATCAGGGAGATTACAAGCGTGCAATCCGGGAATTGAGCAAGGTTGTGAAGAAAGAGCCGGATTTGATTTTTGCCAAAAACAATCTGGCGTTGGCTTATTTCTGCACCGGAAAATCGGACCAAGCCATTGAAATTTCCAGGGAAGTGCTTGCTGAGTATCCGCAGAACATCCATGCCAGCTGCAACGTCGCATTGTTTCTTTATGAAAAGGGAGAGAAGAAAGTCTGCGACAAGTATATGGATCAGGTTTTGAGCCAGAAGGTCGAGGATCCGGAAGAGCTGTACAAAATAGCGGTTACCCTGTGTGAAATGAAAAAACACCGGAAGGCAAATCAGATATTGAAGCAGATTCTGCAATACAAGCCCTATGACACCAACCTGCTTCACTATACGGCTGTTTCCTGTTACAACCTCAAGGCATTCCGGGCAGCTTACGACTATTGGGACAAAGTGGAGAAACTTGCTCCCAACAATACCATCAGCAGCTATTACAAGCATTATGTAAAGGGAATGATGAGCGGAGAGCGGAAATTCAAGGAGCTTCCTTATCATTTTCAGGTTCCGTATGATGAAATGATCCGAAGGGTCAAAAAAATCAATGAACTGCTGAAGCTGCCCAGAACGGACCTGGTGGACAAGTGGAGAAAAGGAGACAGTCTGCTTTCCCTTTTGAATTGGGGACTGGATCTGAATGATGTCCTGGTCCGAAAGGCAATTTTGCACGTTGTGGCTTCTTTCCGGGATGAGAAGGCAGAGCGGTTCCTGCGGGAATTTATTCTGCGCAGGTCGGAAGGGGAGGATATGATCCGGGAAGCCCTGGCTCTCTTGAAGGAAATGAATGCCCCTGAGCCGTTTCTTGCCTATGTGGACGATAATATGGTGGAAGTCAAGGTCCGTACTGCCCGGAAGCAGGGGCATGACAAGGAAGAAATCCTGAAGGAAATTCCCGATATGGCCATTTCCGGCATGAAGGCGCTGTACCTGAAGGACTTTGAGCAGGATGTCCGGGAAATTTGGAATTGTATTGTATATTATTGGAAGATACAGAATAACATGCCGGAGATCCGGAAAGCGGCAGGCTGGGCAGCGGCGCTGGAGCTGTTCTATTGTGTTCAGGAAGATATGCCCATAAATCGGACGGCTCTGGCGGATTCCTATCACGTTGCCTATTCCACCATGATGAACCACTATCGGTACATCTGTGAAGTGATTGAAAATACCGAAGTGTTGAATTCCTCCAGGGAGTAATCCAACCGGTAATCCTGTTGTCATAAGTTTTCTTCCCCGGAAATAGGGAGGATAATGAGTATGGAGGTTCATCCGGAGGGAAGAAATGAGGGAAAACAGGCAATCTTCACGCAGATATGGTTTTCAGATCGCCATGGCTTACATCGGGACGGTAGTCGGAGCGGGTTTTGCAACCGGGCAGGAGATTCTGCAGTTTTTTACACGGTTTGGTGCTTCCTCCTACTGGGGAATTTTCATCGCCGGACTGTTGTTTATCCTGGTAGGCCGGAAGGTATTGCTGTACGGCAGCGAGCTGCGTGCCGGCTCCTACAGCGTTTTGATCCGTCATGTGTTTGGAGTTGCCGCTCCGCTGGTCAATTTATATCTTGTCGTTTCCTATGTGCTGCTGTGCGGCGCCATGTTTGCCGGAGCCGGGGCATTGTTTGAAGAACAATGGAAAATCCC
>ENA-UOOM01001684-UOOM01001684.1-fermentation-metagenome-genome-assembly--contig:-NODE-1684-length-20376-cov-181.245313_pt1 | contig 20376 bp, 19 predicted proteins | sample MGYA00245781_ERZ724031 | MGnify/ENA primary metagenome ERZ724031 (study PRJEB28704, sample SAMN03018317) | fermentation metagenome | biome: anthropogenic terrestrial biome; feature: soil... | reverse complement strand
AAAAGCGATGAAAGAAAGAGTAGTATGAAGATAATACCTAAAGAGAGCCGGATTAGGTGAAAACCGGCGGTTAAAGGTCATACGAACATGGCTCTTGAGCTTGGCAGCTGAATACTAAGTAAGCTGCTGCGGAAGCAACCGTTAAGATGCAAAGTGATGATGGTCACTTGTTGAGACTGATTTTGTGAAAAGTTGGTAAATTAGGGTGGTAACACGGTATCCCGTCCCTGGATGTATTCTATTCAGGGACGGGATTTTTATTTTAAAATTAAAATGCACTTGCCACTTGCCAGGTGGCTGGCACTAAGGGAGGGAAAAACATGGGAAAAGAAAAGAAAACTTTTTACATCACAACACCAATATACTATCCAAGTGATAAGCTTCATATTGGAAACACTTATACTACTGTTGCAGCAGATGCAATTGCAAGATTTAAAAGGCTTACAGGTTATGATGTAATGTTTTTAACAGGAACAGATGAGCACGGGCAAAAGATTCAAAGAATAGCAGAGGCTAAGGGAGTAACACCAAAGGAATATGTGGATGTTATTGTGGCAGGAATTAAAGACCTTTGGAAAATGATGAACATCTCTTATGATAAATTTATAAGAACTACAGATGACTATCATGTAAAAGCTGTTCAAAAAATATTTAATAAGCTTCATGATCAAGGGGACATTTATAAAGGATATTATGAAGGATGGTACTGCACACCTTGTGAATCCTTCTATACAGAAACTCAGCTTATAGATGGGAAATGCCCTGACTGCGGAAGGCCTGTTGAAAAAACAAAGGAAGAAGCATATTTTTTTAAGCTTTCAAAATATCAAGATAGACTTTTAAAGTATATAGAGGATCATCCTCATTTTATACAGCCTGAAAGCAGGAAAAATGAGATGATAAATAACTTCTTAAAGCCGGGACTTGATGACCTTTGTGTATCGAGGACATCCTTTAACTGGGGAATACCTGTAACCTTTGATAAAAAGCATGTAGTTTATGTTTGGGTGGATGCCCTTTCAAACTATATTACGGCTCTTGGCTATGGAAGCGAGGATGACAGCCTTTATAAAAAATATTGGCCTGCAGATGTCCATCTTGTAGGAAAGGACATAATAAGATTTCATACAATAATTTGGCCTATTATGTTAATGGCATTAGATCTTCCCCTTCCAGAGAAAGTATTTGGACATGGATGGCTTTTGGTTGATGGAGGGAAAATGTCAAAATCAAAGGGCAACGTTGTAGATCCTGTAGTCCTTGTTAATAATTTTGGAGCAGATGCAGTAAGATATTATCTTCTCCATGAAATTCCATTTGGCTCAGATGGGCTGTACAACAATGAAATTTTTATGAAGAAAATCAACTCAGACCTTGCAAATGACCTTGGAAATCTTGTATCGAGAACACTTACAATGATTGAAAAATACTTTGATGGAAAGATTTCAAAGGGAATATTTGAAGGAGAGTTTGATGAGGATTTAAAAAAGACTGCAACTGAAGCGGTAGCTAAGACAGAAGAGTTTATGAATAATTATGTAATAAATTCTGCAATGGATGAAATTTGGAGGCTAATTAGAAGGGCAAATAAGTATATAGATGAAACTCGTCCTTGGAGTTTAGCTAAAGATGAAAATCAAAAAGAAAGATTAAGAGGAATTTTATATAATTTAACAGAAACTATAAGAGTAGTTTCAATCCTTATTTCTTCTTTCTTACCTGATACATCAACTAAGATAAACAGCCAATTTGGATTTAAGAGCGAAATGCTAACTTGGGAAAGCACAAAAGCTTTTGGTGAAGCCTTTGATGAAGTTTCAGTTAAAAGGGGAGAACTTCTTTTCCCAAGAATTGATATTGATAAGAAGATTGAAGAATTCAACAAGATGAAGGAAGCTCAAGAGGAAGTTAAAAAGCCAATAAAGCCAATTAAACCAGAAATAACTATAGATGATTTTGAAAAAATTGATTTAAGAGTTGCAAAAGTTTTAGAGTGTGAACCAGTTAAATGCGCAAATAAACTTCTTAAACTTAAAGTTGAACTTGGGGGAGAAGTAAGGCAAGTTGTTTCAGGCATTGCAAAATACTATAAGCCCGAGGAATTGGTTGGGAAGAAAGTAATAATTGTTGCCAACTTAAAGCCAATAAAGCTTAGAGGAGAGGACTCTTTTGGAATGATACTTGCAGCTTCAACAGATGATGACAGCAAGCTTTATACAGCTACTATAGATGGTGACTTAGAGACAGGATGTGTAGTTAGATAATGGATAATATTTTTGATTCTCATGCACACTATGATGATGAAGCCTTTAATGAGGACAGGGAAGAAGTAATACAAAAAATTCAAAATGCTGGAGTTAAAAGGGTTTTAAACTGCAGCTCCAGCATAAAGTCCATGTACACAACGTTAGAACTTTGTAAAAAATATGATTTTATTTATGGAGCTTTTGGGGTGCATCCAGAATTCGCATTGGATGCACTTCAAAATAAAAATAAAATTGGTGATATTTTAAGTGAAAAAAAGGCTAAGGCTGTGGGAGAAATTGGTCTTGACTACTACTACGAAGGCTATGACAGGGAAACCCAGATAAAAAGCTTTAAAGAGCAGATGGATCTTGCAAGAAGCTTTAATCTTCCTGTAGTAATACACAGCAGGGAAGCTTTTGAAGACACTTTAAATGTTATAAAAGAGTTTAAGGGAGTTAAAGGAGTGCTTCATTGCTATTCCGGAAGCGTTGAATTTGCAAAAGAAGTTTTAAAATGTGGATACTACTTAGGATTTACAGGGGTTATAACTTTTAAAAATGCAAAAAAAGCAATTGAGGTATTAAAAAGTCTTCCAAAAGATAAGATTTTGGTAGAAACTGATTGCCCTTATATGACTCCTGAACCAAATAGAGGGAAAAGAAATGATTCTTCTTATTTACTTCATACCCTGAATAAAATGTCAGAAGTGTTAAATATAACCTATAGCGAGGCAGCAAAACTTACTTTTGGTAATGCAAGTGAACTGTTTAAAATTGAATAAAAAAGTACAATATTAGGAAAAGTTAGCATAAAGGTTTTTGCGGCCTTTTGTTAACTTTTTTTCTATTGTGTGGTAAAATAAGAATTAAATTCATGGATATAAATGGAACAAAACCATAAGAAATTTACTTATGGTTAGTTAGACAGACTTACAGAAAGAGATAAAGTCATAACTTATTCATAATTATAATTATAAATGGGAATAGTTAAATATAATAAAATATGGGGTTTTGTTAACCATAGCCTATAAGATATAATATTACGTGTTTACGAAGTAGATGCTAAAACAGGACTAACAAACAAACGCATCTATAAGATATAATATTTATATTTTTACTCCTTTTGTAATGGTATGTAATAAATAACTAATAACTGGCAATAATACATTTATATAGATTAATATAATATGGGTTCTAAATAATCTATTCACATTATGAATGTGGTTCAAGGAGAATACCAATTAGGATTCAACCTTTTAGATAATAGAATCCAAAATAAAATTATAGCTATAAGTACAATACCAATTAGGGCTCAACTAAAGTCTCGATATAGGAGCTGCGTTGATCCAATCAAAAGGAGGTAGAAAAATGTTTTCAAAGCAAAAAATACGGCAGAAATTAGCCGGTTCAGCTCACAGCCAATTTGCCGTGATAATAGCAGTATCAGCTGCTGCTGTGCTGCTAATTGCTTCAACAACAATGGAAAAGAAAATTAATATTGACGATAGTGGAAATATTAGAGAAATAGCAACATACGAAAGTGATGTAAAGGGATGCCTATCTTCATTAGGTATAAACATTAATGGAAAAGATAAGGTTACTCCTGAGCTTACAGCACCTATTAAAGATGGAATGACAGTAAAGATAAAAAGGGCAGTTCCTGTTTTAGTTTCCGTTGATGGAAGAAGTCTTGTAATTGAAACAGCAGAAGATTCTGTTAAGGATATGTTTTCAACTGAAAACATAATGCTAGATGAAAAAGACAAAGTAACTCCGGAAATTAGTGAGCCAATTAAAGCAGGAATGAAGATTAAAGTTGTCAGAGTAAAAGAGAAGATAGAAACAAATACAGAAACTCTGGCATATAAAACAGTACAAAAGGTTGATAACAGTATGGAAAAAGGACAGACAAAGGTTATTCAAGATGGTACAGATGGAGAAAAGGAGATACAGACTAAGGTTGTTTATGAGGATGGAAAAGAAGTTTCAAGGGCAGTTATATCAGAAACAGTCAAAAAATCTCCAACAGACAAGATTGTATCTGTAGGTACACTTCCATGGATTACTGTTTCAAGAGGCGGTACTGACAATAAAGTGCTTTATACAAGAAAGTTAAAGATGAAAGCCACATCCTATACTGCCAGTTATGAATGTACAGGTAAAAATCCTGGAGATAGAGGCTTTGGCATAACAGCTACAGGAACAAAGGCAAGAAGAGATCTCCACGGCTACAGCACAGTAGCAGTAGATCCAAATGTTATTCCTTTAGGTACAAAACTTTATGTCGAAGGTTATGGATATGCTATTGCTGAGGATACAGGCGGTGCAGTTAGAGGGAATATAATTGACCTCTATTTTGAGCCAGGGTCTAATGAGTTCAAAAGATGGTTCACGCATAATACAACAGTATATATTTTAAAATAAGGTATTTCACCTTAAAGCTGCCGCCTAACGATTGAAAAAATCGTTAGGCGGCAGCCTTTTTTTAACTCTAAGTAGGACGAGCTATGGGACAGTTAATGGCTAATTGCTAAATAGTGAATTTGGAATTTGGGGACAGTTAATGATTAATTGTTAAATAAGACAAACTGTAAGCAGAAAAAGGCAGGGGATTGAGGCTGCCCAATTAACGTTGGTGGCAATTAATTGATAACTGTCCCCCAGGTTCCCAGGTTTTATTGAGAATTGGGAGGGGAAACGGGGGGGTTGTCCAATTAGCGTTGATGACAATTAGTTGATAACTGTCCCACAGTGGGGACGAGCTATCTGGGGCGGTTAATGAGAATGGGGAATTGTTGAAGGGGACTTTTTAGAGTATAATAAATTAGGTTTCAAATACGATGTATACTATATATGGTGGTGAAGAAATGATAAAAGAAGTTATTGTAGTTGAGGGAAAAGATGATGTTGCAGCAGTAAAAGGAGCAGTAGATGCAGAAGTTATTTCAACATCTGGTTTTGGAATAACAAAAGAAACAATGGAAAAGATAAAAAGTGCAGCGAAAAGATGCGGAATCATTGTTTTTACAGACCCTGATTCTGCAGGAGAGGCGATAAGAAGAATTATTCAAAAAAATGTGCCTGACTGTAAACATGCATTTATACCAAAAGAATTAGCACTTAAAGATGGGGATATTGGTATTGAAAATGCCAGCTCAGAGAGTATAAAAGAGGCATTAAGTAAAGTTAAAACTGAAGTTTCTTATGGCAGAAAAGAATTTACCTATATGGATTTATTTAAAAATAAACTTGCTGACTGTAGTGATGCAAGTTTAAATAGAAATATAGCAGGGAGAAAACTTGGGATTGGGTATACTAATGCCAAACAGTTTTTAAATAGACTAAACCGTTATGGAATAACAAGAGACGAGTTTAATGAAGCTGTTAAATCAATTCAAAGGAGCTGATTTTGTGACCCTTGCAGCTAAAACAAAGGATATTATAAAATATTTTAATTTTGAATTTAATAAAAACCTTGGCCAAAATTTCTTAACTGATGGAGTTGCTCTAAATAAGATAATGGATACAGCAGGAATTGATGATGAGACCTTTGTCATTGAAATAGGTGCCGGTATTGGAACTCTTACTCAGGAAATGGCAAAAAGAGCATTTAAAGTTTGTGCTGTAGAAATAGATAAAGAGCTTGTAAAGATTTTAAAAGAAACTCTTTTAAATTTTAACAATGTAGAAATTGTTCATATGGATGCGCTGAACTTCAACTTCAATGAAGCTGTAAAGGAATATGGGGATAAAAAGATAATGGTAGTAGCAAACCTTCCATACTACATAACAACTCCCATACTTACAAAGATACTTACATCTTGGAAGGGAGTAAACTCTATAACAGTTATGGTGCAAAAAGAGGCAGCTCAAAGAATAATGGCAGATCCAAGCACTCATGAATATGGGCCTCTTTCAATTACTGCAAACTATTATGCAAATGTTAAAAAGGCATTTAATGTTTCAAGGTCCTGCTTTATTCCGCAGCCAAGGGTAGACTCCCAGGTTATAAAAATGGACATTAGAAAAGAGCCTGAAGCAGAAGTTCATGATGAAAAATTATTTTTTACTTTAATCAAAACTTCTTTTAATATGAGAAGAAAAACTCTTCTTAATGTGTTAAAAACTTTTGGACTTTCTATAGATGAGCTTGTTGAAGTTTTTAATGATGCAGAAATTGATTCTTCAAGGCGTGGTGAAACATTGAGCATAGATGAGTTCGCAGATTTATCTAATTCCTTAAAAAACCATATGAAATAATTATAATGGGGCGAATTGATCCAGGGGCGTACTATCTGTTATTCTCCGCGTTAAGCGGAGGATTACAGATAGTAGTCATCGGATAAATTCGCCCTCTTGATTTTTGATATGGCTGAATATAGGATGCGCTATAAGAAAAATTTCCCTGTAGGTGTTCACTTTCAAAATTCCTATACATATATTATAATGATGAATTATTATTTGGAGGGAATAGCGTGTCTATAAAGAAGCCTTACAGCAGGTATTTTATAATATTTGATGAAGATGATAGAGGTTTTGGAATATCCCTTGATAAATTGCCAACTGGTTATTTGAAAATAGAAACTAAAAATGGAGAATGTAAAATAACTGTATATGTTCAAAACCTTAAGAGGGAATCAGGGCCATATACTTGCTGTATGATAGATAGCACAAAAAATCCTCCAATTGTTGCAAAGCTTGGCGAAGTGCCAGTGGATGAATTTGGAATAGGAGAAATGTGGTGGGAGTTCAAGGAAAATAGCATTGCAGATACATCCCTTTCTGTTGACAAATTTAATGCAGCTGCAGTTGCAACAAGCGGAGAAAAGTTTAGTGTACCTCTTTCTGGATATGCAGGGAGAGATAAAACAGAATGGAAAAGTAGGGTTGTTACAGTAAACAGAGAATCTAAGGCAGTTCCTGAATTAGTTGTGAAAGAAGAAATTGATCCCGCTGCTAAAAAGTTTAAAGAATATGAAGAAAGTATAAATGTAAATGCAGGGGCAGAGAAAATTGAAGATAGAATAGAGGAAGATATAGAAAAGACTGCAGAGGTAAATGCAAGGACAAAGAAAATTGAAGACAAAATAGAGAAAGACATAGAGAAGACTGCCAAGATAAATGTAGGGGCAGAAAAGATTGAAGATAAAATAAAGGAAGACATAGAGAAGACTGCCGAGGTAAATGCAAGGACAGAGAAAATTGAAGATAGGATAGAAGAAGATATAGAAAAGACTGCAGAAGTAAATACCAATGAATATGCTGAGAATGAACAGGAGCATATGAGAAATGAGGAGGATGAATATGAGGAAAAGACAGAGGAGATAAACATTGAAATCACAGATGGAGAAATAACTTCTAAGGATTTAAGAGAAAATTTAAACGAAGAAGATATGCTGGAGGATATTAGCAGAGAAAGTATTGAAAATGAAAATATAATAGAAAATAAGGACACGGATAATGAAAGGAATATAGAGTATAGCTTTATTGATGAATATGCACCTAAAACTATTGGAAATATACCTTTTGTTGATGATGATGAAGATATAATGGGCGCTGAAAGAGGCTTTGAAGATGATATTCTTCAAGACATTAGCGGAGGCATTGGAGACAGAAATAAAAATAAGAAAAGGACACATGCAGCTATGTTCCATAGCGTACTTAAAAATTTCGAAGAAGTAAAAGAACTAAGGGACGTGGAGAAAGGTGTAAGATGGTGGAAGATTCCTTTTGATTATGATATTGATATAGATGATAATAAATTGTATCCTTATTTTTGTGCACTTTATCATCTTAAAATGGCTTATCCTTATATAAACTATATAAAATATTTTAAGAAATGCGGCCATTATTACTTTGGATTAAAATATAATCCTGATGGAGAAGTAAAGCACCTCATGTATGGTATTGAAGGCGGCAATAATATGAATGAACAGCCATACATGGGGATGACAGGTTTTGTAAAATGGATAAAGTTTAAGGATAAAGGTATGTGGATTATGTTTTATAACCCATATACAGGCTGCATAATGATTCCAAAAAAGAAGAATAGGGAGCGCTAGGCGCTCCTTCCTCTTTTTTGTTTAGTATTATTATACCATTGTGAATTATCTTATAAATGGTATAATAATTTTATTATCTACCTCCACATATAATATTGTGGAGGGATGTTTATGAAAAGAAAATTAAGCCAAATAGTAGTTGCTATAATATGTATAGGGTTAATTATATTATCAGATAAAGGAAGCTATATACAAAAGAATAAAAAGAATAAGGAGAATCCTGAAACCAGCGCAACGGCTGCAGAATATATAGATTATTCTATATTAAATGGAAATTATAGCTTTAAATTACCTGAAAACTATGAATTAAAGGAAAGAAACTTTGAAGGTGGGGAAATAATATACCACGGAGATTTTAAGGATAAAAATTCACCTATAAGGGGGATAATTCAGGTATGGAATATAAAAACTCCTCTGTCTAAATTCCTTAAGGAATCGAAATTAGGTGAAACAGGAATTGTTGAATATAAATATTATAAAATAGAGAACATAAAGCTTGGAGCCTTAAAGGCATATCTTCTTTCCTACTCAAGGCTTGGTAATGATGGAAAGTATTATGTTTCAAATGAATTTTATATTCCTAAGACAGATACTGAATTTTTTAGAATGAGCTTTTTTACCCCTGAAGAGGATTATAATGAAAATTTAAAAGAGACCTTTAAAAACATAGCATTATATATTAAAATAAATTAAAGGTTTATCTTTTATCCGGAGGTACAAATGAATAAGGATAATAAGAAATATATTCTATATGGGATAAAGCAGAGTGTAAAGTTTTCTTTTATTGCTGCAGCTATACTAACAGCTGTAGGGTTTATTGTTGCTCTTATAAAGTCATCTTCAAAACTTGAAAGCATATATATGTCTTACTATTATTTTGGAGGATTCAGCCTTATTTTTGCAATACCATTGTTAAATAAAAGAGATGAGGATCCCAAAGTAAGGAAGACACGTCATTCGAACTTTCTTTATGGTTTTGGAGCATTTCAAAATCCATATGCTGACGAAGAAATGACGAAAAGCTTTGAAGAGTTTAGGGGAGAGGGTTTTTGGAACGGCATAGATGTTGTTATATTTGCCCTGCTTCTTTTTCTATACGGTTTTATATTAGAATCTATTACTATTTACATTAGGGGGTAAAGTTATGCATCCTGTTTTATTTAAAATTGGGAAGTTTACATCATATACTTATGGACTTTTATTAGGGATAGCTATTATTACTGCATTGTTAATATCTTATGATAGAGCAAAGAAAAGAAACATGGATGCTGATGCTATTATAGATATTGGTATATGGGGTATTATAGGCGGTTTTATTGGAGCAAAATTGTTATATATTTTAAGTGTGGCTCCTGAAATAGTAAAAAATCCATCTATGCTTTGGGAAAACTTAACAAGTGGATTTGTACTTTATGGCGGAATAATTGGAGGCTGTGTTGGCGCAGATATATACTGCAGAAAGAAAAAGCTTAGCTTTTGGAAATATTTTGACCTTGCTGCACCAGCTATAGCTGTAGCTCAGGGTATAGGAAGAATTGGTTGTCTTATGGCAGGCTGCTGCTATGGCAAAGAAACTACATGCCCTATTGGAATTACATTTAAAGAATCCTTTTCTGCTCCAAATGGAGTAAGGCTTCATCCAACGCAAATTTATTCAAGCATTGGGGATTTTATAATTGCCCTTATTCTTTTTTCTTTTGCAAAAAAAGAGAGGAAAGATGGGCAGGTTTCGGGACTGTATATGATCTTATACAGTATAGGTCGTTTTCTTATTGAATTTTTAAGAGACGACCCCCGAGGGAATATAGGAATTTTTTCTACATCACAATTTATTTGCATATTCGTATTGATTAGTGGTATTATAATATACAATAAGGATAAAATAAAAACCACCACTCCTCCCTCAAAGGATACTATATAGTATTCTTATTACTAAACTTTAAGTTTAACTTAAAGTGAGTTGAAGCCGATGAGGTTTTAACTGAGATTAAGTACAGCTTATGCTGTACTTTTTTCTTTTTAAAGCATAAAATAACAAGGGGGGATGACTCTTGTTAATTTATGAATTAAAAAATGGTATGAAACTGTCAATAAGAAGGGCAACTGAAAGCGATACAGAAGAGTTAATAAATATGGAAGCACAAATTGGAGGAGAATCTGATAACCTTACTTTTGGAAGGGATGATTTTTATCTAACAGAAGATCAGGAAAGAGAGTTTATAAGAAACACTTCAAGTAAAGAAAACTGTATTTTTATTGTAGGGCTTATTGATGATAGAATTATAGGAAGCCTTACTTTTATTGCATCACCAAGAAAAAGAATGATGCACAGGGGCGAACTTGGTATTGCAGTATTAAAGCAGTTTTGGGGAATTGGGGTTGGAAACTTTCTTATGGATTACCTATTTAAATGGATAAACTCCAATGGTATAATAAAAAAAGTCGATCTTTCCGTGAGAGAAGACAATATAAATGCAATCAATCTTTATATAAAGTGGGGATTTAAAATAGAGGGCAGAATTTCAAAGGGTTTATATATAAACGGTAAATACTATGATTTATACAATATGGGTAAAATAATTGGGTAGGTGTTTAGTTTGAAAAAGTTTTTTACAGTTTTTATTCTGATTGCTGCTTTACTTTTTTCATCTTGCAGCGGTGGTGCAAATAAGGAGCTTCAAAAGGCAGAGTTTAATACTAAAACTATTGATAGAATTGTAATAAATAAGAGCGGATACCCTGGAAGATATGTAATTATTAATAATGACAGCATTAATAATTTTAAAAATACATTAGTAAAGTCTTCAAATGCTTCAGTTAATACAAAGCTCAAACCTGACTTTACCTTTGAACTGTATAGCGACATCAAAAAAGTTGGGACGTTTAAGTACCTTGCAGGAGTAAGTGATAAACATACAGCAAATTTATTTGATGAAAATGGGAATATGTATCATGTAAATCCTTCTATTGAAAACTTTTTTTTGAAAAGAATAATGAAAAAGGATAACAGAGCTAATGTGACGGACTACTATGTTTCTTTTGTTAAACTTCTTATAGATAAGACAAAGCCTGAGAGTAAATCCACAATAGTTGTAGATATAAGTAAAGACTATTATGTTACTAAATCTCTTACCACTATGGAACAGAAAAGAATTTTAGACAGCATAACTAAAACGGGTATGTCTATTAAGTTTCCTAATGAAGTGGATAAATGGGATTATTATATAACTATTAATACTTCAAGCTATTCAGATACGGCTTGTGCTGCCACAGCTACAGTAAAGGATAAAAATAATGTGGATGTATCTTATGAAATAAATGGTGTGTTTAAAAATAATAAATGGGAATACAATATAAAATATAAATAACATAGTCAGTAAAAAAGCTTCATATATAATATAATGAAGCTTTTTTTATTGGTGATGTTATGAGCAATGTGGAGAAAATAATTATATCCATTGTTGTGGGCATTTTTATGATTGTCCTTTCATATCTCATATATATTTCGTATCAGTATGATATATATACATTTAGCAGTAAAACCAAAACTATAAACATCATTTACAGCAGTGATGACACATCATTTAATGATGAAGCTGATATTTATGACGCTATTTATGAGTGTGAAAGTTTATTAAAGGATTATGGCAAAAATGTGAAAGTTATAAAAGCTAAAGATAAAAATAAATTGGACAAAAAGGTTAACAGGGCCAAAAGTCAGGTTGTGACCAACATAATAATTGATATCAACACTACAAAGCTTATACAGGATAAGAATACGATATTACTTAAAATTCCCAAGGATGATGTAAAAAGTATTGATTTTGCAGCTAAAATAAAAAGCAATACCTCTAATATAAAAGTAAACATGATCCATGATAAAAATATCATCCCAAGGGCCAGCAATGAAATTTACCTAAACATATTTTTATCTCATAACTGCAGCCAAAGGGAAGGGGAGGAGCTTCTAATCAAGATATTTCAAGCCATGTACGGGGGCGGTTAATCATGAGAATTAACCGCCCCTAATTCTCAATTCTCCGCTCTCAATTCTCAATTATCATTAACTGTCCCCCAATTGGTGGTGCAAATTTGCCCATTAGTGGTAGGGACCGGTCTTGATCGTTCCGCCCCCCCTCGATTTTCAATTTTAAATTTCATAAGGAGATTTAAAATTTGTACGATGTAGGTTAAAATGGGATATAATAAATAAAATCTAATTTTTCATATAAAAAAGAAAAAAGATTATACTTTATACTTAGAAGGAGTGAAACCAAATGTCAAAGAAAAATAAATGGATATTGATAATTATAATTTTAGCAGCTGTTTTTACAGGAATATTCTATAAACTTGTAAAAAGTGCTAAAAAAGGTGTTGAAGTAAAAACAGGAAATGTTTCTGAAGGAGATATTACGGTTTACTTTTCAACCACAGGAAATGTGGAATCAAAGAATAAAAAAGAATACTATATTCAATCCCCAGTTAAAGTTTTAAAAACAAACTTTAATATTGGTGATAATGTTAAAAAGGGGGATGTAGTAGCTGAACTTGAAACCCAAGATATGTCCTTGCAGCTTAAAACTGCGGAAAAACAGCTCAATATTGCAGAGCTTCAGCTTGAAAGCTTAAAAGAGCAAAAGGCTAATGCTAAAAATATGAAAGATCAATCCCAAAATGTGCAGCAAGGGTCCAATGTACAACCTGGATCTAGTGTGCAGCCGGGGTCTAATATGCAGCAGGGATCTATGGGAGGAAGCGCTCCTTCAGTAGATATAGATAAACAAATAAAGATTCAAGAAAATCAAGTTGAAATAGCAAAGCTTAATATAGAAAGCATCAAGCAAAGTATATCAAACCAGCAAAGATATATTAAAGCTGATTTTGATGGCACTATAACAGGTATGAATATTAAAGCAGGGGATTATGTTAAACCTCAAGTACCTGCAGTTGTTGTTGAAGATATTAAAAACCTTCAAATAGCCATGAACGTTAACCAGTATGACATTAATAGAATTAAAGCAGGTCAGGAAGCCTTTGTAAATTATAACAATAAAAAATATAAGGCAGTAGTTTCCTCTATAAGCCCATCAGCTTCAAAAGTAACATCCCAGACAGGCCAGGATACGGTTATAAAAGTTACTGCAGACCTTACTGAAAACGATGGAGCAATTAAAAGCGGATTTGATGTAGATGTCAACATAAAAACAGGGGGGAAAAAAGGAATTTTAAAAGTCCCAGCTGAGGCAGTTATAACTGATAAGGAAAACAATGAAAAGGTTTATGCAGTAAAAGATGGAATTGCAAAGCTTACAAATATAAAAACTGGCCTTTCTTCAGATACAGAATATGAAGTCCTAGAAGGGTTAAGTAAAGATGAAACCGTAATATTAAATCCTTCGATGAATGTAATAGATGGGGTTAAAGTTACTATCAAGGATGTGAAGTAAATGATTGAAATTAAAGATTTAGTTAAGATATATAAAACAGGAAGTATAGAGTTTGAAGCTTTAAAAGGGATAAATTTTAATGTAGATAAGGGCGAGTATACATCTATAATGGGACCTTCAGGCTCAGGGAAATCCACCCTTATGAATATACTTGGATGCCTTGACAGGCTTACATCAGGAAAATATATTTTAAATGGGAAAGATGTCTCGAGTTTAAATGACAATGAGCTTGCAGTAATAAGAAATAAGGAAATAGGTTTTGTATTTCAGGCATTTAATCTTCTTCCAAAGCTTTCAGCAGTTGAAAACGTCGAGCTTCCTCTTATTTATGCAGGAGCTTCTGCAGCAGATAGAAGGAAAAGATCCATAGAAGCTCTTAAAAAAGTAGGTCTTGAGAGATGGATGGCGCATAAGCCCATAGAGCTTTCCGGGGGCCAAAAGCAAAGGGTAGCCATTGCAAGGGCCATTGTTACAAATCCTTCAATTATAATGGCAGATGAACCTACAGGAAATCTCGATTCAGCTGCAAGTATTGACATAATGAGAATTTTTCAAGGTTTAAATGATGAAGGAGCTACTATAATAATGGTAACCCATGAAAGTGATATTGCATCTTACACTAAAAGGATAGTAAGAATAAAAGATGGTAAAATTATTGAAGATAGCCCTGTAAAAAACAGAGTTGTATTTTAGGCGGTGATTGTATGAATTTTTTAGAAAGTTTTAAAGTAGCTATAGGAAGTATAATGTCAAATAAAATGCGCTCCTTTTTAACCATGCTTGGCATTATAATTGGCATTTCTTCTGTTATAACTATTGTATCCCTTGGCAAAGGCGGCCAAAGTGCTATAACAGGAGAATTTGAAAAAATAGGGGTAAACCTTCTTAATGTTAAAGTTGACACTAATACTAATTTAAATAAAGATGATTATTTTACTATGAAGGATGTAAAAAATATCAGTGAGAGAATAAGCGATGTAAAAAATGCTGCTCCTATATTTCAAACAACAGGTCAAATTAAAACGGGGAAATATACAAAGACGGCAGTTATAGTAGGAACAAACAATGATTATACTTCTGTTACAACTCTTGATATACTTTATGGCAGGTTTATAAATAATAAGGATGTGCTTCTTGGAAACAATGTAATTTTAATAGATAATTTAAGTGCAAAAAAGCTTTTTGGCTATGAGGACTGTACAGGAAAAACTGTTAAAGTTGGAAACAACTCAAGCACAGTAAATGCAACAATAATTGGTGTATTTAAAAATGAAAGTGAACCTTATGCAGCTTCTTTTGCAGAAAATATGCCTATTTATATTTACTGCCCTATAACCTTTACTGAAAAGCTTTTCTCCAATAACTTTAATATAGGGCAGATAGAAGTTTCAATTAATTCCAATAAAAACTTAGAAGCAGCTTCTTCAAATATAGTAAGGCTTCTTGAAACAACCCATCATAATAAGGATAAATATAAAGCAGAAAACATAATGAAGCAGCTTGAACAGGTAAACAACATTTTAAATATATTTACAGCAATAATTGGAGCTATTGCAGGCATTTCTCTTTTGGTCGGGGGTATTGGAGTTATGAATATTATGCTTGTATCTGTTACTGAAAGAACAAGAGAAATAGGGATAAGGAAGGCCATTGGTGCTACAAGAAAGGATATTTTAATTCAGTTTTTAATAGAGTCTGTTATTATATCCTTAATTGGAGGAGTAATTGGAATGCTTCTTGGGGTATTTGCAGCTTATGGCATTGGTTCAATACTTAAAGTAACGCCATCTGTTTCAATTACTACTATACTTATAGCTTTTGCCTTTTCTTCTGGAGTTGGGATATTCTTTGGGATATATCCTGCAAACAAGGCATCAAAGCTTGATCCTATTGAAGCTTTAAGATATGAATAATATATTCTATTGAAGTAATTGACTTTATAATATATAATAATTTTCAGGAGGGATGCCATATGAATAAAGAGGATTTACAGGCAATAAGCGAATTACTTGACACAAAATTAAATCCGATACAATCTGATATTAAAGATTTACAATCTGATATTAAAGATTTAAAAGACGGTCAAAAAAACACAAATCAAAGACTTGATAGAATAGAGAAGAAATTGGATGCAGTCAATGACCAAACTGCAGATCTAACAGAATTCAAAACTAAGACAAAAGATAAACTTAATAATATTTCAAGTGATGTTGAGGATATAAAAGAAACAATGAGTACTGTGGAAGTGATTACATCTAAGAATTGGAACGATATAGCTAAACTCAAAGCAGTAAAATAATTGTCTAATATAAATAAAGGTTTCCTGATATTATTGGGGGATCTTTTTTATTATTTTAGGTGATGTATGTTGATGTGCAATTATCTGATATAATATAATATAAATTAAGATAGTTTGGAGATGATAATATGGCAAATTGTGATAGCTGTCCATCAAAGGGGAAGTGCTCCTCTGATAAGGAAAGCTGTATGATAGAAAATAATCCTAAAAGTAATGTAAAAAATATAATTGCTGTAATGAGCGGTAAGGGCGGAGTTGGAAAATCAAGTATAACAGGAGCTTTAGCTTCAGAGGTTAAAGCAAGGGGCTTTAGCGTTGGTATCCTTGATGCAGATATTACAGGACCAAGTATCCCAAGGATTTTTGGGTTAAACGGGGAAAATGCTTATGCTAATGAAGAGGGGATTATACCTCTTACTACTGCAACAGGCATAAAGGTTATGTCTATGAACTTTCTCACAGAATATGAGGAGCAGGCAGTTATATGGAGAGGACCGCTTATTGCAGGGGCTGTAAAACAGTTTTGGACAGATGTAATTTGGGGGGACTTAGATTATTTATTTGTTGATATGCCTCCTGGAACAGGAGATGTTCCTTTAACTGTAATGCAGGTAATGCCTGTTACAGGAGTTGTTATGGTTTCAACACCTCAAAACATGGTTTCAATGATTGTAGCAAAGGCTGTCAACATGACTGAAAAGATGAACAAAAAGGTTATTGGAGTCATCGAAAATATGAGCTACATTGAATGTAAAAATTGCGGTGAAAAAACCTATATATTTGGTGAAAGTTCTGCAGAAAAGGCAGCAGAAAAAGTAGGAGCAGATCTTTTAGGAGAGCTTCCACTTGATACGGAGATGGCAGAGCTTTCAGAAGAAGGAAAAATTGAACTTTATGTAAAGATAAATGATAGATTTAAAAAAATTACAGACAATGTACTTGAGAAGATTAAGTAGAGCTTCCCATGTTTAAAAAAAACTTTCATGGATAAAATATAATTATGCAGTAAAACGACCTATGAAGTTCGTCTGATTTAAAATTATATTTAATTCCTTTTAATGTAAAAATAATAAGGGGTGATAAAATGAAAGCTGAAGTAAATCAAGATACATGCATAGGCTGCGGACTTTGCTCATCTATTGAACCCGAAGTATTTGAAATGGGAGATGACGGCAAGGCTCATGTTATTCAAGATCCGCTAAAGTCAGAATATGAGGATACAGCAAAGGAGGCAGAAGAAAACTGCCCTGTAAGTGCTATAAGCGTTAAATAATTAAAGGAGCTGCTGCAAAACATGAAAATTATTTTGCAGCAACTCCTTTAATTTATATCTGAGAAAAATCCTGAAGCACTGTAAAGCTTAACTGATGGCTTTGAAATATTGGATTTTTCCACAGGAATTTTTAATCTATATCCTGCCATATTATTTAAATTTAATATTTCAATTTTTCCGCCCATAGCTTCTGCATATTTTCTTGAAATAAACAGCCCAAGTCCTAATCCTTCTGTGGATTCGAGCCTTTTGTCCTTTGATTTGTAGAACTTATCAAAAACTTTATTTATATCCTCAGGGAGAAACCCGGGACCATTATTTAATATCTTAATATCGAGGTACTTTCCCATATTAAGGTTAATATGCACATCCCCTCCGTTTGGGCAATATTTAATTGCATTTGAAATAAGATTTAAAAATATAACCCTAAGCTTGTCCGAATCAACTACAGCAATATCAAATCCCAAATGTTTAAAATCAATATCAACATCTTTTGCATTTAAAGCTTCATCTGCTTCTTCTAAAATATCATCAATTAAAAAGACTACATCTGTATCATTAAGCTCCAATTCGAGTTTTCCATTGTTTTCAATATCATTAAACTCAATTATGTTTTCAAACAGCCTTTTTATCCTTAATGTATTTTTTCTTATGGATTTTAAGGCAGATAAATTCATGGGTTCCACGTCAAGAAGGTCAAGAGCAGATTGTATAACGTTTACAGGAGTTCTAAGTTCATGGGACATATTTATAATAAAGTCTGTTTTAATTTTACCCTCCTCCATGGCTTTTTTCTCTGCTTCATACATTTTCTCATAAGGAAGCTTTATTATATTAATTAAGAATACATTAAATATAACTAATAGCCCAAGGCTGCATAAAATATGAGCAATTAAGAAATAAACGTCATAAGTATTTTCACTTAGGGCATAAAAATGGTTAGAAAGCATAAATATGTTTATTGAAAGGAAATTATAATAGGTACTCTTACTCCATTTTTTTCTTAGCTTATGTACTAAATGTGCATAGCAAAGAAGATAAAACACAGCTGTAATTGTATAAAAGATTTTTTTATATTCTTTATTGCTTATAAATAATATAAGAGGGGTTTTAAAGTCATGGAGTAAAATCATTGTAAAAAATACCAATGTTAGGGATATTAAATTAATAACAAGAGCATGAGATTTTTTAATTTTATCATCAGGCAAAGTAAAGGATATTGCAAAAGCAAATAAAATAATTAAATTCATAAAACCCAGTAAAGTAAAAGAAGGATATAAACTGTTATCATAAAACGCAAAGTAAAGGTGATATATAGATATAAGTGATATAAGCAGAAAAAACCCTGCAAAAACTGTATACTTCATGTCCTTCTCATAGGGGTATGTACAAAGAAGCAGGACTAATATACAAATTGCTGCAGTGCCAGAAATAATTTCTATAAGAAGATGCATTGTCATAAAAGTTTTGTAATTCAATAAAACGTTGTATTTTGAACTGTTTAAAAAGCTGCTAATTATAATTATGGATAAAAGCGGTATCAAGTTAATAATGACAAATTGGTAAATATTGTATTTTGTATCTTTTTTCCTCATATAAATTCCCTCCACAACATCGTACACACAATTTTACTACATATATGCCGTGGTTTCCAGTTATTGTCGAATTTATACAATATGTAACAAATATCGACATGGTGAATAGAAATATTACTAAAAAAATGATAGAAAATGAAGAAACATGTATATAAACATGATAAATATTTTTAATAACATGAAACTTTTCTAAGAAACCGTCGTCTATTAATATGAAAGAAACATTATTTCTTCAAGATATGGATAAATTTAATCTTTAAACTTTTGCAACTATTAGAAGGATTTTCCTTATAAATGAAGAATATATATTTATATTAATGCTTTTTTATGACTAATTGGGCTTAAATGGATTAAGGTTATATAAACAGGGAGGAATTAGTGTATTTACAAAAGTAGAATAATTGTGCTAAAATATGAAATACAATACAATAAACCTAAATGGTATTAATATATATAACAATGTGTAAAGTCACTAAAATATGTATAAGGTTTTATCCTAAAGGATAAAATTAAAATATAATAAATTATTCCAAAGCTCTTGAAAAATAACCTAATTTGCTATATTATGTTTACTAAGGGTTATTTATCATTATTCATTTGCAGATGATTTAAATTCATCTTATAAATTATTTTATTAAAATTAAAAATTTCCAAATTTGAGAGGAGGAGACACACTATGGCTAAAGCCAAAAAAGCAAGAAAAGCGCTCAGTATGTTACTTGTTGTTTTAATGACAATGTTTACATTCATGAGCTATGTACCAGCTAAAGCAGCTTCAGTATTACCTGAGGTCAAATTTGTAGGCCTTGAGAATATTCCAGCAGCAGTTGGTGAGGACCAAAAATTAATGTTAACATCAGACTATACAGGAAAGGTTCAGTACCAAATATTCTACTTACAAAGAGATGACTCAACCAAGAAAGTAGTAGAAGGATGGGAAAAATTAAATGACTGGACTCCTGCAGCAGATGCAAAGACTCCAGTAGAAGTAAAGGTTCCAGCAGGAACAATTACAAAGGCTGGGAATTATTCCTTCGCAGTTAGAGTTAAAATAGCAGACACTGAAGGAACTTATCACAATGATTATGGCAGATATGATAGTGCTTATGCATTCGACTATGTTTTTCAAGATAAAGCAACTGAAGGATTAAAATCAGCTAAGCTTGAGAAAACAGAAAACATAGTAGAGGGAGACAAAGTCGTTATTAGTGGATTAAAAGATGGAGAATCATACAAATTATTCACTTTAAACGAAGATAGGACTCCAAGATGGGACAAAGATCCAGTTGCTGAATCAAAAACTGACAAAATTGAATGGACAGCAACAGCAGCAGGAAACTATGTTCTTGATCTTCAATTAAGAGATAAAGATAATAAAGTTACTGCAATTAAACTATTCAATGTTAAGGTTGCTGCAAAGCCAGCAGAACTTAAAGTTGAATCAGTAAGTGCTA
>ENA-UOOM01001682-UOOM01001682.1-fermentation-metagenome-genome-assembly--contig:-NODE-1682-length-20398-cov-4.348425_pt1 | contig 20398 bp, 15 predicted proteins | sample MGYA00245781_ERZ724031 | MGnify/ENA primary metagenome ERZ724031 (study PRJEB28704, sample SAMN03018317) | fermentation metagenome | biome: anthropogenic terrestrial biome; feature: soil; material... | reverse complement strand
ACTGTGCCGGACTACCAGGCATCGGCGCTGCCCGTTTAGATAAATCGCCATGAGCAGCGCCGATGCCTGGTAGTCCGGCACAGTACCGTCAACGTAGCCGCTGACAAAGTAATGGATTTCTTCCTTTGAAAGTTCCTTCCTGTCACGTTTTTTCATGATAATCTGTGTCATTTCCATTTTAGTATTCCTCCTTAGATTTTAAAGGCATTTTATATTCATTCCGGCGGCACGCGCAAGAAGCAGTATTTTTGCCTCATCGTCTATGGCAAATGTCGACTTGAGGCATTTTTCCAAAGCGGTATCGGCAACTATGAGCCCGTGGTGCGCAAGCACGCAGCGGTTTGTACCGTTTGTCATAACCTCAAGCGCCTTTTCCGCAACCGCCTGTGTTCCCGGGTCTGCGTAGCCCGCGACGGGTACTTCACCGTGGAAGCCGAGCGTTATATCGGCAAGCACCTGCGGTATGGGCTCATGCGAAACGGAAAACGCACACACGTTTATAGGGTGTGTATGTATGACGGAGTGCACATCCGGTATGTTTTTATATATCCTTGTGTGCAGGGCTATCTCACTCGTTGGCCTGCCGCCTTCAAGTACGTTCCCGTCCCGGTCTACTACGCACATATTGGAAGCATTATGCATGGAGTAAGGTACCTGCGACGGAGTTATGGCGATAAGTCCGGTTTTTTCGTCGTAAACACTGATATTTCCCTGCATATCCCTCACAAAACCGCTTTTGTACAGTGCTTCTCCCGCCGCTACAATCTGCCGGCGAAGTTCTTCAAGCAACATTTTCACATACCCGCTTTCTTAATAATCCTTATTATTGTAATTCCTGTTATTTTAATTCAAACCGTTTTGCACAGTATGGTTTTCCAAATCTTTTTTTCATTTTCCACAGACTTGTCCAGGTTGCGCATTGCCACAGCCACATAGAGCGCATCCACTATGCTGTTCTGCGCTATGCGCGAAGATATGGTTTCGGGCCTTGTTTCACTCGAGATGCTCTGCAGTACCACATCAGCGTACTTTGTAAGGGGAGAATACCTATTGCCAGTTATAACGACGGTATTGGCGCCGATTTGTTTTGCTTCACGCAATGTATCTACAGGGTCAACTGAAGAACCGGACTGTGAAACCGCTATGACAAGGTCGTCTTTTTCCATAAGCGATACTTCCATAAGCTGCAGATATGAGTCGCTTTCAGCTTTGCAGGAAACCCCGAGCCGTAAAAATTTATTGTACATATCCTTTATAATCGGCCCCGAAGTCCCCACGCCAATCATCAATATATGGTTTGATTTCTGTATAAACCTCACAGCCTTGTCAAAAGCCTTGAAATCCATAACCGAAATCGTGTCCTCAAGCGCCTTTATATTGGATTGGAAAACCTTTTTTGCTATTTTTTCAGTTGAGTCTTCCGGCGTTACCCCCTGGTAAACAAGTTTTGAGGAGTCGGAGTCTTCGCGTATGCTTGAAATTTTCAAATCAAAAAAGCCCTTAAAACCTGATTTCCTGCAAAACCTTAACACCGTGGCATCGCTTACGCCAGCCTGGTTTGCTATTTCAATCATGCTCATGTCGCAGATGCGCTCAGGGTTCCTTACTATCCATTCGGCTACTTTCTTTTCTGAATTAGAGAATTTGGCCATATTGGACAGTATCTTTGAAGTGAAAGAACTGTTTGCCGCTGCACCATCGTTTATATCCATAAAGCATCACCTTTGTTGTTGTACTACGACAATTATATGTATTAGTAGGCATTTTGTCAAGTATTTTTATAAAAACAGTGTAATATTTTATATTATATTTAAATAATTCTTCATTACTATTGTTTTTTTACTACATTTTTTGCAGAGCTATTTCTGCTTGTCCGCTGTTTTCTGACTGGTTTTGCCGCCGCTGAGTAAAAAGCGCGGCCTGAGCTTCCCGCCGCAGGCACGGAACAATCTTCATAATCAATTTTTAATATATGCAAGTATTGACTATTCCTTATGCATGAGATATAATTATACCCAAATAATATATTTAAAAAGCTGTGAAGAAAATAAGTACCCGTTATTTTGAAGCAAAGAGAGAAGATGTACGGTGAAAATCTTCGTGAGAAAAGCGGGGAAATCCTTTCTGAGCCGCAGAGCCGAACGGTACTCAGCACTTATTAAGCTTTGCCGGGGTTCCGTCCGTTATACTGCGGAAGCGGTACTTAATGCCGTTGGAGTGCGCAGGCATGAAAGCCTTCGAATTTAGGTGGTAACACGGATTTATATTCGCCCTAAGCTGTTTTAAGCGGCTTAGGGCTTTTTGATATCTGCCGCACCCCCGGTGCATCCCTTCAGACCGTCAGACTTAGTATTTAATTTATATAAAGGAGAATAAAACAATGGAAAAGAAAAACCTCGACTGGGCAAACCTTGACTTCAGTTACCGCAAAACGGATAAAAGGTTTGTAGCTAATTACAAAAACGGCAAGTGGGACGACGGCGCGCTCACCGACGACGATAAAGTGGTAATGAGCGAGTGTGCAGGTGTACTCCAATATTCGCAGTCCTGCTTTGAGGGCCTTAAAGCTTACACGACCGAAAACGGCGACATTGTTGCTTTCCGCCCCGATATGAACGCAAAACGTATGGAAAACAGCGCTAAGCGCCTTGAAATGCCGGCTTTCCCCGCAGATAAGTTTGTAGACGCTGTCGTTAAAACTATAAAGGCAAACGAGGCTTTCGTGCCGCCTTACGGTACGGGGGCGACGCTTTACGTGCGGCCGTATATGTTCGGCTGCGGCCCGGTTATAGGCGTTGCGCCGTCAAGCGAATTCCAGTTCCGCGTACTGACAACGCCTGTAGGCCCGTACTTTAAGGGCGGCGTGCGCCCGCTCACCCTTTGCGTAAGCGACTTTGACCGTGCCGCGCCGAACGGCACCGGCCACATAAAAGCGGGGCTTAACTACGCCATGAGCCTGCACGCCATAGTTACGGCGCATAAGAACGGCTTTGACGAAAACCTTTACCTTGACGCCGCGACACGCACAAAGGTCGAGGAAACAGGCGGCGCCAACGTCATTTTCGTAACTAAAGACAACAAAGTGGTAACGCCTAAGTCAAGCAGCATACTGCCGTCCATAACACGCCTTTCGCTGCTCTATATAGCGAAAGAATACCTTGGGCTTGAGGTTGAGGAACGCCCCGTGTACTTCAGTGAAGTAAAGGACTTCATGGAGTGCGGGCTGTGCGGCACGGCGGCCGTAATCTCACCGGTAGGAAAGATAGTCGACCACGGCAAAGAGATTGTATTCCCTCAAAGTTCAAAAGGCATGGGGCCTGTCATAACGAAACTTTACGACACGCTTACAGGCATACAGATGGGCCGCGTCAAAGCCCCCGAAGGCTGGATTAAAGTTATAAAATAATTTTTATCCGATGTTAAAGCCGGGTAAGTACAAAAACAGGCTTAGCCTGCACCGCGCGTAAAACGATGCAGGCTAAGCCTTTTGTTTAAAAATGCCGGAAATGCCGGTAAGTTTTTTATCCGCGCTACAAAATAATGCATATAAGGCCGTTGCAGCCTTCGTTTATTATACGCTCTATCGTTTCGCGCACTTTATTTCTCGCGTCCTCAGGCATGCGGAGCAGTTTATTGTGCAGCCCTTCGTTTACAAGCTCGTGCAGGCTTTTGCCAAAAATATTTGACTCCCAAATCTGCGACGGGTTAGACTCGAACTCTTTGAGTATGTACTCCACAAGCTCCTGTGACTGCTGCTCCGAGCCGACTATGGGCGTTATCTCTGTCGTTATGCGCGTCTTCATCATGTGTATCGACGGCGCCGCGGCCTTAAGGCGTATGCCGTACTTGCCGCCCTGCCTTATGATTTCAGGTTCCTCAAGCGTAAGCTCGTCGACATCGGGCATGACTATGCCGTAGCCAGTTTCTTCGACGTCGTTATACGCGTCCTTTATTTTATCGTATTTTTTCTTTATATCCGCCATTTTCATCATGCAGTCCATTAAACTTCCCTCGTCGTTTATCTCTATGCCCGTTTTTTCGCCTAACACCCTGTAAAACAGCTCGTGCTTAAGGCTTACGCTCACGCGCGTGCGGCCGGTGCCAAGCTCTGTCGAAACGGTTTTTGCGCCCTTTACGTACTCGCAGGCCATTATTTCCCTCGACATGCCTTCTACTTCCCTTATACGGGATACCTTGGAGGCCGCGTTCTGTATGGAGCTGTAAACGGACGAACGCAGCCAGTGGCTTTTTTCAAGTGATGAAAGCCAACGCGGCATTTCGACTCTTATCTCTTTTACCGGGAACTCAAAAAGGACTTTTGCGAGTATGTCTTTTATCTGCCCTTCATCCATCTGGAGGCAGTTTACGGGAAGTACGGGCACGCCGTACTTTTCCTGCATGGCTGCCGCAAGCGTACGCGACGCGCCGCTTTCCGGCTCAACACAGTTAAGCAGTACTATGAAAGGTTTGTTTATCCCCTTTAGCTCGTTTATAACGCGCTCCTCGGCTTCTTCGTACTCGTCGCGCGGTATATCGCTTATGCTGCCGTCAGTAGTAACCACAAGGCCTATGGTAGAGTGTTCGGTTATGACTTTTTTAGTTCCTATCTCTGCCGCCATATTAAACGGTATAGGGTCTTTGTACCAAGGTGTCATAACCATGCGCGGGTTATCGTTTTCAATATATCCGAGAGCGCTCGGCACTATATACCCTACGCAGTCTATAAGCCGCACCGAAAAACTCGCGTTGCCGCTTATGCTGACGGTTACGGCCTGCTCCGGGACAAACTTCGGTTCAGTCGTCATAATGGTGCGGCCGGCGGCTGACTGCGGCATTTCATCCACCGCCCTGTCGCGCCCATAGTCCGAACCCATGTTGGGTATGACTACGGTATCCATAAATTTTTTTATGAACGTCGACTTTCCGGTCCTGACCGGACCTACCACGCCGATATATATATCGCCGTTGGTACGCTCCGAAATGTCCCTGTAAATATTGCGTTCTTCCATTTTACCTCCCCCTCAGACAGAGAAATATATTTGCGTAAGTTTTAAAGTTAAACAGGAATAAGAAGCATCCCCCTGTCCTGCGGGGTGTCGCCATCAATGTCGTTTTCCCGCTTTATAGCTTCCATGGACGTGCGGTATGTCCTTGCTATGTCCCACAGGTTTTCGCCCGTATCCGGAAAATAGATGATAAGCCCGGCGCTTTTGTCAACAGCGGCCGGTTTCGTTTCATCGGCCGTAACGCTTGTTATCTCCCTGTAGCCGCAGTGCCTGTAAACTTCGGCGGTAAGCCTCATTTGGGTCTTGACCTCGACGCCGCTCCCCTCTATGCGGTAATTGATGCTGCCTATGTTTATAAACGCAAGGCACTTGAGGTTTTCGCCGGAATCCTCGATTTCCTTAGAGTATTCATACTCTGCGATGCGTTCAAAATAAAACGGCGTATTCGCCTCGTTCACCGCAAGCACACAGAGGCTGTACTTGCCTTTGAACGTTATACGGCCTCCGGCGATTTCAGCCGAAGTACTGGATGTTTCGTTCCAGACGTCTATTACCTTGGCAATTTTATTGTCTTCTGCCGACAGCGTCGTTTTGTGGACGTAGTCCTCACCGGCGAACCGCACGAGGCTTTCAAATGTTTTCTGTTTCGCGTTTACCGAAATGTCAAATTTTTTTGAGTAAGCATCGCTTACGGACATGACCTCAGCCGTTTTGTAAAACGACGCTGAAGCGTAAAGCTTCATCTGGGTGTCAAAGAACGTCTTCTCACCCGAATAATCGTTCTTTATCTCTGTTTCCACCGCGGCTACACTCACCCTCACGTCTGTTAGGCATGTTTCGTCCGCTCCGTCGCAGCCGAGCATTTGGCTGAACGGCACGGTATACTCCATCTGCTGCGGCATGCCGTTTTCTTCATCAGGCATATAAAGGAATTTAAGCAATATCTCGCCTTTAACCATGAGTTTATTGGCCGCAATGCTATAATCCTGCAGCGAAGCAAAGGCGTCCGCCCTTACAATGGAGTCCGCGGGCGGTTTTCCTGCGGCAAGTTCGAGTATCTCGTCCACGCTGAACTGTTCATGTGAAAAGCCGACGAGGTTGTTCACCGTAAATGCGTTCTTTTTCTGTTCGATGTCGTCGCCGCATATGTTGCCGACTATTTCGTTCTGTCCCTGGCAGACCGCCTTAGCGCACACTGAAAAAGCCCCGTGTATATTCAGCTTTCGGGGGCTTGTCGCGCGGCAGTTTATGTACTCTACGCGTGTGAAAGCAGTCACGCAGGCATTTTCCGCGGGCTGCTTTAAGACTATGTCTGCCGAAAAGGTGTCGCTGCTTTCCGTGCAGCGCACACATTTTGCCTCAGGGTCAAGGTAAAGCACTTTGACAGTGTAAGCGCCGTCAAGCGTCAAATTTTCACCCGACACGTTGCGCGACGTTATCCTGGGGTAAATCTGGCACTTCAGAATGCGCTGTATGTCGGGGCAGTAATCAGGCAGGTTTATGTCCATATCCACCGGCTGTTCCTGGCAGCCGTCGTAAATTACGCTCCCAACGGAGACCGTGTTTTTTTCAAGCGTATAATCCATAAAGGTTCTCCCCTTTTCCGTTTCTAAATAATTGATATGTGGGTCTTGTCTTATTTATGCCAACACATACGTTTAACCTTGAAAATAACTTTGCCTTCCCGGTCAGCGTGCCGCATAAAAGCGCGTGGGCGGCAGGGCAAACGCCCTGCCGCCGCTCTCCCTCCGCCTTATAATAACAGGTCAGCGGAAAACGGGCCTCAGCTGCCTGCCCTCAAGCGCCTCAAGCGCCGCCGGCAGTATAAGCCCGAAGTCGGATACCATAGAATACGGTTTTTGCTGTGGGTCATCCTGCTTCATAGGTACAAAATAAATATTGCGTGTATTCATAAGTTTTCCTATGTTCTGCGCCGACGCGGCGAGCGCGTCATTTGTAGCCGGGGCAAGGACGACGGGCAGCCCCGACCTCAGGCTCGACTTTACCGCCATTGTAACTGTCGTGTCGGTTATGCCGCAGGCTGTCTTTGCAAGCGTATTGCCGGTACACGGGGCTACTATCATAGCGTCGACAAGTTTTTTGGGGCCTATGGGCTCCGCTTCCAATATGCTTTTTATTACTTTCCTGCCGCATATGTCCTCTACTTCCCATACAAAGTCCCCTGCCTTGCCGAAACGTGTGTCCATAGTATATGCCGCGTGCGACATTACCGGCAAAATCTCATACCCTTTTTCCGCTATCGCGCGCATTTCGTCTATTACCTTGCGGAAAGTGCAAAACGAACCGCACATGGCAAAACCAAACCTTACCGCTTCCATAAAGGCTATTTCCCCCTAACCGACGTTTCGTTTATTATATTGTAGATAATGTTTTTAATTATTTCACCCGCGGCCTCAGGCGCAGTCTTCCCCGGAAGGGAGAGCGCCGCCACCGTTTTGATTTTGCATTCACGCGCCGCTTCCATGTCCACTCCGCCCGGCGGAGACGCAAGGTCTATTATAAGCGTATTTTTGTCTAACGCGCCGAGTGTGCCTTTATCAAATATCACCTCCGGTACGGTGTTAAAAATAATATCGTACCTTCCCGCCGCACACATACTGCCGGCAGGCACCGGCCTGTACCCGTAAGTTTTTATCCACGAAAGGTCAGTCCTTTTTCTCGCGCTTACGGCAACGTCCGCGCCTATGCCGCGCAGCATGTACGCGAGCGTCTTCCCTATCCTGCCGAAACCAGCCACAAGGCATCTGCTGCCGTGTACGGTTCCTCCGAACTCGCGCATGGCGGTTCCCAAAGCGCCCTCAGCCGTAAGCAAGGCATTTCCTATTTTAAATTCTTCCGATTCGGAGTAGTCGTATATTTCATTGTTTTCCCACAGCCTGCTCGTAGCTTTGAGCTTTTCCGCCATACCACAGAAAATTTTTTTCCCTTGTAATTTTTCGGCGAATCCGTCGTCAAGCAATATTTTACCGTATGACAAATCCGCCTTCAAATACTTGCCGCCGGCCACGGCTGGAAGCGGAAGGACAATGTATCCGCATCTAAGCGCCGTTTCCTCCAGCCCTGCCTTTTTGACTCTGTCTGAAAGCGGGGCTTTTTCCAAAAAACATGCATAGGCGATGTTGCCGTCGCCCGATATTGACTCCGCCAAAGCCGCCTGCCGCATATCCCCGCCGATAATCCCAAAACTTTTTTCCCGCACGCCATCACCTCCGAGCGTTCTACATAATATATTATGTTATGAGAAAGAAATGTTGCGTGCTATTAATTCCCGCGGTATAATAAAAAAAGCGTCGGCACATAATACCATACGGTAAATATATTTTTTTTGATAATATTCGCGATTATATCTATTATCACAGCGTAAGGCAATATATTTATTACGTGAACTCTGCTTCCTTAAGCATCTTCATTGTATGCGTTACCGAATATTTATAAAATTAGGAGAATTCTATGCCAAACGATATCTTATCCAACGTAAAAAATATACATTTTATAGGGATAGGCGGCTCGGGCATGTGCCCTATCGCCGAAATCCTCCTCCACAGAGGCTATAACATAACGGGGTCAGACACTAACGAGTCCGACACCCTTCAGCGCGTGCGCTCCTACGGCATACCCGTCTTTATGGGGCAAAGGCCCGAAAACATCGGCAGCGCCCAGCTCGTGGTGTACTCAGCGGCCATAAAGCAAGACAATCCGGAACTTAAGGCCGCCCGCAGGATGGGCGTGCCGGCTGTAGAGCGCTCGGTCATGCTCGGCGCTGTCGCCAAAAAATACTCAAACTCCATCGCGGTTTCAGGCACCCACGGAAAAACGACAACAACGGCAATGATAACCCAGGTGTTTTTGGAAGCCGGAAAAGACCCGTCAGCCGTAATCGGCGGCAAGCTGCCGCTTATAGGCGCCAACGGCCGCGCCGGAAAATCAGACACCATAGTCTGCGAGGCGTGCGAGTACGTAGACACCTTTTTGCAGCTTTACCCTGCCGTTTCAGTCATACTCAACATCGACAACGACCATTTGGATTACTTTAAAACCGTTGAAAATATAATCGCGTCGTTCCATAAATTTGCCGGCCAGACCTCAAGGGCCGTTTTCGTCAACGGCGACAACGAAAACGCCCTTAAAGCCGTCAGCGGCATAACAAACGCCGATATCATTACTTTCGGCATTGGTAAAAACAATGTCTACCGCGCCGAAAATATTGAGCCGGCAAAACGCGCGCGCGAAAAGTTCACGCTTGTAAAGGACGGCGCGGCCGTTACCGGCATTTCGCTCAGCATCCCCGGCAGGCACAATGTCTACAACGCTTTGGCGGCTTTCGCCGTAGCGGACTATTTCGGGATAGACCCATCGCGCATAGCTGACAGCATACACGCATTTACCGGCGTGCATCGCCGCTTTGAAATGCTCGGCGAATTCGGCGGCATAACTGTGGCCGACGACTTTGCCCACCACCCTACGGAGCTGACCGCGACGCTGACGGCAGCGAAAGAAATGGGCTTCTCACGCGTTTGGGCCGTTTTTCAGCCACACACATACTCGCGCACTTACATGCTGCTCGACGGCTTTGCAAAGGCGCTGAAAATAGCCGACAAAGTAGTACTCTCGGAGATCCTCGCCGTACGTGAAACAAACACGTACAATATCTACGCAAAAGACCTCGCGGCAAAAATACCCGGTGCCGTCTGGTTTAAAACGTTCGATGAAATAACGGACTACATCGTTGGAAATGCCCGCAGCGGCGACCTCATACTTACGCTCGGCGGCGGCGACGTTTACAAATGTGCCAACATGATAGTAGACAAATATAAAAAGCTGATGTAAAAAGCGGATTTTTACGTGTTTAACATTTACAGGCAAACCACATTCTTTATAAGCACCGCACATGCAGATAGTGCATTATAAATAATAAACATTTTAAAATATATTTTAATATATAAAAATTGTACAATATTATTGCCTTATTCTTTTGTTTTTGCTATAATATATGATATATTTAAGGCAATAAACGCTTAAACGCGCAGGCAGCTGACATTGATATGCCTGCCGTGCCCTGCCCGTCTGCGGCAGCCAGGGCGGTTTTTTGCCATTTAAACAAATTACCATAACCCGGAGGCATCCCCATGAACAAAAAAAACGACCTTAAGGTTGCCGCTGTAATAGACATCGGTTCCAGCACGCTTAAAATGCGCATATCCCAGCTTAAAAAAAATAAAATATCCGACATAGACCGCCTTGAGCATCCCGTCTGCCTCGGCCATGAAGTTTTTACCGAGGGCAAGATAAGTTTTGAGAGCCTGCGTGAATTATCCTCGCTGCTGCACGGTTTTTCAGGCGTTATGGATGAGTACGGCGTAAAACAGTACAGGGTAGTCGCGACTACCGCTCTGCGGGATGCGAAAAACAGGTCGTACGTCGTAGACCAGCTCCGGATACAAAACGGCATGAACGTCGAAGTGCTCGAGGACGACCAGGAAAAAACCCTTATTTACTACGAAATAATAGAATTTTTCAAAAAAGCCGGAAAATTAAACGGCGAAAGCGCGCTCATCGCCTACATAGGCGCAGGCACCATAGGGTTTGCGGTTTACGACGGCACGCAGATGGTATTTTCACAAAATATACCCATGGGCTCGTTAAAGCTGCCGGATATGCTCGGCAATATACAAAACCTGTCCGACGATTTCTACACCGTTGCGGAAGAATACCTCGACACCATACTCGAGCATATAAAAATACCCATAAACGGCGGCCGCGTGGAGAACCTTATACTCACAGGCACGGAAACAAAGCTTATGGCAAAAATATGCGGCATAAAGCCGTCGGGCGGCTGCTGCGTCATAAACGCGCTGAAGCTAAGGGAGCTTTTCGAAAAAATACGTTCAATGACAAGGGAAAAAATAAGCCTTGCGTACGGCATTTCGGAAGAAGACGCCGAGCTGCTGTACTCATCGCTCGCCATATCCCTGCGCCTGCTTAAGTTTACGACATCCGACACGGTCGTTTCTCCCGACGTGGAGCTTTGGGACGCGCTTATGCGGCTTATGCTTATGCCTAAGAGCGGCGGAGACTACTCGGCCCACGTGCGCTCAAACGCCATATCCTGTGCTCAGGAAATAGCGAAGGCTTACGACTGCGACGCCGTTCACTCCGAAACGATACGCATGTTCGCGTGCAGGATTTTTGACAAAATGAAGGGCGCGCACGGCCTTGACAGAAGAAAGCGCCTGCTTTTGGAGCTTGCCGCCATACTTCACGAGTGCGGCCATTACGTTACCGTAAAGCAGCACCTTGCAAGCTCTTTCGACCTCATAAAAGATATAGACATTTACGGCATGACCGACAAGGAAATGCTTATGACGGCCTACACGGCAAGGTACAACGAGTACGAAGTCCCGGCTTTCGACGACTTTAAGTCATACGTGCCTGACGAAGGCGACCGCATAACCACGGCAAAGCTCGTTGCCATTTTCAGGCTGGCGAACGCGCTCGACAAATCGCGCAAACAAAAATTAAAAGACATAAAAGTAAGGCTTAAAAACGACAAGCTCATAATTTCCTCGCAAAGCGGCGAAAATTTTTACCTTGAGATGTGGGCGTTCAGGCAGTGCGCGCCGTTCTTCAAAGAAGTGTTCGGCTATGAGCCGGAGCTTTCGGTTAAAAGCTCATTGATATAGCATTGGCGGTGGATGTATTGAACTCTAAGGGCAAAAAAGAAAATATGCCGTACGTAAACCGTGAATTAAGCTGGATGGACTTCAACTCGCGCGTACTTGAAGAAGCCTGCAAAAAGGCAAACCCGCTCATGGAAAGGATGCGTTTTTTAGGCATAACGGCCTCCAACCTCGATGAATTTTTCATGGTGCGCGTCGCCGGAGTCATGGAACAGGTAGCTTCAAACTACAGCACAAGGGACCCCTCCGGCCTTACCCCCGCACAGCTTCTGCCCATGCTGTCAGACAAAATACACGTCTTTGCAGACAGGCAGTACTCATGCTTTGGCCGCTCGGTAGTCCCGTCGCTTAAAAAACACGGCATACGCTTCCTTACGCCGGACAGGATGGACGGTACACAGAAAGAGTTCATATCGGATTACTTTGATAAAGTCCTGTTTCCCGTACTTACGCCTCTCGCCGTCGACAAAAGCCGCCCTTTCCCTATGCTTGCAAACAAAAGCCTCAACATAGCCGTCCGCCTTAAGGGTAAAGGCGAGTCTTACTTTGCCGTCGTGCAGGTACCCGGCGGGATACTTTCACGTTTTCTGCGGCTGCCCTCCGAAAGCGGATACGACTATGTGCTGCTTGAAAACGTTATAATATATAAGCTGCCGGAGCTGTTTGAGCTTAACGACATACGCAGCACGTGCACTTTCAGGATAACGCGCAACTCAGACCTCGATATAGACGAGGACACCGAAGACCTTCTTATGGAAATACAAAAATCAATAAAAAAGCGTAAGCGCGGCAAGCCGGTACGCCTGGAGCTTTCAAAAAAGCACGACGCCGAAACTGAAAAATTTTTAAAAGAAATGCTCGAAATAGACGACAGCGACATTTACGAGGCCACAGGGCCGCTCGACCTGACTTTCTGCACTAAGTTCGCGTCGCTGCCGCAGTTTACGGGCCTTTGCTTCAGGCCCATAAATCCCGTGTACCCGCCGGCAGATTTCTGGGGGTACGACGATATCTTTGAGGCGATACGCGAAAAAGACAGGATGGTACACCACCCATACGAAAGCTTCGAGACCGTAGTCGATTTCGTAAAAACAGCCGCGGAGGACGAAAACGTACTCGCCATAAAGCAGACTCTCTACCGCGTAAGCGGGCAGTCGCCAATAATCGGCGCGCTTATAAAAGCCGCCGAAAACGGCAAGCAGGTAACAGTCCTTGTCGAACTTAAAGCCCGCTTTGACGAAGAGAACAATTTAAAGTGGGCAAAAAAACTTGAGGAAGCCGGCTGCCACGTCATCTACGGCCTTTCAGGCCTTAAAACGCACTGCAAGATACTGCTTGTAGTGCGGCGCGACGAGGACGGCATAAGGCGGTACGTACACATGGGTACCGGCAACTACAATGAAAGCACCGCCAAAGTCTACACAGACATAGGCGTCTTTACATGCCGCGAGCCGTACGGCTCGGATGCATCGTCGCTTTTCAACGTGTTAACCGGCTACTCACGCCCGCCAGAGTACAACCGCTTTATAGTAGCGCCTGACGGCATACGCGAATTTTTCAGGCGCATGATAGAAAAAGAAATAGAAAACGCGAAGTCCTCGCTGCCGTGCGGCATAACGGCTAAAATAAATTCGCTGGTAGACCCCGAGACAATCTCGCTTTTATACAAGGCTTCAGGCGCCGGAGTAACCGTAAGGCTCATAGTGCGCGGCATATGCTGCCTGATCCCCGGGCTGCCCGGGCACAGCGAAAACATAACCGTGCACAGCATTGTAGGGCAGCTTCTTGAGCACAGCAGGATATATAAGTTTGAAAACGCGGGCGACCCTAAAATATACATGGGAAGCGCGGACTGGATGCAGCGCAACTTCGACCGCCGCGTAGAGCTTGTTTTCCCCATAGAAGACGAACAGCTGAAACAAAGGGCGTTTGGTATACTTGACCTTTTACTGTCTGATAATACGAATACCCGCGTTATGGACTCAAACGCCGTTTACCACAGCACCGACCGGCGCGGCAGGCTGCCGTGCAGCTGCCAGGTTGAATTTTCAAAGGCGGCACAGGCGGCTGTGAAAAAGCTCGGCGCTGAAAAGCCTCCTGCCTATGAACCTGTACAGCGTCCGGCGGCACGGGACGGCAGCCAGTAAACCGGTATAAAAAGGAATGAAGAAAATGAAACGTGTAGGCATACTTACAAGCGGCGGCGACTGCCAGGGCCTTAACGCCGCGATACGCGGCATAGCGAAGTCGCTGTACGCGAAATTCGGCGGCGGCGTTGAGATCTACGGCATACAGGACGGGTACCGCGGGCTTATCTACGGCTCGTTCAAAAAGATGAAGCGCGAAGACTTTTCCGGCATACTGACATTAGGCGGCACCATACTCGGCACTTCGCGGCAGCCTTTTAAGCAGATACGCGTTATAGACAGCTCAAGCGTAGACAAAGTAAAAAACATGAAAAGTAATTATAAAAGGCTGAAGCTTGACTGCCTTATCATTTTAGGCGGAAACGGCACGCATAAAACAGCCAACCTCCTTTCCGAAGAAGGGCTTAACGTCATTACGCTGCCTAAAACAATAGACAACGATATATGGAACACAGACATGACCTTCGGCTTTTCAAGCGCCGTAGAAATCGCAAGCCACGTTATAGACTGCATACACACTACCGCTACTTCACACGGCAGGGTCTTCATAGTTGAAGTCATGGGGCACAAAGCCGGCTGGCTTACGCTGCAGGCGGGCATTGCCGGAGGAGCCGACGTCATTATAATACCTGAAATACCGTACTCCATAGATTCTGTAATAAATTCGCTTGAGGAGCGTAATAAACAGGGCAAAAGGTTCTCTATACTTGCCGTCGCCGAGGGCGCCCTTTCGGCAGAAGAAGCCAGGATGCCCAAAAAAGCCTTTAAAAGCGAGCGCTCCGCTATGGCCTACCCGTCAATATCTTACAGGCTTGCCGACGAGATAGGTAAAAAAACCGGCAGGGAAATACGCGTCACCGTGCCGGGGCATTTTCAGCGCGGAGGCAGCCCGTGCCCGTACGACCGCATACTTGCAACACGTTTCGGCGCGGCTGCGACGGGCCTTATAGCCGAGGAAAAATACGGCTGCATGGTAGGACTCAAAAGCGGGCACATAGTGCCGGTGCCGCTTAAAGACGTCGCCGGCAGGCTTAAAACAGTCCCTTCTGACTGCGAGCTTATAAAAACCGCCCGCGACATAGGCATAAGCTTCGGCGACTGACAAAGCGCGCAGCCCAAGGCCTTACCCTAAAGCATCCCTTTGGCCTTAACTTAAAAAAACCGGAGCTGCCGTACGACATATACGTAACGCAGTTCCGGTTTTGTGCAGTTTTTTAAAATATTTCAGGGTCTGGCTCCTACCTGTTCTCAAGCGCGTTTGAGCTGTCAAGCGCCTGTGCCATTATGCTCTTTCTCTTTTTCTTTTTTTCCGGTTTAAAGTGCCTGCCTTTAATTTTTAACGCCGCTTTTGCCGACTTCTGCAGTTCCTCGTTAAAAAGCGGCCTGACATGCTTAAGCGCGCCGTCCGTAAACCCGTTGATGATAACTATGGTTATTATCGAACGCACGTCTATATCGCCGCTCATATACATATCGTTCAGAAGTGCACACACTTTTTTCACACGCGCGTCATCCTCACCGCAGCTGCCGCAAAGGCCGTTAAGCTTAGGCATAAGATTTTCGCGGGCAAAAGAAACGGCGCGTACATCGCCGTACTTAGCCTTTTCCTCGTTTATTTCCGCTTTAAGCTCAGGGAAAACGCCGACAAAGCGGTTGAAAAAGAAGATGGGGTCTACATTGTCGTCATCGTCTTTTTTCTTTTTTTTCTTTGCCCTTGCCACCGTCGTCTGCACAGGGCCGCGCACAGTTTCAATAAAGTCGCAGGCAATGCTTTTAGCTTCGTTCGCGGTATCGGTTTCAGGGTCAAAAAGCCAAACGGAAACAGACTTCCACTTGCCGTCAAGCTCGGTGCCGTCTGTGCCGCACTCCATAAGGTTAAAGCGTTTTTTATCTTCCTCATAAGCTATTTTGTAAGCTATATCTTCGTTAATAAAGACGGCGGAAACACCGTCGTCGGTTTTTTGCCGTCCGAAGCCCGAGGCTTCCAGCTGTTCGCCCACACCGCCGGCTACAATTTCAAAAATCTTTTTATCCAATTATGAAGTCCCCCGTTCCCGCAAAGCGGAATTCTTAAATATTCTTAACTTACAGTCAATTATATTATAACCGTAATAAAAAATCAATCACTGCATAAAAAGCTTTTAATTTTCGCTTTAAAGTCCGCGCGCAGGCGTTGGTTTACGGTAAAAAAACCGCCGCGCGGCGGCGTTAATGCTTCGGATGGGCTTTTTTGTAAAAGAGTTTGTCCAGTTCTTCGTCGGGAGTTGTACACGTGCCGAGCGGCTTAGGGTCAGGCTGGTACAAACCGTGGAAATCCGTCCCGCCAGTCATCACAAGGTCGTAATTACGGGCAATCTCCTTAAGTTTTTCTTCTTCGCCGTCTTTTAGCCGCGGGTAAAAGACCTCCGCGCCGTCTATCTCGCCTGAAGCGGCGAGCCGCTCCAAAAGGCCGAAGCTGTCATAAAGCCCCGGGTGGGCAAGCACCGCTACGCCGCCCGCTTCATGTATCTGCTCTATAACGTCATGTACTTCCGGATATTTTACCGGCATATACGCAAGGCCGTTTTTAGGGTTAAAAAGCCTTTGAAACACCGTCCCGAAAAAGCCGTCCGCATAGCCGGCGTCCACAAGGGCGTGCATTATGTGCTGCTTGTAAATATTAGTACTGCCCTGCGCGCGGCGCATTATCATTTCAGCAGGTATAGGGTAAATCGTCATTACTTTCTGTATCATTATAACGGCCGAGCGCCGGCGCGCATCGCGTGTGCGTTTGCACAGCCCTTCAAGCCTGTCGGTATGGTCGCTTAAGTAGCAGAGCACGTGCGCCTTGCGGTTAGTCGCGGAATCAGTCGCCGAAAATTCAACGCCTGAAAGCACCTTGACCCCGCGCCTGTCGCCGAATATCTTTGCCCTCGTCGAGCCGGCAAACGTGTCATGGTCTGTAACGGAAATTGTCGTAATGCCGCGTCTTTTAGCAAGTAAAACAATTTCTTCTATACTTAAACACCCATCGGACATTTTAGTATGACAATGTAAATCAGCAGGCATCCTCTCACCCTTCCCGTTTATTGCCGCCGTAATCCTCATATGCATATATTATAGTACAAAACGGCATTTTAAGCAACTGCCGCACGGGCATTATAGTCTCAACTTTTTACAGGACTGCAATAAGCTGTATGCGGCGGCAGGCTTTTTGTGAGCGGTGGCACCGGCGCTCCGCTATGTAATGCTGATGCCTACGCCGTTTACTTCTGCCCCGCCGTCGGCCCTTATGAGTATATATTTGACGCCGTCTATAACGCGTGTTTCAACAAGGTCGCCGCGCTCCGGGTTCACTTTTATAACTACGTCAGGCGTGCGGATTTCGAGCTTCTTTGGGTCTATTACATTCTGCGGGCTTACTTTTGCGGTGCCGAAGCTTTTTTCATACTGCTCGCCAAAGGCGGAAATGCGTTCGTCCGGTACGCCGCACGAGCGCAGTATGCCTTCCACGTCCCCTTTGGAAACCGCCGGCGGCTCGTCGCCTTTACTTTCCTTATGTTCCTCTATAACGGCCGAAAGCTCGCCGTGCACGGCCTGTACCACCCGGTAGCTGCAGTCTTCCGCCACAGCCTCGCTGAGGGCTGACGTAAAGGTCTCCTTCTGCTCACCGGCAGGCATCGGCAGATCCGTTTTAAATATGGCATCCACAAAGCCGTCATGGCTTTCGTCGGTATTGTGCGAATAATATAAGGCGTTATATATATTAGCCGCGCGGTCGTCAAAAGCCGGAAACATAAACCCAAGCTCCGGCGCCGATACGGCCCAGTCAGGCGTAATATTGCGGAACTCGTTTTCCTGTATGTGGTAGCCGAGCGCCTGCTTTGTCAGCTTTATCGGGCATACGCTGCATAAAAAATAAGAGAATACGGCTGAGGAGGCGTCCTGCTTTTTACCGTCCTTTGCGTAGTAAGGCACGTCGTAAGTATCGTAAGCCAAAAGTATAAGGTAACTGCTTTCCGTGTCCAAAGCGCCTATGGCGCGGTTATAAAATTCATGCACCGCCTCCTCGTCGTTGAGCGCCGAGTCCCGCAAAGCCATGAGCAGCTTGTGCTCGCCGCTTTCTATAACCTGTTGTGTCGAAAATTCTATATCCAACAGGTTTTTGCCCGGAGTGCCGGAAAGCGTCTTTTTTAAAATAGCCAGCAGCTCCCCTGCTTCCTCCTGCGCCATTATGCCAAGCGGCGCGCTGAACTCGGAAATAATTTCTTTTTTGTTGTTCACGCAGCAGCCGCGCACGCGTGTTACATTGCTTCTGTCGGGGCGGAAGCGGCGGCGTATCTCCGCGATTTCTTTTTCTTTCATATTAACCTCGCCTATAATTAAAATATTTATTTTTATATTATACGTCTTTTCCCGCGTTAAAAAAAGGAGAAAAAGTAGTTTTACGCCTGCAGCGCGTTCCGGCGCAGCAGTTTAATATTTTTTCAGCGCGGTTTAAAACGTGCCCGCGGGGAAATACCCGCCGTAAAAAGCATCCTTACTATTTGGAATATTGCTTAGGCTCCGCAATGGTACAATAATTGGGTTTGATGGCTGCTGGCCGCCGCATTTAACAAAAAGGCCCCAACGGCGGCCCGGTTAACCGGATTACGAAAAAACAAAAAACGGGGAAATAAAAAAATATGGCTGGACAAAAAAACAAATTTTTTACAAATGATGCCGCAGTATGCCTTTTGGCAGTGTTCTGCTGCATGCTTTGGGGAAGCGCCATTACCTGCATAAAAATCGGTTATAAACTGTTTGGCATACCGTCCGGCGATTCCCGTTCGCAGATACTTTTTGCGGGATGCCGCTTTTTTATTGCCGGCATAATGTCTGTCATAATGGGCAGCATTGCCGGCAAAAGCGTGCTTAAGCCAAGCAGAGGTTCCGCCGGCCGCATATTATGCCTTTGCCTTTTCCAAACCGTCCTTCAGTATATATTTTTCTATATAGGCATTGCGCACACAAGCGGTGTAAAGTCGTCTATAATAAACGGTACGGGTGTATTTATAACAATACTGATTTCCTGCCTTGTTTTCAGGCAGGAAAAGCTCACGTCACGTAAAGTCATCGGCTGCTTTTTAGGTTTTGCAGGCGTCGCAGCCGTAAACATGAGCGGGGCATCACTTAACATGAATATGAGCTTTACAGGCGAAGGATTTATTCTTTTATCTATAATCGCAAGCAGTATATCCTCATCGTTTACAAAAGAATTTTCAAAGTACGACAATCCGGTCATGCTCAGCGGCTTCCAGTTCATTTTGGGCGGAGCCATACTCATATTGTCAGGCATTGTAAGCGGCGGTAAAATTCAAAGCATAAACGGCCGCGGCATTGCCATGCTGCTGTACCTCGCGTTTGTGTCGGCGGCGGCGTATTCGCTGTGGAGCTTACTGTTAAAGTACAATCCGGTCTCAAAAGTTGCCGTATGGGGGTTTACCAACCCCATATTCAGCGTGATACTTTCCATCGTCTTCCTAAGCGAGGGAAACCAAAGCCCTTGGCCGCGCATAGCCGCGTCGCTTCTCCTCGTATGCCTCGGCATATACACAGTAAACAGCGGCGGCCCCCGCCAAAATCCAAAGCGCGTGCCGCCCTGCGCTCCCATCCCTAAAAAATAAGCCCGGGCTTTTTTTAGGGACGCAGCGATTTTACAAAACATGCTTTTTACAATGCGCAATTAAATATATTTAAAAAATTCTTGACAAACAGGGAAAGCTGGCATATACTAAACATATAATATTGATAGGTTTTATATGTTATTTATGCACCTGATATTTTCCGGTGCTAAAATACATGGGGCGCACAGCAGGTGGCGCGCCGCCCTGATAAACGGCACACACACTGTAAAGCCACAGCCCCAAAGATAAAGCCGTCAGATTTTTTCACCAGCGCAGCCAAAACAATACTTATTTTAAATATTTATTAAATTTATATTCTTTAAAGAAAAGAGGATCTTTTACATGTCAAAAATTTACACATCTGTCAGCCAGCTTATCGGTGGTACTCCCCTTCTCAAGCTTACAAACTACATCAGCGAAAAAAAACTCGGCGCACCGGTTTACGGAAAACTCGAGTACTTCAATCCGGCCGGCAGCGTAAAGGACAGGATAGCAAAAACAATGATTGAGGACGCTGAAAAAGCAGGCTCGTTAAAACCCGGCTCCGTCATTATCGAGCCTACAAGCGGCAACACCGGCATAGGCCTCGCCGCTGTAGCGGCTTCAAAAGGATACAGGATTATCATTACAATGCCCGAGACAATGAGCATCGAGCGCCGCAACCTGTTAAAGGCTTACGGCGCGGAACTTGTGCTGACAGAAGGCGCAAAGGGCATGAAAGGCGCCATCGCTAAGGCCCAGGAGCTTTCCGACTCAACGCCCGGCAGCTTTATTCCGAGTCAGTTTACAAACCCGTCAAACCCCGCTGCCCACAAGGCAGCCACAGGCCCAGAAATTTGGAATGACACAGACGGAAAAGTAGACATTTTCGTAGCAGGCGTCGGTACCGGCGGCACAATTAC
>ENA-UOOM01001679-UOOM01001679.1-fermentation-metagenome-genome-assembly--contig:-NODE-1679-length-20417-cov-4.930066_pt1 | contig 20417 bp, 25 predicted proteins | sample MGYA00245781_ERZ724031 | MGnify/ENA primary metagenome ERZ724031 (study PRJEB28704, sample SAMN03018317) | fermentation metagenome | biome: anthropogenic terrestrial biome; feature: soil; material... | reverse complement strand
CATAATCGTCTTTTTTGATGCTCTCAATCAGACCGATCTGCTCATAATAGCGCAGGGTTCGGGTGGAAATGTTCATGCTCCGGGATATTTCGCTTATGGTGGTTAGTTCCATATCATTTTCTCCTCTGAATATAGTCCCGCAGGGCGGGCTGCATTCAGTATAAAGTGCGACGTCGCGTCAAAGTCAAGGATAAAAACTATTCCAAAAATCCTTTTTTCAGCTCTTCCAGCATAAATTCATCGTGGTCGCGTACAAAGGCGAAGCAGTCGGCAATCGCTCTGCGGATTGTTTTGAAACCCTTTCGCCCAGTTGCGATACATAGCTCCGGCATCGTCTAAGGTAAAACGGCGCAGTATGAGCCGCTCGGTTTCAATTGTTATTTTTCCTTTGTGGTTCATTTCAAATCATCCCTCGTTCTATAAACAAAATCCATTTGGATAATATCATCTCCAGTAATATAATGTTTTTCAACAACATTTCCGGCAGGATAAGGAATATAACCGCATCTTTCCAACATTTTTCGGCTTGCTGTATTATCTACATAAGCCCCTGCGTGAAGTTCGGATATTTTCAAAGATTTTATTGCATATTCTGTTGCCAATGCGAATGCAGATGTGCCAAATCCTCTTCGACGGTATGGTTTGAAAATCCAAATCGCAAGATCGGGAATAGATTCGGGCGGAGATATTCCCACCGCACCAATAATTTCATCGCTTCCGTTGAGCTTAATCATTGCAAAAAAGCGTTGCCGGATTTCTCTTTCTTGAAAATCCTCAAAAGTGGTGACATAGACACCGTTATAGCCTTTTTGAGTGTCAACATCGAGCCAATCTTCATACAAGGATCTGTCATCACAAGGCATGTATTCGACTAAGCTTAAAATATTATTAGATATGCATATAGTTCGGTTCATCAGCTACCTCCAAGGTAATTTTATCTTAAAAAAATTCAACATCCAATGAATGCCGTATTTGTCCGTAACATCTGCCAGCAACTTGCTCCAATCGCAAGAACCCAACGGATATTGGACTTCGCCTTGCTCTTTCAATTTCTCGTAAGCCGCTGTAATAGCTTGCTCATCGTCAAAGGTGACCCAAAATTGCATATTGTTTCCGTTTGCAAACTCCGTTTCATAAAGAGACTTTTCGCTTATACCCAAAATAGCTTCGCCATTAATAAGCACTTCTGCATGAGCGTAGAAATCGTCATCATCAGAAGCCTTAAAGCAGTTCCTTGATGTCGTGTTAAAAGCCTTACAATAGAAATCCACCGCTTCCACACTGCCAGTCAGATACGCCATAAATGCTGTTCTCATTATGCGTTCACCTCGCTCATCTCCTTTTCCGCAAGCAAAGCATAAAACATCACCCACTTGCTCGGCTTGCCGACATGCTCCTTCGGTAAATAACTTTTTGATAACGTTCCATTTAAGATGACTTTTCCTTCACCATCAACCTTGCTGTTCAAAATACCCCACGCTTCTGCCAAACGGTCATCGTTTCCATAACCCAAAGTGCAAAGCGATTCCACGATGTTTTGCAAACCAACGCGCATGACCTCGAACGGATAAAAGGTGTCAATAGTGCGCCAACCCTCACGGGCGTTCAAAATCAGAGCTTCGGGGTTGTCCGTTCTATAAAATAGATTGTGATTCCAAAAATAATCGAGCAGCGGTTTTTCTATTGGAGCATGGATACCTTTCTTCTTGCACTCGGCGCAAAACATCAACGCCATCATATTGGCTTTCACGCAGCTTTTGGGAGTATATTTTAGCTTATCCAAGCGGTGCAAGCAGAGAAAACCGCCGTCCGGTAATTGCTTTTCAGATAAGCTATTGATAATAGCGGCGACAATAGGTTCTTCAGCAAGCCCCAAGCGCACCAAAGCCCGTAAACGCATATAATCACCGCAGCTATGCTCAAAACGATAATCATCACCGAAATGAATTGCCTTTTCTTTATCTATCGAAACATCATCAAAAAACAATCCGCACTCGGCAAGGGTGGTCAGATAATATACCGACCAAAGCCCTTCACGTTCTTTCCAGTCGGCAGGGAGAAATTCGTTTACCCAAGCGATGACCGACTCTTTGTCAGCCTTTTCGCCAAGTATTTCTGTTTGTGTGCGGTATTTTATAGCGGGGTTGTTCTCCTCTAAAAGCCATTTTATAACATCGTTGTTCATGTTTTCACTTACCCTCATAATGCTGCGACCGATAATAATCAAGTCGTTCCTTCGTGGCGTATGGAATCACTAATTTTATAATTTCTTCCGCTGTTATGCCTAAATTGCACTGAGCCGGATGATGACAACCAATAAAAACATCACAGGTATGGTATTCCCCACACTCCGCGCAATTCGCATAACCCTTTGCCGAAAGACAATCAAAGGCTTTGCAACCTTTCTTGTCCTCCCAAACAAATTCGCGCATCCTAACAGTGCGACATCCCGGACACTGAAAAACGCTGTCAAACCGGTTAACTTCCACATCGATGCAGTCATGATAGCAAACCCAGTTCATATAACCGAAGTTTTCGCCTGCGGCGAAGTTTTTCGGATCGCACTCTTTACTTCCAAGGCACAAGTCGCACCGCCAGCCGCAGGGGCATCCGTCCGTGTCAAGCGTGAGCTGATCATGAGGGCGGCGTTGAATGGCAGACGAAAGCCTTTTCAACGCTTCGAAAACATCGTGTAGTGCATATTTTGTGTCAATTTGGAAGCTCTCGTCCGCGATTTGAATATCAAAAAAGCCATCACTAAGTATAATTGAGGCTAACGGCTCGCCACTCGCATTGAAAATGAGTGATGATTTGCCGTCCCAAATTTCATCAGCTACATAAAAGAAGCGTGTATGCCCAAGAAGTTCATAAAAAGCCGGAAATGCGCCTTTTAGCAGCGGTCCTAACTCCTTTGGTGGCGTTAAGATTCTACCGTCATCCGCTGTTATATGCTTCATATGCAAAACCTCTCAATTTCCGTATTGTTCATGGACGAAGGGCAGAATCGCCCATGTGACATCATCGGCCAGCATACTTTTGGCTTCGATTTTACCGCGCAAACCCGCCAGTGCCTTTTCACAGGGATAAACATCGCACGCCCGACAGCGTTCGATGTCCTTTTGGGCAGCACACTTTTTCTGATGACATGGGTCGCCGTTCCAATCCGGGAATTGGTTGTCGCGGCAACCCGGGCAGAGCATCATGTTCTCGCCCCAGTCATTGGATTTGTACACGCGAGTAAGCCGTTCTTTAAGCTCCATACGCAACTCGTCGCTGATTGTTCCACCGGTGTAGTGGACGCACAAATCGCAGCGGTGACCACAGTCGGCATAAACCGCTTGTTCCTTGGGAAACGGTTTGCGGTTGGGCTTTTTCTTTATCAATATCATCTGCTTGACAGCTTCGAGTATTTCCAAATTATCCACCCGGATCAGCATCCACAGCCCATCGGGGAGCGCACGGGAATTGCTGTAAAGCTCTTGTATTTCCTGCGGAAATTCATCAAGTCGCGCCTCAAATTTTTCGCGTTCTGCTTTACCGTAAATAATCTGAAAATCATAATGATCTTCATGTATGTTGATAGACAGAATCGTCCGCTTGCCCTGCCGGAATTTGAGGCAGTCTATGTCGTAATATTTGCCCGGCACTTCATCGAGCTTATATTTGCCGCGCATGAAACGCATAGTTTCTTCGCTGACACGTTCGAGTTCGGTCATATTCACTTCTCCCATTTCTGACACTCAGGGCAAAAATAGATGTTCCGTCTGTTGTAGCGATTGCGATGAGGCTGTCCTTGCCGAAGCGCTCGGCCATGATGTGCATTGCGTCATTGTATTTTTGCATGCCGGAAGCCTCCTTTATTTAACCAAATATATTTTTTTGGAAAGAACGCCGTTCTTTTTCGCAACCAAGTCGTTCAAGTGCCTAAAGAACTCACGCACATCGTTGAAATCCTCGTGGCACATTCGTAGGACGACTTTCCCGTGACAGGTAAGCCGTTTCTCGCCATCATATTCATATAGCGTTTTCCCAAGGCAACCAGAGCCGTAACCGCAGTCAACACAATCGTTTAACGCAAAGAAGATGCGTCCGGCAAGCTGTGGATCGGATTTTGCGATTTCGTTCAGCGCTTCTTCCATATAGTCGGCTTTACGGTGCCATGTTTCCAGTTTGCCGCCCGTTACGATATACCACCATAAGCTGTGGCGGGTATAATCTCCATCCGGCTCAATTTGCCACGAAACCCCGTAGTCGGACGCAACCCAAGTGATTTTCCCTCCGTTTTTATCAACAGAACGCTTGAATTTCAGCGGCTTGAGGTTCTTTAGAAATATATCTGTTTCGGCTATTTCATCCTGATATTCCATCGGTAGGTTTGTAATAACACTCTCAAAGGTGGGTTTACCGGATTCGGGTTTTGTGATGCGTTGCCCATCCTCAAACGTGCCGCGCACTATCGGAGCATATTCCTCAAACTCTGTCACAGCAATGGATTTTACACTTAATGCTGAGAGCTTTGAAAGCATAAAACCTATTGAAAGCCCATCGTCATTGATCGCGGCAAGCTCCGCGTGTTTCCGCTTATTCATATATGCCAGCCTGCGTGAATAAAACCGTTCCTCACCGCCGATAAGAATTTGCATTTCATCCAGATTAAAGGTGATGGATATATCTATCCATTCACCGAGGGGAATGCTGTTATCAAATGCATGAAAGTCCTGATTCGGCTTGCCGGAGGGGAAAGCAATATCCTCTATTTTATGGCTGTCGCGCAAAGACCCGAACGATATGTATCCATTTCCGAGAAGCAGCCACAATGGGGGATGGTTGTGCATGATGGTCATATCAAGGCGCAACGGTAAACGATATTTATTCGGTAATGACACGCAATGATGCCTGATTTTATCGGCATTAAAGCGGAACGCAACCGATGTGTTGCTGCGCTCAGCCCAAATATTGAGCACATCGTCCGTGAGTTTGGTATGCGCTTTACCATATGCTGTCAACGAGGAAAGATCTATCGCCGATTGTTTGCTTTTCTGTATATCCATCATATCCATATTGCTCACCTTTCCTTCGGCATATAAGCAACTCCGTCAATCATACACAGGCAGGCCTCATCAAGAAATTCAGTCTGCGATGTCATTCGTGCAGGAAATCCATCTTTAAAATATCCAAAAAACACTTCCCGCGCACCATCAAAATCATCCAGATTTTTCAGATACAAATTGATTTGCACCATATCACTCAGTGATGCTCCGGCGGATTCCAGTGTTTTCTTAGCTCTCTCGAATGTCACAGTCATTTGGTACTTTATATCGTTTTTTTCAAATCCTCCTGCATGATGGGCGAGGAAAATGTAATCCCCGGCGACAACGCAGGATGGGCAGGTTTCGTCTCCACAATGAGTGGGCATTCTCTTTAGCATTTTCATAACCCCGTTTCATAAGTTTTTTATCATGTCTATTGTACATCCCATAACCTGACAACAGCGCGTCATATTATGAATGCTTTTTTAAAAAACTTTTCGCTTTTTCGGCGCAAATCTTTCTGATATGCTCCGGTTCCAGCACCTCGATATGCTCGCCATAAGATAAGATCGTAGCATACACCCATTCATCCTCCGGCCATGTCACCGTGACAGTGAAGCTGCCGTCTTCGTTTTGCGTGACATCGTCCTGACAAAACTCATCGTATACCCGATAGGCGCGCTCGGCGGAAATCCTAAGCGTCAGCCGTACATCCGGGCGGGGTTCTTTAATCGGCTGGTTTTGCGCCACGGGTGCCAGCAAATCGCGGACGGGAAAGACTTGATCGCTTACCGAAAGGCCGCGAATCCGGGTGAGCTTGAAGGTGCGCAGATCGTTTTTATCAAGGCAAAAGGCTTTGAGATACCACACTTTTGACTTAAACCAAAGCTGCATCGGCTCAACCCGGCGGTGCGTTTTTTTAGCAGAAGCGTTATAGTAATCGAGCTCGGCAATACGCCGCTCCAAAATGGCGGTTTTGAGTTTGGTGAATATCTCGCCGTTTTGCTTGACCTTGATGTCCTCAAAATCGTGTTCTCCGTGATGATACGATCTTTTCTCAATTACTTTTTCGGTGAATATTAAAAGCATATCATCTTGCTTGTCCAATACAAGCCAGTCATAATTGCCGAATCTGATTATTTCGGTGTCCATTATTTCCCCTCCTTCGCCATCTCTGTAACCTTTAATATAAACGCGCCTTTCGCATCGGTATAGCCATCCCTGTCACGCTCATAATTCGCGAACAGCCCACGCTTCAACGCGGCGTATTCGGCGGCGGTTTCGGGATGAGCGATCAGATAATCCCGAAACTGCAACTCGTCACAGTCAGCCGCATGGCGCACATGGATGTGATACACCTTTTCGGCGAAGCCGTCGGATAGATATCCCTTTATAATCATCACCAAGTCGTGTTCCGAGAGGGAATTGCCCTCCTGCCTAAGGCAAATGTAATCTTGTGACGGCAAAGCGGCAATCAACGCTTCGAGATCAGTGTCATTCTTGATTTCGATCAGTATATCAACAGTCGGCTTGGCGGTCAGGTCGGGGACGGAGGTGCTGCCGAAATGACTGATGCGGGAGATGTTCTCTGCGCCGATTAGCCGCTCAAGATTGGCCTTTTCCTCCTCATACCATTCCGGCCACTCGGGATTGTATGTGCTCAGAATGATGGGGTAAATACGTGAGCGGCGTTGTTCATCGGTTTCCAAAACACATATCCACCGGCGAACCGTGTTATCGCCGTATTGCTTATTTATCGCAGTCGCCTCAAAGCCGCATTTGCGGTAGAAATCCACAGCATCATCGTCGGTTTCGGCTTGGATGCTCATGTTATATTTATCGCGCAGAGCAGCTATCATGGCGTTGCCATACCCTTTGCCATGTGCATTTTCGCTTACAGCTATATGACAAATTTCAAGTTTGTCCCGAAAAATGCGAAAGCCGCAGATACCCATCGGCTTGCCGTCTACTTCCCATGCATAAAACTGCTCGCCCTCATATCTTGCTAAAGCATCATCGATACCTGCCGATGAACTGTCAAAAAGGCAGCCTGAAATAAGATGCCGTAGCGTCGGTTCGGACAATCGATTTTGCACATTGTTAAACATTTTGTCTTCTAAAACTCTGCGGAAAAACGCCTGAAATCCCTTGAACATCATGCCCGCGTCATTGTCCCGGTCGTGCCAATAATAATACTCTCCAGTTTCGATGTGAACCGAGATACAATCCAGCGGGAATCCATCAATGCGCTTTTCGTGGGGCTTATCGACAAGGCAAAACTCGTCACCGGAAATATCGTCGCCGAAATGCTCATAGATTTCACTCTCGCCCATTACAAGGCAGATGGCGTTTTTATATCGCGCCACGGCTTTTCCGCCTAACGCATTAGCAATTCCGGCGTAATGTTCAACCATTTCATCATCGTTCAAGCGCTTTCCGCCGACTATGCGAACATGAATGCCGGGCTGTTTCTCCTCCGGCAAGCCGTCTATGTACAGCCCCGAATCGCAGGCGAAAACAGGGCGTTTCAGCGCCGCGTAATAGGCAAGCGCTTTGATGCGCGCGTTTTCAAGAGGCGTGCTGCCGTTTTCACCCACATCGGGAATGTCAGCGCCGATTTCATTTAGACCAACGATTTGTATATTGAGCGGCGCAAGGCAATTTTTCATGGATTGGAGCTTAGCGGGGTTTTTTGTGCCGTAGATGAAGGTAGTCATATCTTACTCCCCTCCAAGCGGTGGCTTGACCGCTTTCGTTGCCCAATAAGCGGGAATCCCGTCGGCAATCGCATCGGAGTCGTTGTTGAAATCCTCATATGCGCCGGTGATAACAAACCCGGCTTTCAGCTGTCCGCCAATTTGCTCGTCAAAGGTATGGCTGAACTGCACACCATCATTGCTTTTCTCAAGGAGCTTCATTTGCTCGGGGTTTTTGAGCGGATTGAACGGTAACTTATTGGTAATTATCATAGGGCGAACCGTCGGATCGACAACGATAAAATTGAAGCCGTTGTCCATTCCGGCAAGCAAAATCCCGCCGGGATTCAAAACACGATAACACTCGTTCCACACATGGAAAACATCCTCAATATAGCAGTTGCTGACAGGATGGAAGATAACGTCAAAACTACCATCTTCAAACGGAAACCGCTTCGTCATATCCGCACGGACAATGTTGATTTCGTAACTCTCGCGCTCCGCAACCTCGCGTTCACGGTCAAGCTGACGCTCCGAGTAGTCAAGCACGGTACAGTCTGCACCGAGGGCAGCGAATACCGGCATTTGCTGACCGCCGCCGCTGGCAAGTCCAAGCAGCTTAACGCCGTCAAGTCGTTCGCTTTTGAGATACGGAGCAAACCATTCACGCGGAACAGGTTTAATGGGGGTAAGCACTATGTCCCATTTCCCGTTTTTAGCATTTTCAAAGGACTCATGGGATATCGGTATGCTCCATTCCCAACCCTTGTCAACCCATCGGTCGATTGTTTTGGCGTTTATGTCTGTGTACTGATTCTTTAGTTCAATTTCATATCTCCATTCGGAACGCATTAAAACATACTTCATATCATCAAAATCTTTATTAAGTTGTTTCGAGTGAAAAATACTTCGTTTTTCAAATTTAAAGCCGCTTTTTTCGATGACGCGGCGGGATTGATGGTTTGTATTGAAGTGTCCGCAAGTCAGCATGTCACAATTATATTCGTTAAAGCACATGCTGACAACGGCACAGACTGCCTCCGGCACAAGACCTCGCCCCCAATAGTCCCTCGAAAGCACATATCCGATTTCTTTGGATTTTTGGGCAGCATATTTAGGGTCATCATTCGCCCATGAATAATGCAATCCAAGCGAGCCAATCACCTTGTCGTTTTCTTTAAGTTCAAGGGCAAAAACTTCCTTCTCCTCTAAAAAGCCTTGTAAGATTTTTTGAGATGTTTCGATAGACTTATGGTGCGGCCAGCCTGCCATTTCACCGACGCCCGGAATACTGGCATATTCAAAAAAGTCGTAGATGTCATCTTCGCAAAATTCACGAAGAATCAATCGGTTTGTTTCAAGCCGTATTTTTGACGTATCAATATTAACATTCATGTAGTCGCCTCCCGTTTACCTATTACCCGGCATCATAAAAAATCCAGTGTATGAGCATCCGCATCCAGCCCTGCGTATACGCCTATCGGGAATATCGCATGTTTGGTACCGTGCCCAAAATCATCTGTATACACCGCTGGAATGTTATTGCGTTTTGCAAAGCGCTCGAAGCACTGAAACAGACTGTCCGGCGGATTATCCGAATAATGCCCGAAGATTACACCCGTGATGTTTTGCATCATCATGCTCTGCTCGATAAACGCAAGGTATGTGGCGACCGCGCCGACCACGCTGAAACGCTCATAATCCTCTAAAAACAGAATGTAATTTTCGTTTTCGTCAAAACTAAAATACCTGTTGCCCTGTAATTTTCCCATCAGCGGAAGATAACCGCCGATGAGTTTACCCTCACATTGCCCCGCGTTAATCGCTATCCAGTCGCTGTCGCTGACGAATTTGTTTGATTCATGGCCGCGCACAAAGTGCTGTAAGAACTGCTGCCAGTCGTAATACCGCAAATCATTAAACACACCGGGCATACAGCCGTAATACGTGACAAGCCCGGTTTGCGCATGAATTGCGTTTACGATGCTCGTTCCGTCGCTGAAGCTGCTAAACAGCTTGGGGTTTTGCTTTATGGCATCATAATCAATTAGTGGCAGCAGCTCCGCCGCACCCTCTCCGCCGCCGAACAACACCATTTTTACATCGCTGTCCGAAACCATTGCGTTGAGGTCGGCGACGCGCTCCTCCGTGCTTGCGGCGTAACCGTAAGTGTCCTTGTACACATTTTCGCCCAGCTTAACCCGAAAACCAAGCGACGATAAAACTGCAATGCTGCGCTTGTGCCGCGCCGGGTCAGGGACATGACTGGGGCATATGATTCCTATCGTGTCTCCAAGTGAGAGCTTCGGTGCAATGTTTTCCATGTGATTCATCTCCTTTGTTGTTCGGTGAACAGCCTATGTTCATTTTAACATAAAATGTTTTGCTAAGATTTCAAGCACTTCCTCTCGGGTATCGGTTTCAAAATCATTCCGCGTATAGGTGAAAAAGCCCGTGTGACCCCAGTCGATATCGTTCGACGGCTTATATTTCGCCCAGGCATTGAAATTAGCAAGCGTCGCGTCAGGGTCTTTGCACAACTTGATTTGCTCCATCATAAACTTTTTGTCCGGGTCGTCGCGGTCAAAGAAGCGGGTCGCGGTAATGTCGGGCGGGTCACAGAGCATGATTGCCACGTGGTGATAATCCGATATAGCACGCAAAACATCCGGCGGAATGTTGGTATCCACGATAACCTTCTTACCGCTTGCGGCGAGCTTGATCAGCTCGGCTATTTCGATTTCGATGCATTCTTGCGAGCAGTTATAAGTCCACTGCCAATGCTCTTCAGGCGACATATTGAGCCATTCCTCCCAGCCGCTCATCGTATCGAAATAGCAAAGCGCAGGCTGCTTCCAGCGGGAAAGCTCACTACGTGGAAATACATCGTGGTAGTTTTCGCCGCAGAAAATCATATCGTAACGCTCAGCAAGCATTTTTACCATTGTGGATTTGCCTGCGTAGCTGTGTCCGTTAATGAAGTACACATTGTGCAGATAGTGCTTGATGATATTGTCGCTTATTTGTATTTTCAAAGGGATGCCTCCTTATGTTGAGTCTTTAGAGCCCACAGTCATGATTTTGATTTTATCTTTTCAGCTTCTTGCCAGTATTCCGGCCACTTATCCCTATAAAACTGCGCCATAGGTTCATCGAGCTTGCTAATCCAGTCTCCATCCATTATCCATTTCAGTACCCATTCACGGATTTTATCGTGCCGCCATTTGGGCAAATCCTCGTAATGCTCATATACAAACTTGCCTTTATCCTCGAATGAAAGAATAGCGCGATAAACATCGGGGATATATTCGCAATCAATTACCAGTACAGGCACTTCAGAAATCGCGGCAAAACGAACACCGGGAACGGCGTCGATGCCATAGTCGCCAGACACGCGATAAACATAACCGCTAATGCCGTTGTACATATATTCAAGCGCCCCGCTGAACATCTCCTGATATACCAGAACGCCATCCTCCCGGATATCCAACGTCGGCGATATCCACAGCCGACTTTTGTCCCTGATGTAGTGAATGGCAAGCTGCGAGTTTGAAGTTAAATAGACACAGGGTTTTTTCAGATTGTTTTCCTTTCCATCGAAGGGCAGAAGATCGGTTAAACCGGGAATTATGCTGCCGTGATAATAATCCATCTATTTCTCCTCCGTGATGTTTTTCAACAATTCGTCAACCGGCTTCGTCCCGTCCAGCCGAACAAGCGGACAGGAGAGCAGCTTGAACCATTCCTCGTGTAAGGCACGGCTTCGTTGGTCGGTTCCGGCAGTGTCATAGGTTTTCGCCCATTCGATAAACTCAATATGATTGTCATACATATCGCCGCCGGGACGAATGCGTTCACCAAATCGCTTGTTTTCGCGTTCTTCCAGCCACTCGATACGAACCTCGGTTGGCGTATCAATAAATACAACCAAATCAAACCATGGGATAAACACATCGCCCCAACCGCACAAGGAACCGGAAATCACGCATTTAGGATTTTCCGCAACAACGGCTCTCATACGCCTGACACATTCCTCACGCGGCAGCGACCTCACAAACGGCGGGTCGGTCTGCTCCTAGAAATAGCCGTCCGTATCAAGCCATTTATAGCCGTACTCCCGCTCCAATGCTCGTCCCAATGTGGTTGTTCCCGCGCCTGACGCGCCGACGATGTGGATGATGTTATATTTCATAGTTCACACCCTTTGCTCTGCCACAAAGAGCGGTATTGATCCAAAACATCATTGCTCCAAACATGAGCTTCGATATATTTTAGATGGTCATTGAGATGTTTGTCTTTCGGATAAATTCCGCGTTTGAAGTCGTATTCAACATGCGTCGGGTATCCATTGCGTTCAATCACCTGAATTATCTCATCCGCGAAGTACACTTGTCCCCAATATTCCTCTTCGCCATGGAGCGCCGGGTTAAGCACCGCAAAAGAATCCCCATATGTAAAGGATACCGTTTCAAGGTTAAACTCCGATAGGGGGATTTTGACGACAGCCGGGTTTTCAAATGCAGACGCCCACTGCTTATGATCGCCCAAAAAGAAGTAAATTGGCGACATCCTCGCAGGTCTGCCGCCATGTCGGATAAAAGCATCGCGCAGCAGCATATCCCGGTCATAGCGTTTCTTGAGAAAACCCTCAATGTTCGGGTTCCCGAATTTACCCGCCTTCTGTTTGGCAAGCAGCATTTCCCGCGACTGTTCAATCGGCAGCTCGGTCATGGACAGGAAAGGGTCTTCCCCTGACTCATAATAGCGATATAGATAGCGGTCACTGCCATTCACATCGGTCGTCATCACAAAAGCCACCCCTTTATTTCGTCATTCATCTGATTGCCGCAACGTGCCAGTTCGCCCAACACGCGGTTGATGCCATATTCGAACGTGTGCCAATTTTCGCGTGTAATATCAAAACAATCAACCGGGCAAATCAACAGTTCCGCTTCGGGGAAAGCCAGCTGATACATCATCTGGCAGCGCCGGGCATGGAATGATTTGCAAACGATAATGCCGCGCCGAACGATTAGCCCGTTTTCATCACAGAGCTTTCGCGAAAACGCAGCGTTTTCTTTGGTGAACCCGGATTTGTCTTCTTTCAGAATCGCTTCACCCGGCGCACCACATTTTATAAGTACATCAGCATAAAACTCGCAATCGGTTTGGTAGTTGCCGTTATAAATGTCTTTCTTCGAACGAACTCCCGGCCATTTATCCAGCTTGACAGAAAGACCTCCGCTCGGGACAAGCACCGGTGCTAAACCCATATGGTATAGCTGCGCCGCGTGTTCGGGCAGTTCGGGAAACGAGCCGCCGGGAATGAAAATTGCATCCGATTTCTTTGGCTCATCAGCCACAAAAATAAATTCGGTAATGGCAGAGATAATGGGGTTTGTCATATGACATGTACGGGATGCGGAGCTTGTTATGCTTTGTGCCCATATTCCCTCCAACAGTTTCTCTACTGCCGCAAGCAATCTGCCGTCCTTGACCTTTTCCAAGCCATCATTTGCCCAGTTCGGAAAGTCCTTGCGCTGACAAGCGATAACGAGGCTTGATAATTCGCAAGCAACATTGTCAACCATTACCTCACGCTCATCGAATCCGCCATATGCTGATTGAAACGCCGATTTTACTTCGTCAGTGCCGAGGCTGCTGCACACATTGCGGATATCCGAGTAGACGTATGACTTGTAAAAGAAGTTGTAGTCGAACATCAATGCGCTCCGTCCGTCGCGCGCCACAGCAAGGTTTGTATAGTAGAAATCGGTATAGACCAGCGTTCGCGGCAGTTCCATGACAGCAGAACGGATTTTATCAAAATGCTTCTCAATGACTTGCCATACCGGCAGTCCGCTTGTCCCGGTTTTCTCTTGGATGAGCCGAAGATTATCAAGCGTTAGGCTATCATATTCGTCAATAAAATCGTGATTATTCGCATACTCGCGCCCGTTTTGGTGGAGCGTTCTGTACCAGAGCGCGATTTTCTCGGCGGTGTTCGGGTCGTTCATATCGTCCGGCGTACCCAATCGATACTCGCTCCGCTCAATGTCCTCCATGACAAGGGAACAACCTGTAAGGGCAATCATTTTCAGCGTCGGAACGCCGAGCGAATTAAGCAACTGATAATTGGTTATCTCCCGCCGATACTCCGGCTTGTCAAAGCATTTCATCACATAGCTGTCGGTGTCTATGATGACTCGCCAAACTGAAACGCCGTCTTTGTCGCGGATTAGTGAAAGCTCATTAAAGGCGATGTTCATCCTCCGCAATTCGGACTCCGCGAACCGCCCAACGGTGTTTGTAAACTCTGTGTCAATAACATCCGTGAAACGCTGAATGACTGCATTGTCCATGCTCTTCTCGGGCGATAGTTGTGCATTATATCGGTTTTGTATTGCCATTTTTAGGGCATCCGCATCGGGGCATAATCCGTTTTCGAGTGCCCATTCACCGGCTGCGGTCTTGGCAATAACTTTTCCTGTGCGAAGCGTGTAAATCCCGCGCGCAATATCCAAGAGCCAGCCAACGACTTTACCGTATTTACGCGCCGCCTGAACATGGCGAGCTATATCATCGCGCATTTGTGCATAGGTCGGGTAGGTCATCCTACCCCGAATATCATCACCGTGGAGTAAGATACCACTGTCCAGCAGTTCTGCAATACCGAAGCTGTCCATGCCCCAATTGTCTGCGATACGTTGTCCGCTCGTTCCCCAATATACCGTCCGTTCGCTTCTGCCATTGAGGAAAGCGTCTGCCGAGAGCATACCACCCTCAAACAAACGAAAATACGGATTACTCGGATAACGTTCCAGCATGGCCTGACGAAGTCCGACGAGAGCATTCGCTTGCTGCTCGCCGATTTCGTGTTCGGTCAAAACGGCAATATCGATATCGCTCCACCCAAGCCTGAAATCGTTAAGCACCACCGAACCGAAAAGGTAGATGGTCGGCTTGTTATCGGCGAGGATTGACACGATTTCATTGGTCATTATTTGGATAGCTTCGCTAAGTGTCATTTGGATAATTCCTCTCTCATCCGCTCAGTAAACCACAAATACTCTTCATAGCTCTCATAGGGTACGGGTTCGCTCACTCGATAATCAATGGGCGCACTTGGAAAATCGTCGTCGAGATAACGCGGGAACAGGTGAATATGTAAATGCGCACCGGAGTTTGAGTGCATTTCATAATTTATCTTTACCGCGCCGGTGACTTTACGGAGCGCCCGACCGACACGCTGTACTTCGTTCATAAAAGCGGCTGCATCAGCTTCAGGCATGTCCTCAAAGTGAAAGTAGTGTTTTCACGGCATAACATACATTTTGCCGAACAGCCGTCCCTGTCCGGGATACTCGCCGCAAATCCATGCGATATTGTTAATCTCTATATCGCTTTGTCCGTCAGGTGCGGGCAGATTATTACACACCGGGCAGTTCGCATGATCGGCAGCTTGTATAAATTCAGGATAACGATAGTGAAAGCTGCCACCACGCTTTTCGCTTGATAAATCCAAAGTCATCCGGCAAATTGGCACATCAAACGGACCGGTCAAGTTGCTTTCGGTTTCCACAAAACCAAATTTACGGTACAAATTCTTTGCGGGTACACCGGGTTCAAAGCCTTCGGGGAAGGTTTCCACTGTAATAGGTTTCTTATTGTCAAGGTGATTTAGAGCAGTGCGCAGCAGTTTGCTTCCTGTGCCTTTTCCTCGATGCTTCGCCGTCACACCAAACCATGTGATACGGTTATGAGTTCTTGAAAACCCTATAATGCCAAGACAATCAACGCTCATATAATCGAGCGCAATCAACGCTTCGTATTTGCTGACTTTCCCCTTTGCGTATTCAATAAATTCAGGATCAGCCGCCATATCTCCGGGATGCCGAAAAATCGGAGATACTTCGGTCGCCAAAGCATACCATGCGGAGAGGTCACTTTCTGTTGCCCATTGAATCAGCATTGATTTGCCTCCACGTAATTCACGATTTTTTCGTCACTTGTTTTGAAATCTATTTTCCATCCGTCGTACTTATAGTTCTCTGGAATACGGATGTAGCATCCGATTGTATCGTTGCGTTTGCGTCTGATAATGCCTGACACATTCTTATTATCAGCATTACCCTCCGCTGCCATCAGGCTGTCCCCATCACACGAAAGGACAACCCCTATGTGGTCGTGCCATGGACTGTTTTCAGGTTTGTCCTCTTTCGGAATGATGTTTTTATAAATCACAACATCTCCAGATTTCGGAATAAACCCATCTTTTTCAAAATAGCAAAATCCATTCTCCATACCCCATTCATACCATGCGCCTACACCGGCAAAGCGACAATTCGCTACCTTCTTTGCAGTATGCGGAACGCGAATTGGCAACGAAAGCCCTGCTTCGATACAGCAATGGTATACAAACGCCGCACACCATGCGTTTTTCAGCTCATCGAAAGCGGTTTCCTCAGGATAATAGCGGATTATTTTCATATAATCCGTATCTGTTCTTTCGCCGAGTATCCTCTTGCCCGCGAGGGTTGCCGCTATATCAGCCACACGGGATTGGGCAAAGGGTCTTGCTGTGATTTCTTCCTTTGGAAGGAGAGATATATTCGGGACGGGCAATATGAGTTCCTTTGCAACGCTAAGCAGCCTTTGTCCGTAAATCCAACCATAGCTGGTATCAAAAGACAGATGCTGGAGAATGTCGCTGTCTTTCAAAAGCTCATCATACTCGTCATGTACATGAGCTTTATCCGAATGATGATGAATTGCTGACTTAATTATGGTTTGTTCACCTTCTGTGAAAATGCCGGCCAAGCTATATTTGAAAGCAACTCTTATCATTTCAGCACCATTATATGCGTGCAAATCAGTAAATCCGGTTTTGTATGAGTAAACGTCATGCAGCAAGCCTATGATCGTTGCAAACTCCAAGTTCAGCCCGCGTTTTGCCGCCAATAAAGCGCAACAATGAGAAACTCCATAAGAATGTATATAAGCAGCTCGTTTCTCACCAGTATCTTCTATGCGGTCGAAAATTTCATTAACATAGCTTTTGATGCTGTCTACTCTGCTTGTCATTTCGCCGCCCTCCACTCCTCAATCAACTGCTCAATCGATTGTTGCCGCTCATCTCGCTCATCGCTAACAGCCCGTTTCGCAATGTCAAACAAATCCTTGCTCAGCTTCCATTTTTCGATGCACCGATCACGCTCGTCGCCGAACAGCGCAAACGCCGTCGCACCCATCGTGTAGACATTGGTGATCTCATCGATTACCGCACCGAGCGTAAATTCCTCCGGTGACATAAAGCGCGAACTGCCCCACATGCGCCCCATATCGTTGACATACGGTTTCCTTGCGTAGAAATCAATATCGCAAAGGACAGTCTTTCCCGCGCCGAAGTCATACATGATACTGCCGTCATAAAAATCAATAGCGACATAGCCCTGTCTCGCGACATGAGCGTGAAATGCCAGTATTTCATCGAATACCTGTAGTCTTATGTCGAGCGGCATTTGCAGAAATCTCTTCCGCGAGCGAGGATACATCGGATGCATACACTCGGCATTCGCCCACTCAAATACCATTTCGAAGCTTCCGCCAATTTCTTCGGAGCTTATGTATTTTATGAGGTTCGGGTGAGCTAAGTCGCGGTAAATAGGCACAGTGCGCTTGAGATTTGCGATAGCTTCCTCCGCACTTACACCGGCGCGGTCAGTCGGCGCACCTGCAAACTTAACGAAGTATTTGCGTTCGCCGTCAGCCACGCCAAAACATATATTACCGGAATCCTGATCGTCAAAAACTTTAAACACCTTGCCGTACTTGCTGAGAAACGAAAAATCGAACAGCGATTTAAGCTTGTACGGTACGTCGTCCATCCATTGGATGTAGAAATCCTTGAGATACCAAGTCGGAATGGTGCTGCTGAAATTATTTGTCCATTTCAGGATGTTGTTAACAATATCGGTGCCGTCCTCAATGCCGTTTAATCCATAGGGATCAGTGAGCGCCGCAAGCGCATCATACGCCAGATAATATGTAAGCACATTCCAGAACTCAATAGGCGGCTCATTACCAAAATATCCACAGATTTGCCCTGTATAGAAGTGTGGGTACATGGTAGGCATCCACGCCATATTATTCATGTCCCACCACGGATCACCATGGGGAGTATTGAAGCAGTTGAAATCAATTACGCTTATATCGCCGCTCGGCAGAACCATAATATTTTCTGTATTATAATCCCCATGGATAAAGGTTTGTGTGCAGGAATCCAGAACACTCTTGTTTTCATCAAGATAACGTAGCAGCATTCCACCAATATCCGAATGGATCTCAGGTTTTGAATTATACTGCGCTACCCAGTTTGCTACCTTGCTCTCAAATCGAATCCTCCACGGGTCTATATCCTCTGGCGCGGGCAGAGTATGTATCTTCCGCAGCGTTTCACCCGCACTTAGCCCCAATACATACTGCTCGGTTTCGGACATGAGCGGAAGTGCTGCTTCCACGTCCTCGCCATCCAGCCAGCCAGATAGGGAGTAGCAAACCTCCGCATACGAATGCTATGTTGTTCATCGATAATTCCATCGCAGAAGGGACATTTTGTATTGGTGGTCAAATCGCCGCCGTGTACTTCTCCTTCGACAATAAAGGTCAGCCGCTTAATATCCGCGTTGTATTGACTGCGGAGCGCCTGATATCGGTTGTAAAGGACGTTGCACTCTGCCAACTGTTCGTTTAAGCCGTAAATTTCTTTCGTGAGCAGCTGGCTGCGCCCGATGGCACTGGTTATTTGCCGCTCTGTCGCGCTGATTTCATCGAGGATGGCGTTAACTTTCCCCTCCATGCTTTGCGTATCGGCGACTGGAATCTTGTCCAATTCGCCGACGCGCTCCGCCATACGACTTAAACGGGTATTGATATATTCAACAACCGCTTTTTTCTTTGCCTCTTTGATTTTCTTTTCTTCCTTCGGGTCTGTTTCCTCGTAATTCAATCCCGTCAGCAGATAAAGGAGCGCTGACAGCGATGCCGTCTTCTGTGTATCGTGCCTCGAAACCATGATGGATTCTGTTTGAAATACATGTCCTTCATCAATCAATAGAGCATGTAGAAAGCTTCTGAATGTCAGTCGCTGTTTATCAAAGCGCCCATTTTTTATGATGCTGGGCGTTCCGTCAATCCCTATGAGCGAAAGCCAAACATCGCTGATGTTGTTTTTCGCCCCATCAATTTTATAATCGCCCGAATCGATATTTTTTAAGGCGCTGGAGACCTTGACGGTTTTCGCGTCCAGTTTGCGTTCGAATGTGACAGTCCCGCTGTCCTCCACTTGCACAATCGCTTTCACGGTATCGTGCCCGGATTTTTGGTTGAGACTGATGGTCTTGCTGCTGAACAGGTAGTCAAGGCATTTGACAACATAGCTTTTACCCGTGTTTGAAGGGCCGCACACAATGTTCAAGCCTTTATCAAAATCAATAACAGACGGTTTGTTTTTTCCGCCGCTTACGATGATTCGTTTGATGTACGCACGGAATTAAAAACATCATTCATCGCCATCCACCCACTTTATCCGTCCGTCATTTACGAGAAAATGGCAGACACCCTTCTTTTCACTGTTACCGATCCAGTCGGTTTCACGCAGCGTACACTTACTGATGGGTGTGATGGCGGCTTGTGTCATGACTGCTCCCAGCCTGTCGAACCCGTTATCATAATCCTGTTCATGAATATCGACAATACCATCGTATGTTTCGTTTTTCAATGTTTCAAACTGGTCGGGGTCGGCGTTGCCAAAAGCTTCGCGAGTGCCCCTTCTGACACTTTCAGCGGCGTAGTAGTCTTTACGCTGACGCTGGAAGTTCTTTTTATATTTATGGTAACTGCCAAGTTCATCTTTGCTCAATTCCGAAAGACCTTCGGCATCGGCATACGCCTCTAATAACGCCTCGACATACGGCATTTCATCTTCCGAAAGCTCATCGGGAGGAGGAAGGATGACCGGGCGAGGTAGTTTGGCGAGCAGGGTACGGAGTTTGGATAAGTCGGGAGATTTCTTCGGCGAACTCCGTATCGACTGCGGATGCGCTTGCAATATCTCTCATTATTCCAATAAACAATTCGGCGCATTTACTCACGATATCGGAAATGGAGCCATTGTTGACTATTCCGCGGTTGGTCAATTCGTTCGCAATACCCGCTATAGCTTCAAGAGAAAATGTACTCATATATTCGCCAAACGCTTCTGTGTCCAAATGACCGAGGATAGCGGTGGCGTTTTGCTAGCTTATTTTACGCTGCCCGTTATAAATGCGCCCGAGATAATCCGGTGCCATATCCAATAGTGGGTTGGGGTCATCCGTATCCTCCATAAAGCTACCAATAAGGCGACGACAAAGTTGGACTTCGATTGACTGCTACCGCAATATGGATAAAGCATTTTTGCATATTCACTAAATGTCAATGGTATGCCTCCTTGTCTTTTCACTTGTACGGTTTTGTACGGACTTGTCCGTGCTTGTACGGAGACCCGACAGCCTGTTTTAGTAGAATAAATGCGAGGGGACAAGTGTTGGAAAAGTCATTTGCAAGCCTGTTAAGGATTGTTGATATAGTACCACATGTCATCGCATAAATCAACAAAGTGTTCGCGAACGTAAAATGGAAAGGAGAATGA
>ENA-UOOM01001676-UOOM01001676.1-fermentation-metagenome-genome-assembly--contig:-NODE-1676-length-20422-cov-88.285265_pt1 | contig 20422 bp, 19 predicted proteins | sample MGYA00245781_ERZ724031 | MGnify/ENA primary metagenome ERZ724031 (study PRJEB28704, sample SAMN03018317) | fermentation metagenome | biome: anthropogenic terrestrial biome; feature: soil... | reverse complement strand
ATCTTAACACTGGAATAAAACAGTCGTTGCTGTTAAAACGTGAAGATCCTTCGCAAGAGAGGCTCAGTATGACAGGGAAATTGTCATTCTGAACGAAGTGAAGAATCTTAACACTACACCGATCAGTCATTGTGGTTGAAAGGATAAGATCCTTCGCAAAAGAGGCTCAGGATGACAGGGAAATTGTCATTCTGAACGAAGTGAAGAATCTTAACACTACACCGATCAGTCATTGTGGTTGAAAGGATAAGATCCTTCGCAATAGAGGCTCAGGATGACAAACAGACAGACCTTAATTGCTTTGCCGAGTACAATTAACATTAAACGGTTATTGAAAAGTTTCGAGATAAAGGATTCATTTTGAAGACTTACTATGTTTACATGATAACTAATTGGAGAAATGAGGTCCTGTACACTGGGGTCACTAACGATCTTGCTCGAAGAATTCATGAACATCGGGAAAAGAAAGTTCTTGGTTTTACCAGTCGGTATAATTTGAGAAAGTTGGTTTTCTTTGAATCATCGCCAGATGTCTATGCAGCAATTGCACGAGAAAAAGAGATCAAGGGCTGGGTTCGTAAAAAAAAAGAATGCATTAATTGCGACAATAAACCCTAACTGGAATGATCTGGCTGAAGAATTCGGTATTCTTTTTGATGAGTAAACTGAGGTCATTCGTTCCTCAAGATTTCGTGTGATTCTGAACGAAGTAGAGGATCATAACAGTGCAATGAGCAGTCGATGTGGTTAGAGCGATAAGATCCTTCGCAAAAGAGGCTCAGGATGACAAGAGGATTGTGCCATTCTGTCAAATGCTCTGTCATTCTGACCAACATCCTGTGTGGCGTTCTATCTGTAAACCAACCGACCCTCAACAGCGCGGTTGATTGCCTGGTGATGGCGGAAGTATTCATCGATTACTGCCTGCATCGAGGCGACGACCACACGGGAAGGGGCAATTTGTGTCAGCTCATCAGTCGAAATCCCCAGATTCTTATCACAATTGATCGAGTGATATTCCTGCAGTCCAATCTTGTAGATCTGATCGCTTGCCACAGGCTTTCCAGCTATGTCCAGGCTAATCAGTTTGTCAGCTGTGTCATCATAAACCGCACTTACCCCCCGGTTCACCTGGTAACACTCGCCCTCACTGTTGCGATTGCTTTTGCGCATGATATGGCTAAAAATCTTAAGCAGCTGCTCTCCGGTGACGGAGAAACGGGAGAAGGTGTCTTCAAAAGGATATATTTGCTTCAGGTCACGAAGGGTTACGACGGGACCCAGCTCTTTCAACCGAATTGATCCACTGCCAATGAAAGCCACATCCAGCCCCGTGGTTTCTGAAAATATGTCTGAAAAGAGGTTTCCTAACTCAGTCTCTACTTCGCGATCAGGGTGGGTGAGCTTTTTTGCCATTCTGCAAAGCAAGGTGTTGTACTTTGCATCAACAATGGTTTGGTAGGATTCGATAAATTTATGCAACTCTTCATCAGGCTGGATATTTTCGCTGGTGATCGGAACCAGCTGCCATTCCCAGTCTATGATGGAGTTGGTGTCATCATCCACCACGATGTCAAAACGACCGATCTGGTCAGAGCCTACCGCAGCCTGGGCGATCAGAATATCATTGACAACTTCGGGCTGGTCCATATAACTGTGTGAGTGCCCTCCCAGGATCATATCGACGCCCCATTCGGGTCTCAACATGGCTGCGAGCTCTTTGTCAGAATCCAGACCGATATGGGTGAGCAGCACGGTCAGGTCGATATCATCGTTTTTGTAAGCATCGCATATTTTACCGATTTCAGCAGAGGCTTCCTCAAGCGTGATAAACGTACCAATGTGGTTGTCAAGTCTGAGAGAATCCAACACAGTTTCGGTTACGATACCGATAAAAAGGATATCAAAACCATCAATTGGTAAAATAATATAGGGCATCAATAAGCGTTTGTTGTACTTTTTGATATAGAGATTGGCATTAATGATCGGGAAGTTCGCCATTTTCTCCAGGAAAAGCAGGTGAGGCAAACCGTAATCAAGCTCATGGTTGCCGAGTGATGCCACATCCGGGGCGAGATAATTCATAATCTCGATCGTGCTGATGCCTTTGAACTCAGAATCGATAATTGAACCTTGTACCATATCACCCGAGATCGTATAAATTACATTTTTTTCTTCTGAACGGACCTGGTTGATATAACCACTGAGCAGTGAGATGCCTCCTATCATATGACCCCCACCTTCAGCGACCTCTGCCAAAAAATCTCCATGCATGTCGTTGGAATGGAGGATGGTGAATCTTTTGGTGTTCATAAGATTTTTCCTCTCCTCTTGCTTTAGGTAATTATGCGATTATAAGCTTTTTGTAGAATTCTGGTTCCACAAGCGTTATACATCAGCAATTCTCAGGTTGGAAAAATCTGTTTTTTGTGTGAATCAAAGCGCAGCGTAGGGGACGGCTGCCACGCCGTCCCGCAAGCAACCATAGGGCGTGACGTTTGTGCCAACGAAGTCGGTAAGCTTCTTGTTGGCGAAGGTTCAGATTCTTACTTTGAATACTTCACATCACTTCGTTCAGAATGACAAAAACCAGTTCCTGTTTCCTATTCCCTGTTTCCTGTTTCCTGCTTACACGTCCTGAACCTACCCCTGCCGTTTCGGCGTTTGATTGCCCCATCTGCTGTGGGCGAACCAGGATCGCTTGTTGAAAACGAGCTGATAATTAATTTTGCATCATGGGCAAATACCTGTCCATGAATTAACAAATTAAGACAACAACCCCCCGATCGCCATGTTGGCAAAATCGGATTTTGTCAGACGATGACCGGCAACAACATGAGGCAAAACCACATCGAGGATCGATTTTTTTGAAAACATCACCCCTCCCGGCAAGCCCATCACGGCTACATCATCATCGAAATAAGCCAGCATAAACATGGCGCCCGGGAAAACCGGCGTGCCGTACGTGACCGGCTTTGCTCCAGCTTTTTGGATAGCGCCGGGGGTGTGGTCGTCCGGATCAACGCTCATCCCGCCAGTACAGAAGATGATATGTATCCCTGCCTGATGAGCTTCGAGGATAGCGTTTTTAATCTCGTCGGGATCATCACCAACCTCGCGGACAATTTTGGTTTCAACCGGGAAATTGGTCAGTCTTTGAATCACAACGGGAGAAAATGTGTCTTTAATCCTGCCGGTCTGAACTTCGCTGCCAGTAACCAGGATTGCCGCCGTCATATTACGATAAGCGTGAACATTGAAAACACCAGGCTCGATGGCAGCTTGTAATGCTGACAACCGGGATTCTTCGATTACCAGGGGCACCACTCGCATCGCAGCGACTTTGTCGCCAACGTGAACCGGGATGTTATTCTCGCGGGCAGAGATGACGACATGCTCAGTCATGTTCAGCTGGAACAGTTTTTGTGCGTCAATTGTCAATAAACCATCACATTCGGCGAATAACTCGATCTTACCTTCCTGCGGCGAACTCGCCCGAAGGTTTTGCCCCATGCATAGATGTCTCAGGATAACAGCGGCATCATCTTCGTGGAGCATACCCGGCTGCAGTTCAAAAACAAAGATGGTCTCTTTGCCCATTTCGAGCATGATCGGGATATCTTCTTCTTTGATGATGTGCCCCTTGGGAAAGCGAACCCCTTTGAATTTCTCTACAATGATCTGCGTATGGTCATGGGCTAAAACCATCCCAACAGCATCTCGTGTTTTTACCTGTTTCATGGCGATCCTTCATTAAAATCAAAGAGCCAACAACAAGCCGGCTCTTTGACAATCACGTTTATTCTTCGTCGATAGTATCGTCAGATTCACTGGGGTCAAAGCTCTGGTTAAGCTGCTCAGATTCTGCCAGGCTGCGGACAGTGTCTTCAATCTCCTGCCTCAATTCCAGGTTTTGGCTGAGGAAGTTCTTGGAAGCTTCCCGCCCCTGACCGAGACGCTGGTCTTTGTAGGAATAAAAAGAGCCGCGCTTGTCGATCACTTCGAGCGTCGTTGCCAGGTCAAGAATATCACCCGACTTGGAAATGCCTTCGTTGTACATAATGTCAAACTCTGCAGTGCGGAAGGGCGCGGATACCTTGTTCTTAACCACGCGTACGCGTACGCGGTTGCCAACGATCTCGGCACCAACCTTAATCGACTGCACCCGACGCACATCCAGGCGCACCGAAGCATAAAACTTAAGCGCGTTGCCGCCGGTTGTCGTCTCGGGGTTGCCAAACATGACTCCTATCTTCTGGCGCAGCTGGTTGGTGAAAACCACAGCTGTTTTCGTCTGGCTGATCGCGCCAGAGAGCTTGCGCATTGCCTGGGACATCAGACGAGCCTGCACGCCCATGGTGGCATCGCCCATATCTCCCTCTATTTCAGAGCGGGGAACCAGGGCGGCAACCGAGTCGATCACGACCAGGTCGATGGCACCGGAACGCACCAATGTTTCCGCGATTTCCAGGGCTTGCTCGCCAGTATCTGGCTGGGAGATGAGCAGTTCCTGTACATTGACACCGCAGCGGGCTGCGTATGTGGGGTCAAGGGCATGCTCCATGTCAATAAACGCGGCGGTTCCGCCCTGCGCCTGGCATTCAGCCACAATGTGCTGACAAATTGTGGTTTTTCCGGAGGATTCTGGACCATAAATTTCGGTGATGCGGGCTTTTGGAATGCCGCCCACTCCCAGAGCCATATCCAGCGAGAGTGAACCTGTTGGGATGGCTGCAACTTCCATGTGGGTGGCTTCTCCCAACCGCATAATCGAGCCTTCGCCATACTTTTTGACGATGTCGTGCAAAGCCCGGTCGAGGACAGCTTTTTTGGCTTCCTGCAGGTTGGGATCTGATGGATCGGGTTTATTGGTTGTTTTCTTCTTGGTTGCCATTCTTACTCCGGTTATTAATCCTTTTGCCTAAATATAGCACAATTGTTCGAACCGTCAAGGTTTCTTCGTGTAGCTGAAACCAGGATGGACTACAAAATTCTGCGTGCTTCCAGGTAGAAGCGTTTATCCTCCGCATGTCCCATCGAGAAGGTTTTCCGCGGCAAAGAGCCATCCATGATCACCGATTTGAAAAAGTTGTCCTTGGTGATAGCCGGTAAGTAAAAGCCCATATTCCCGGGCTCGGTGCCTAATTTTTCGAGTACGTCATCACCGTGGACGTAGTCAATTTCTGCTTCGGGATGGTCCTGGATATACTGGTCCAGGAATTCCTGAAGAGTGCCGACGGGAAGGTTGTGAATCGGATCTTCGAATCTCAAGACATAATACATATTCGGGGTGATCAAGCCGACGCGCTGACCTTCACGGGTTTCGTCCAATACTGCTGCCTTCATGTCTTCGTAAGTTGCCGCAGGATATTCGAGGATATTTGGTTCATAATAAGCCAGCAATGCCTGCCGGAATTCCTCGCCAACATGGAACATGACCCGGTGGATCGGTTCAAACTGAAGGGAGTGGTCGTGCAAATTGACCAACTCAACCAGGGCGTAGCGAGCGGGGTGATCCATTCCAACCGCAGGCTTCAGCTCTTCCCAGATCGCTTTCGCGGTCGCGAGCGAGTGATTGCCATCTCCGACGGCGAACAGGAGGGGAGAGGTTTCGGCATCTTCAATTTCGCCATATTTCTCGCGGTATGCGTCCGCACTAATCAGACCGGCGATGCTTTCGATGATGCCGTTGAGCATGGCTTCATCCTCGATATAATGACCGGTAATGTGACCCGATCCCTCCATCAGGTCAAAGTCGTACGCCAGTGGAAGTGCATGCTTCTGCTCAAGAACGGGATTCAAAACATTGAAATTTGGATCGTCATACAGCACGAGAATGTGGGGCAGCTCCAATGGGGCGCCGCGCCTGACCTGCATGCGTGGAGGCAGCCGGTCGAGGATGGTTCCTTCAGTAGCCCGCACGAGGGATTTTGAGCCCTTGTTGTAATCATAGTTTTCAAGGTCGAGCGCTACGACCAAACCGGTCTGGATTTCGTTTCCAACCGTTCGTTCAACAAGAACAAAGCCCTTGTGGGGTTCAAAAATGCCCTTATCAAGATATTCCTGCATCCTGGCTTGCGCGTAGGCAATGCGTCTGTCCCTGTCCGGACGGTTGAGCCAGGCTTCGGGCAGAATCACGTGGTAGGTCGATGGAGCATCTCCGGCGAGCTTTTCCACCCGGTCCCAATAATCGGGTTCGGAGGTAAATTGATCGCAGGCGATCACCGCCCATTTGTGCAGGTCAACATCTTTTCCAGGCAGCAATATCTCGGGGATTTGTACTCCAATTTTTTCAGCAGTCGTCACGGGAAAGTCCTTTCATTTAGCATGAGGTGATTTTCCCTTATTGTATCAGAGCAAACCGAAAGGTTGGGCTAATTCTTCTCCGGTAAATATACCAGTCCGACCGCTCCGGGTCCGACGTGTACGCCGATAACCGGGCTGATCTCGCTGATGAACTCATTTTTCACTTTGAAGCGCTGTCGGGCAGTGCTGGCAAGCTCTTCGCTCAGTTTGGCTGAATCGGCTGAAAGCACGCCCAGGTACTCTATGCGCCCTTGCTTACCGAGGTCAGCTTCGGCGATGTCAAATACCCGATTGATCGCCTTTTTAAAGGTGCGCACCTTTTCAAGAGGCTGAATCGCGCCATTTTGCAGTTTCAGGATAGGTTTGAGGTTGAGCGCGGTGCCCAAATAGCGCGCAGCGGCACCGATGCGACCACCTTTGTGCAGATACTCGAGTGTATCAACCACGAACAAGGTTTGGATTCGTTCGGATATGTCCACAGCAATGTTTTTACATTCGAGCAAAGAGGCTCCTTTCAAAGCTGCGTCTGAAGTTATGAGCGCCATAATGGCAAGCGGCATGGATGCCTGCAACGAATTGAACACGATCAGCCTGTCACTGGGCAGACCCTCGGCGCCCTGGATCGCAGAATCCCAGGTTCCGGATATTTTTGATGAAATTACCATCGTGAGGATGTCGTATCCTTCGTCCAGGAGCCGTGTATATACTTCGGTGAAAGCGCCGGCAGAAGGCTGGGAGGTTGTCGGCAGTGTTTTTGATTTTTTTAACCGGGCGTAGAAGTCTTCGATAGTGATATCGATTCCGTCCAGATAAGTTTCACCATCCCAGTTGACAGATAATGGGACGATGGTCAAATTTTGTTCCATTGCAATCGCGGGGGGGATTGCTGTAGTGCTGTCGGTAACTATTGCTACTCTGTTCATGTTGTATTCTCCTAACGGATAAAACACCAGTGTTCGCGATGAGTTTCATACAAGTTGGATTTGGGGTCAATTATTTGTAGAAATAGTTGTTGGTTGCCTGCTGATGACAGGTGATTGCCAGCTCAAAGCTCAAAGTGCCAAGCCATGCTTTTGTTGGGAACGCGGCTCGTCCCGTTCCGGCGAAGCCATCGTAGGGAACGTGCACCGCACATTCCGGCGAAGCCGAGTATTGACGGAGGTGTGACATTGGTGTGACGGCGATGTTCCTCCCCCTCAATCCGCCATACACAAGTACCACATACAACGGCGGATTGGAGGTGCAGCATGATCGCGCCAATGGAAATATCTGGCACCTCCAATACCGACTTCGTTGGTACAGACGTCTCGCCCTACATTACTTTGTCAATTACGTTGATTGTGGATTTTACGGAAGGAGCAAGCCCCTTCCGTAAATGACGAAAACGAGTACCATGTTGGAAAAATGGTCATGATGCTATGAACCTCTCCTGGTCTATTATTCGAAATTATATTGACAATCCGCCGCGTTCCCTACGAAAAGATGGCTCCGCAGGAACGGGACAAGCACTTCGTAAATGTAATTCATAAGGGTCTTCCCGTTCCGATTGACAAGATCCTTCGCAAAAGAGGCTCAGGATGACAAAACCCAGTTCCTATTCCCTGCTCCCTGCTCCCTGCTCCCCCTATAAATCTAAACACATTCATATTGAGAACCGCCCAAAAGCATCCCGGGCAGACAGATTGATCTCAATTTGAGGTCAGCAATTCTCAATATGGAAAGAAATAAACAAATCCCATTTAAAAACCCATTCGTTATCCTCAAATCTTAGGCGAAAATTGGGTATTAATTACTAGTGAGAAAAATTAAGTGGTCATATTGAGAATTGCTGATTTGAGGTATGATAAGAAAAAAATTGATGAGACTTATTTATGTTTGAAAATTTGTCCGAAAAACTAACCACCGTTTTTGATAACCTTAAGAGACGGGGAAAATTAAGTGAAGACGATGTCGATCTTGCCATGCGCGAGGTCAAACTTGCGCTGCTTGAAGCTGATGTCAACTATGCGGTTGTGCGTTCCTTCACCAACCGGGTAAAAGAACGCGCCATCGGTGTTGAAGTCTCGAAAGCACTCAACCCTGCCCAGATGGTGATAAAAATTGTCAATGATGAGTTAATCAACACGCTCGGTCAACCTGTTGAACTGAACCTCAAAGGGGAGAAACCGCGTGTGCTCATGCTGGTCGGTTTACAGGGCTCCGGAAAAACCACGGCAGCCGCAAAGATTGCCAGGAGATTGCGCTCAAGTGGTGAACGGGTGATGCTTGTAGCAGCGGATATTTATCGACCAGCTGCCATCAAACAGCTTCAAACCTTGGGTGAACGCATTGAAGTTCCCGTTTTTACTTTACCAGGGGCAAAGCCGGTTCAAATTACCAAAGAAGCCTGGCAGAGCGCCCGCAAAGGCGGCTACAGCGTTTTGATTATTGACACAGCCGGACGCTCCCAGCTGGATGACGAGCTGATGAATGAGCTCAATAGCATTCAAGACGCGGTTCCAGCCAACGAAATTTTGTTGGTGGTGGACTCGATGATCGGGCAGGAAGCGCTCAATGTCGCAAAGGGCTTCCAGGCGGTTATCCCAATAACTGGTTTAGTCTTTACGAAGATCGATGGTGATGCCAGGGGCGGAGCGGCAATTTCGATCCGCGAGGTCACAGGCATCCCAATCAAGTTTCTCGGAACCGGCGAGGGGCTGGACGCGCTGGAGGTTTTTGACCCGACCCGGATCTCAAACCGCATTCTGGGAATGGGCGATATTCTCGGTCTGATCGAGAAGGCGGAATCCGCTTATGCTGGTGAAGTTGATGCCAAAGAAGCCGAGCGGATGCTCAGCGGGCAGTTTACACTCGAAGACTTTGCCAGGCAGCTGCGTCAGATGAAGAAAATGGGACCGATCTCGCAATTGTTTGGCATGCTGCCAGGACAATTGAGCGCTGTCGCCAAGAATGTGGACCCTAACGAAGCGGAAAGCCAGTTAAAAACCGTGGAAGCAATTATTGATTCCATGACCCCGGCAGAAAGACGAGACCCCAGGGTGCTCAATGCGAGCAGACGCCGCAGGATCGCAGCCGGCTGTGGGAAAGATGTCCAGGACGTCAACCGCCTGATGAAGCAATTCAGGGATATTCAACGTATGATGAAATCTTTCCAAAAATCGGGTGGTCGTGGTAATATTGAAAGGTTATTAAGATAATTACGGATTTGGATAAGGGTATGCTCCTTCAGCATCTCTCAACCTTAAACTGAAGCCGGATTAATTTTTTTATTAGAAAACAAGGAGCAAATATTTAAGATGGTACGTATTCGCTTACGCAGGGTTGGATCAACCCATCAACCGCATTACCGCGTGGTGGTTGCAGATAAAGAAAGCCCTCGCGACGGTCGCTTTATCGAAAACGTTGGTTTTTATAACCCACGTACAGAACCCGGAACAATCGAATTTAATGAAGAAAGAGTTTATCACTGGTTGAGTGTGGGCGCGCAGCCCTCAGATTCGGTCCAGAAACTCTTCAAAGTCGTAAAACTGGATGAACGTTTCGCGCGTTTTAAAGCTGGAGAAGACCAGGATGTTTTGATTGAAGAAGCAGGGAAAATATATAAATCCCGCGCTGAAAAAATCAATGCCAAATAATCTCCAGACAAGGTAAATAAACATGTCACAAAATAACCTCCGCAGTCTGCTGGAATATTTGGCGAAATCGATCGTCAACAATCCTGACGATGTCACTGTTGAGGAACGTATTAATGGTAAGGTCGTGCATTTGGATTTGCACGTTCACTCGGAAGATATCGGCAGAGTGATTGGCAAACAAGGTCGGGTTGCCAACTCCATGCGTGCGATCCTCAGGGTTGTAGCCGCCAGGAACGGCAAACAGGTCGAAATGGACGTTGTCGACCGTGCCTGAGCCAGCCATGGATGATCATAACAAAAAAGCTGCAGGCTCGTTTTTCTTTGACGAGCCTGCTTACTTGTTAATCGGCCGGCTTCAAAAATCGCATGGGATCAAGGGTGAAATCGCGATGCGGGTTCACACCCAATTCCCCGAGCGTATCCGTGCCGGAAAAAGCGTTTACCTGGGTGATGAAAAGGGCGAGATGATCGTTGCTTCCATTCGCTGGAAAGCAAACCTGCTTTTGCTCAGGTTTGTTGGTATCGAAAACCCTGAAGATGCCTCGAAACTTACCAACTATGAGGTCTTTACCAAAACCCGCAACCTGCCAAAACTCCCTGAAGGACAATATTATCATCACCAGTTGATTGGTCTGAAGGTTTGGCAGGGGGATGAGTTTTTGGGTGAACTGACCGATATCATGGAAACCGGCGCGAATGATGTCTACGTCATTCAAAAAGATGACGCGGCAGATCTGTTAATTCCTGCCATCCCTGATGTAATCAAAGTGATTAATCCCGAAGAGGGGATCATGATCGTCGAGCTACTGGAAGGACTGCGTGATTGAACAACGAAGATCTTTACTGGCTCGCATTCAGTTTTGTCAGAGGGATCGGGGCTGTCAGGTTTCGGAAACTACTGCATTTTTTTGGTGACCTCTCCAGGGCATGGACAGCCGATAAAGCCGAATTGATTACAGCCGGTCTGACTGATAAAGCTGCCGATCTTGTTTTGGAAACGCGAAAGGTTCTGGATGTAAAAAAAATCCAAACTGAGTTAAGCAACAAAGGTATCCAGTATCTGACCTGGAATTCTCACGGTTACCCGAAATACCTGCAGGAAATTTCACAACCTCCGCCCGTCCTTTATTACAAAGGCACGATTACTACAGCAGACGACCTGGCAATCGCCATTGTTGGCACCAGGAATGTGACCAAATATGGGAAGCAGATTACCAAAGACACAGCCGCTTACCTGGCCGGGAACGGAATCACGGTGGTAAGCGGTCTCGCGCGGGGTGTGGATGGTATCGCGCACCGGGCTGCCCTGGAAACAGGGGGACGCACATTGGCAGTGCTCGGTTCTGGTGTCGATGTGATCTATCCACCCGAACACCGGCAGCTGGCGAATGAAATCATGAAGAGCGGGGCGATCATCAGCGATTATCCCCCGGGTACCAAACCGGACGGAATCAACTTCCCTCCACGCAACCGTATCATCTCGGGCTTATCGCGTGGGACTGTGGTCATCGAAGCCGGCGAACGAAGCGGGGCGTTAATTACAGCGAAATTCGCCCTCGAGCAGGGTCGCGATGTTTACGCCGTGCCAGGGTCGGTGCTTTCTCAGATGAGCAAGGGAACCAACAACCTGATCGCTGAAGGGGCAACACCAATGACCAACCCGGCGATAATCACCGAAGCAATGAATCTCAAGGGCGAAATTGCCAGACCCAAACGCGAGCGGATTGTGCTCACCTCAAATGAGGCAAACATCCTGCGCGTTCTCGGCAGCGAAACCATGCATATTGACGAGATCTGTGCGAAAACTTCGATGGAGATCGAAAAACTGACCGCAGACCTGACCATGATGGAGTTGAAGGGGATTATCGAACGGGACGGCGGCATGGAATATCGCCGTGTTCAGAATTGGGATATTGGGTAGCGTTCCAACTGAGACTGTGCAGGCGTCACCATTTATGACGCGGTTGACCAGAGGAGTTGGAGATTGTTTTGCCAGAAAATTGTTTTCCACGGTATCGTCCGTGGCGGGCATGGGATACGACCCATGGGCTCCGGGTTGTGGGCAGACAGATGAAGAGCCTTCAGCGTGTTCAGGGTGACAAAAAAGAAACGTTCAGAATAACAACCCATGACAATTCATTCTTGACAAAAATTTGATTATGGTATGATATTGCCCGGCTGGGTGGAATAGCCGATAGGTCAGGAGAACTTTAATGGAAGCATATTGTTTGAAGTGTAAAGAAAAACGAGAAATCATAAACTCGCTTGCGGGGTTCAACGCCCGTGGTGGTCCGGTAACAACTGGCACCTGTGCTGTTTGTGGTTCCAAACTGTATCGCATGGGCAATACCCCTGCACATGAAGGGCTTGAAAAACCTGTAATTGAAGTCACAAAGAAATCAGCTTCCAAAAAGGCGTCGAAAAAAAAGACAACCAGCAAAACCATCAAAAAAGTGAAGACTACCAAAGCCATTCGTGCAACTGGCAAACCGCTGGTGATCGTTGAATCTCCGGCAAAAGCCCGGACTATCGGTCGCTTTTTGGGCAGCGATTACGATGTTGTCGCCTCAGTCGGGCATGTAAGGGATTTGTTGAAATCGCAGCTCAGCGTTGACATTGAGAATAATTTCGAACCCAAATACCGTGTCCCCAACGAAAAAAAGCAAGTCGTCAGGCAGATTAAAGAGCTAGCTGACATAAGCAAGCATGTTACCCTGGCAACAGACCCCGACCGCGAAGGCGAGGCGATCGCCTGGCACCTGATGGAATCCGCTGAGATAGACCCCGCAAAAATCGATCGTGTGGTTTTCCACGAGATTACCCGGGACGCGGTCGCGGAAGCTTTTGCCAACCCCCGCCAGCTGGATATGGACCTGATTGACGCACAACAAGCCCGACGAATTTTGGACCGGCTGGTTGGTTACAGCGTTTCCCCGATTTTGTGGGCAAAAGTGAAGGGGCGTCTCTCCGCGGGGCGTGTTCAGTCTGTCGCTCTTCGCCTGGTTGTCGAAAGAGAACGGGCAATTGATGCGTTTATTCCCCAGGAATACTGGTCGATTCATGCGCTATTAAACCCCGATAAAAGCGACAAAGAATACCGGGCTAAGCTGGTGAAAGTGAATGAGCAAAACCTGAACATGAGTCTGAAGGATGAAAACGCGGCGATGGCTCTGGTCGAAAAGATGGAAATAGCAAACTACGCGATCGAGGCGATCAACGTCAGCAACAAAAGCATTCGTCCGGGCGCGCCTTTCATCACCAGCACGCTGCAGCAGGAGGCATCGCGTCGTTTGGGGTTCCAAACCAGGAAGACCATGGCGCTTGCCCAGCAATTATACGAAGGCATCGACCTCGGTAACAGCGAAGAGACTGGTCTGATCACCTACATGCGTACAGACTCTGTGCACGTTTCTGCTGAATCAGTTCGTGAAGCCCGCGCGTATATCGGGAAGAATTATGGCACAAATTTCTTACCCGACAAACCGCCACAATATCGTACACGCTCCGCCTCAGCCCAGGAAGCCCACGAAGCGATTCGCCCGACTTCGGTCGCCCGCGATCCCCAGAGCATGAAGAAGCACCTCTCCAAGGACCAGTTCGCGCTCTATCGGTTGATCTGGCAGCGCTTTGTCGCCAGCCAGATGCTGCCGGCAATTCTTGAGATCACAACAGTTGAAATCGAAGGCAAGTACGCCTCAGACAAGTATCTGCTGCGTTCAACCGGCAATCGTGAGGTATTTGCAGGTTTCAAAGCCGTCTATCGTTACGAAAAGGCTGAAGATGAGAATGGAGAAGAAGAGACAATGGACCTGCCTCTCGAGGTGATGAGCGTGGGGCAAAAGCAAAACCTGATCAAACTCGATCCAGCCCAACATTTCACCCAGCCTCCCCCGCGTTACTCAGAAGCGACCCTGATCCAGGCACTGGAAGAAAACGGGATCGGCAGACCTTCAACCTATTCGCCAATAATTTCGACTATTCAAAGCCGCGGATACGTCACCCGCGAGAACAAGCGCCTTTATCCGACCGAAATTGGCTACCTGGTCAACGACCTGGTCGTCGAATACTTCCCAAAGATAGTTGATCTCGGATTTACTTCGAAAATGGAAGATGAACTCGATAAGATCGCTGATGGAGAAGTTGCCTGGGTTGATGTGATCCGCGACTTTTACGAACCATTTTCACAAAATCTCGAAAACGCGCGCAAGCATATGCCTGAAACCAAGGTCGAACCCGAAAAGATCGGCAGAATTTGCCCGTTAGACGGAGGCGAACTGGTGATCAGGAACGGACGGTTCGGCAAATTTATAAGCTGTTCCAACTTCCCTGCCTGCCGGTATACTGAACCTTTGCTGGAAAAAATCGGGGTTACCTGTCCACAGTGTGGAATCGGTGATGTTGTCGAAAAACGAACTAAAAAGGGCAGAAAGTTTTACGGATGTTCCCGTTACCCGGATTGTGACTTTTCTGCGTGGGATAAACCGACCGGGAAGCGCTGCACCAATTGCGGCGGCGTTTTGGTGGAAAAACCCAATCAAATTGCTGTTTGCGTGGATTGCAAGAAGAGATATCCGCTGGATGGTCGTCAGTAAGCAGCCCTTGTTGGTACGAAACATGCACCAAATGTGACATCAAGTTTTACAAAGAGGTGCAGGCATGGAAAACATCAAACAATCTCTCGAGGAAAAACTGCGAGAACCCCGCAACCTGGCGATTGCTGCTGGTTTGGTTGGGCTGGTCATTGGCTTGTTTTTTGCCTATGTGCTCTTCCCAATACCCTGGACAGATGCGTCCGCAGAGAACCTAAGACCAGATCTGCGTGTTGATTACCTGCGCAACGCGATTACCACCTATACCCTCACAGCCGACCGCTCTAAAGCTCTCCAGGCATATACCGAGCTTGGAAACAAAGCCGAAGATACACTCGCGGAATTGGTTGCCAACCCTGGTTTTCTAAACATCGAACAAATCCAGCGCTTTTCGACAGCGATCAACACGGCCATCCCCGACGCTGATTCATCGCCAACTGAAGCCACCTTGAACGATGGTTCACAGGGTGTAATGAATGAAAGTGACTCCGGGGAAAAATCGAACTCGCTGCTCTGGTTGGGGTTGGGATTGTTCGCCGTGCTGGTTGTCTGTGCAGGAGCGGTTTATTGGTTCTATTTCAGGGAAAAAGGCTTCAGCTTCGGCAGCATCTCTGTGGAGCCAGCCGCGAGAAGTTTTCCTTCACAACAGCATCCCGCACAGGCTGTCAGACGACGCGATGTCCCGCCCGCCGTTCAACCACCGGTCGTCCAGCCACCAGCTTCTGCAAAGCCAGCTGCCCAGCGCAATTCCATCTTCGCCAATGGGACCAATAAAACCGATGGTAACGTCAATGGTAATGGTGAAAAACCAGTCGCACAGTTCATGTCCACTTATGTGTTTGGAGACGATCGCTATGATGAATCGTTTACATTTGATGCGCCAAATGGTGCTTTTTTGGGTGAATGCGGAATTAGTATTTCGGACCTGATTGGTGTGGGTGAGCCTAAGAAGATATCTGCCTTTGATATCTGGCTCTTCGACAAAAATGATATTCAGACCGTTACCAAGGTGATCATGAGCAAACACGCATTCAACGATCCGGATATCCGCTCGCGACTGGAAATCCGGGGCGAGCCGATTTTGGCTGAGCCAGGCAAACTATTCCGCCTCGAGACTGCCACTCTTCGCCTGGAAGGGCGGATTGTGGATGTGTCCTATGGGGATCTGCCTTTGCCTGTTGATAGCTATTTCCACCGAAACACTGTTGAACTGGCGGTTTACAGGAAGTAGATTCTCTATTTATGCTTAAGAGCATCGGGAATACCCCGACGCTCTTATTATTGGAACGCACACCGATGAATTTTGGATGCGGGTCGGACGAAGTGCCGGTGAAGGTGTGAAGTGGGATGGCTTGACACCCCTGGTCTGGGCGAAAGATTATTTAGTCTCACTCAGACAGGCGCTACACCACAAAAGAAGTTCAGGATAATAATAAAAATTATTCGATCTTGAGAATCTTATAAGCTATTTTCATCCCACCTGGAAGGGTCACTTCAGCGAGGTCGCCTTCTTTCTTATTAATCAACGCCGAACCTATCGGCGACAGGTAGGAGATCTTCTGATTCTTAACATCAGCCTCCGCAGCACCTACGAGCGTCCAGGTTTCTTCACTTTCGCCTTCTTCCTGGATCGTGACGCGGTTCCCGATCTGTACAGAGGCATTATCGAGTTCAGCGCCGTCTGTGACCTCAGCGTTATATAGAATCGCCTCGATTTCCATAATCCTGCCTTCCAGGAAACCCTGGTCTTCCTTGGCAGCGCGATAATCGGCGTTTTCCGAGAGGTCGCCCATTTCTATGGCGCTTTTCAGGCGCCTTGAAAGATCATCGCGCCTGGGTCCTTTGAGTTCAGCTAATTCAGCTTCGAGTTGGGCTTTGCCCGTGGGGGTCAAAATGATTTGATTATTCATAGTTCACTTTCTAAGGTAACACGTCTACGTTAAAAAGACGTTGGTATTCATCGATAGCAAAGCGATCGGTCATGCCGGCAATGTAATCGCAGATGGTGCGCTCCAATCCTCGTTCCGGGAATTGCTCCTGGACTGCCGGCGGCAATGCTGTGGGGGTGGATTGGTACATCTCAAAGATTTGTGTGATGATCTGTTCAGCCTTGGCAGCCATGCGCACCACGCGGTAATGGCGGTAAAGATTGTTGAAAAGAAAATCCTTCAGCTCCCGGTTCCGACGATACATATCCTCGCTAAAACCGACCACATTATAGGGCAGTTTTTGCAAGTCCAGCGATGATTTGATATTGGCTTTGCGCAGATACCGATCGATTGACTGGGTCAGGTCGGTCATTTCGAAGTTGATCAACCGACGGATAATTTGATGCCGGCTCAGGTCATCCAGCGTGTCTGTCTTTCGGCGACCGATGCTCTCGTTGATGATCTCCCAAATAGCAATCCCATCCAGCTGGGAAGGAGAGATCATTGCCGAACGCAGACCGTCATCAAGGTCATGCGAGGTATATGCCAATTCGTCCGCAACGTTGGCTATCTGGGCTTCAAGGTGCCCACGCAGGTCCGGGTCATAATCCTGGATGTCAGAGCGGTCATAATCCGTCTCGTGTTTTACCATGCCTTCCAGCACTTCCCACGAAAGGTTTAGTCCGGGAAAATCGGGATAACGGTTTTCCAAAAAAGTAACGATTCTCAATGATTGGTTGTTGTGGTTAAACCCGCCGTGATCTTTCATCAGCCTGACAAGCGTGGTTTCCCCGGAATGACCAAAAGGTGGGTGCCCCAGATCGTGTGCAAGGCAGATTGTCTCAACCAGGTCTTCATTGGCACCGAGCGAACGGGCGATCGAACGACCGATCTGAGCGACCTCGAGTGAGTGGGTTAAACGGGTGCGATAATAATCGCCTTCTGAATTGATGAAAACCTGTGTTTTATATTCCAGTCGTCGAAACGCAGTTGTGTGCAAAACGCGCTCCCGGTCACGCTGAAAACGCGTGCGCAGGTCGGCTTCTTCTTCGGGGAACTTTCGCCCCTTGGAATTTTTACTCAGAATCGCATAGGGAGCTAATTGCTGAGCTTCAAATTCTTCAAGTTGTTGTCGTGTATAGATCATACGAAACCTTTACTATCAATCGTTCATTCGCTTGTGATGAGCGGGATTATGAGATAATTGTACCTGAATGCGACCCATTTAGGGCTGAGAGCAATTCTCCCGGATGGTTGGCTGCAAATATTTCCACCTGGGCTCCAGTTTGGCGGCAGAGCGCCTGCATTTCAGCAACCTTTGAACGCATCCCACCGGTCACATCCTGGCTTTCGGATTTTTTGAGAAAATCCTCCAGGGGCGCGTCCTTGTCCAAGTTTCTCACTGGAGCCTGGTTTGCAGGATAATCTGCGAAAACTGCAGCCTCTTTTCCAGCCAACAATACCCGTGAGGGTCTCAGCCGTGATGCAAGATGGAAAAACAGTTCTTCAGTCGATAAAATCGTGCCGCCCAAATCTTCGTCAAAGACTACATCACCATACACAACAGAGATCAACCCAGCCGCCAGGGCTTTTTGGAGGGGCTGGATATCCCAACTAACGATGTTTTTCCCGCTGGCAAGCAGACCGGCAGAAGGCGGAAAGGATAGCAAAGGCAATCCGATCGATTTCGCAATCCCCAGGACAATTTGGTTGAGCTCCCTGGCGCTGCGCCACACCTCGACGAAACCCTGCCACTGGGCACTTGTAAATACACCTGCTCTTGTGTTGTATCTGGCACCTGCGTAATGCCCAAATGAGCCTGACCCATGCCCAAGGAGCACCCGTACTTCGTTCCTTTGATTGAGGTAGGTCTTCAGGTCAAGCAGGAGATTGGTGATAACTTCTGTTCGTGCTGTTTCGGGCTGGCTCTTGTCAGTAATCAGAGAACCGCCCAACTTCAGAAATAACAGTTTTTCATTCATGACGGTCGGCATGACCTTTCACTACTGTCTGGAAGGGATTGAGGGCTCCCCCGGCACTCAAAGCCTGAAGCACAGCATCTGCCCGACCAGGTTCAACCAGGGCGAGGATATGCCCGCCTCTTCCTCCGCCGGTCAGTTTTGCAGCCAGTGCGCCTGATTGCAGCGCCACATCCACGAGGTGGTCCAGTTCCGGGCACGAAAGCTTTAGCTCCCTGAGCAAATCCTGGTTTTGGTTGATCGCGTCGGCAATCCCAGGCAGATTCCCGGATTCCATTGCGCTACGAGCTTTGTTTGACAGCTCTCCGATCGCACCAAGCTTTGCCTGGATGGAAGAAGGGTCAACTTTGTAGCGTTCAGCCAGTTCAGTGACAGTCTCACCGGTCGATTTTTGGATACCGCTGTCCGCCAGGATGAAATACAGGTCTACTGCCGGCTGCAGAAATGCCAGCTGCGACCCTGTTTGAAAGAAAACAGGCTTTTCGTACGTGATCACGGTGTTATCCACTCCACTGGGATTGGTATGCACAAATTTCTCAGTTTCAAAGGCGAGCAGATTGACCGTTGTGTCCGGAAGCGGGTGTCCGAGAAATTCTGTAAGCCCCCGTATGGTCGCGACTGACATGGCGGCGCTGGAACCAAGCCCGGAGCCGACCGGCAGCTGGGAATTGAAGCGCAGGTTACAACCAGGCATTTCTGAGAGGCGAAGAAAGTTGATCGTCTCCCACACCGCCCGAACTATCGGGTGACCTGGCGGCAGTGAGTCAAGATCAGAATCCAACCCCAATGCCGGAAAATAGATCTGAATTTTGCCGGAGGGATGGCGCAGTTGCGGTTCGACCAGAAGCGAAATCCTCCTGCTGCTCAGCGGGAGCGCGATTGCTGGTTGTCCGTAGACAACGGCGTGTTCCCCTGTCAGTATGAATTTTCCGCAAGCAGAACTCTTTATGGCAGGCATGGCAAGCCTCACAAAACCAGGTAAATAATGATGATTACCGCCAATCCCCACAGCCCGATCGTTAGCTGCATGGGTCTGTCGCGTAAAAGTACCTCTTCAGGCGAAGCAGTGAGCAGGTTGTTTTGGATTAAATGCAGGTAGCGAAAAATACCATAAATGACGAAAGGAATCGTCAGCATCATGACGTGGGTAGGCTGATCGGGCTGGGCGGAAAAAGTATACAAAATGTACGTGATCATAATCGCAGTGAGCAGGATCAGGATGTATTGCGTTAACAGCTGGATGCTGTAACCGTCCAGAGTTTTACGATGAGCAGAAGCATCCTGCTCGAGCAGCCGGAGTTCAGACAGGCGTTTGCCAAAGCCCAGATACATCGCCAGTAAAAACGTGAGGATAAACAGCCAGGGGGAAAAATAGGCGACTGTGATCACGCTCAACCCGGCTAAAACTCGCAAAACGAAACCGGAGGCGATAATGATTACATCCAGGATCATGATATTCTTCAGCCAGAGTGAATAAGCCAGGATCAGGAGGGTATAGGCTATAAAAATCAGGGCAAGCATGGGCGAAAGCAGATAGCCCCCAACCAGCGAGACAATCGATAGAAAAAAGATCCATGCAATCGCTTGATTTTTAGTTAATCTGCCCGAGGCGAGCGGTCGGTTGCGTTTATACGGATGCACACGATCTGCTTCGAGGTCATGCAGATCGTTGATAGTATAGGTGATTCCGGAAACCAGGCAAAAGAGCAGCGTGGCAGCCAAAACGCGCATGAAAGGGGATGGCTGGGTGAACTGACCATCAAAAATCAGTCCAGCAAACAACACCAGGTTCTTGGTCCATTGTCGCGGTCGCAGGGTTTCGATCAAGGCTTTCAGCATGGAAATATCTTATCATAAAGAACCATACGGAATATCATTATTGTACGTGGAAAGAAAACTGCATTGCTCGCACTACTACTGACAAGCGAGCCAGCAATTCTCAATATGGAATAGTCTATTTATTTTATGGTGTAGGGGACAGTTGT